>Ga0181578_10006354_pt1 | contig 10158 bp, 10 predicted proteins | sample 071ome_21_FD_148659 | JGI IMG/M metagenome (GOLD analysis project Ga0181578, IMG submission 148659) | Coastal salt marsh microbial communities from the Groves Creek Marsh, Skidaway Island, Georgia - 071401CT metaG (spades assembly) | ecosystem: Environmental > Aquatic > Marine > Intertidal zone... | reverse complement strand
TGGTACCAGCGGGCGGACTCGAACCGCCACGCCCGTGAAGGCAATGGATTTTGAATCCATCGTGTCTACCAATTTCACCACGCTGGCACTGAGTGCGGTTTGGCGGTCGGCTGCTGCCGACGAGGTTATGCGCAAACCGGTATTGCACCAAGGAAGTGACTCATCCGGTCCGAACGACCAGTCATGCGGACACCTTCTCGGGCAGGGCGCGATTATAACAGCTGACCCTGTCCGCGCAATCTTACTGCGCTGAGGGATGTTGCGTATTCTTGGAGTCTTTCTTAGTGTCGCGGAATTCTATAGTCTTGGCCCGGCGCCACAAGACGGCTACGCACCTTTGAAACAGAGTACCCTCTGACTGATTTGTTATGCAGCTAAGCGATTTCACCTATCATTTGCCCGAGCGGCTCATCGCCAAACATCCGGCGCCTGAGCGGTCAGCCAGCAGGATGCTCAGTTTGCAGCGGGAAGACGGCAGGGTGTCTCATCACCGGTTTATTGAGCTGCTTGAGTTTCTGCAGCCAGAGGATGTGCTGGTCTTCAACAACACGCGGGTGATTCCGGCCCGTCTTTATGGACGCAAAGAAAGTGGCGGCCGGGTTGAAATCCTGATCGAGAGGCAGTTGGGCGCAGGTCGGTTGCTCGCGCAGGTGCGGGCCAGCAAGTCGCCAAAACCCGGAGTCAGGATCAGCCTGACTTTAACTCAGGAGAGCGACGAGTCAGATTGGGCAAGAAGCCTCACAGTGGAGCGCAGAGACGGTGAGTTCTTTGTGCTTGCCGCTGGCTCTCAGGATCAGCTGGAGACTTTGCTCGAGCAGTTCGGGCATGTGCCGCTGCCGCCCTACATCAGAAGAGAGGATGAATTACAGGACAGAGAGCGCTACCAGACGGTCTATGCCGAGGTGCCGGGAGCGGTTGCTGCGCCCACGGCCGGTCTGCATTTTGATGAGCCATTGCTTGCGGCTGTTGGGGAGAAGGGGGTCAGACAGGCATTTATCACTTTGCACGTTGGTGCAGGCACGTTTCAGCCGGTGCGTGTTGAGGACGTTACCACCCACAAGATGCATTCTGAGCTGGTAGAGATCAACCGCCCGACCTGTGAGCTGATTAATGGCGCGCGCAGCCGGGGAGGGAGGGTGATTGCCGTTGGCACAACGTCAGTACGCAGTCTCGAAGCCGCTGCAACAGCGGCAGGGCTGGAGCCCTTTTCCGGTGAGACAGATATATTCATCTACCCCGGCTACGAGTTTAAGCTGGTTGATGCAATGATCACCAACTTCCATTTGCCAGAGTCGACTTTGCTTATGCTGGTGAGTGCCTTTTGCTCGAAAAAAAAGGTACTTGACGCTTATCAGGAAGCTGTCAGAGAGGAATATCGTTTCTTCAGTTATGGCGATGCCATGTTCATTTACTGAGTAATCTGCTCCTGTTGCGGACAGTCTGAGGCTGGAAGGCAGGTCTGTGCGGGACTCTGACAGCGGCGCAGATTCTGCTATAATTTCCCCCTTAACCACTAGTAAATTACAAGGACACTACCCGCCATGAAAGCACCTGTGCGTGTTGCCGTAACCGGCGCAGCTGGTCAGATCAGTTATTCCCTTTTGTTTCGTGTTGCCGCTGGAGAAATGCTCGGCGCCGATCAGCCCGTTATCCTGCAGCTGCTGGAAATTACCCCGGCGCTTGAGGCGCTGAAAGGCACAGTGATGGAAATCGAAGACTGCGCCTTCCCGCTGGTCTCCGACATCGTGGCGACAGACGATCCGATGGTGGCATTCAAGGACGCAGACTACTGCCTGCTGGTTGGGGCCAGGCCCCGAGGGCCCGGCATGGAGCGTAAGGACCTGCTTGAGGCGAATGCCAGAATCTTTTCCGAGCAGGGTGCTGCCATTAACACAGTCGCCAGTCGTGACGTCAAAGTGTTAGTAGTAGGCAACCCGGCGAATACGAATGCCCTGATCGCCTACCGGAATGCACCAGATCTCGATCCCGGACAGTTCACCGCGATGACGCGGCTTGACCACAATCGCGCCATTTCCCAGCTCGCTGCCAAGACCGGTAAGCACAGTACTGAGGTGGATGGCATGATCATCTGGGGCAATCACTCTGCCACGCAATATCCCGATATTCACCACTGTACTGTCGCCGGAACGGCGGCGATGGAGTTGGTGGATCAGGATTGGACCGTAAACGACTTCATTCCCACTGTGCAGCAGCGTGGTGCAGCCATCATCAAGGCGCGTGGGGCATCTTCGGCAGCGTCTGCGGCCAACGCAGCAATCGAGCACATGCGCGACTGGGCACTGGGGACGTCGGGTAAGACAGTGAGCATGGGAATTCACAGTGATGGCAGTTACGGGGTGGAGAAGGGGCTGATCTACTCATTCCCGGTCACCTGTTCGGGCGGCAGCTACGAGATCGTGCAGGGTCTTGATGTGAATGCGTTCAGTCAGGAGTTGATGGATAAGACCGAGACTGAGCTCAGAGAAGAAAGGGACGCGATTGCTGAGCTGCTGCCCTAGTGGTGATCACGTAAGCGCGGTCTTGATAACACGCCTCTGATGACAAGCAACCCGATTACCCTGAGCAAGCGCAGTCAGTTCTGGATTTTTCAGACTCTGGGTTGGTCGGTCTGGGTTGCACTGCTGTCCTTCCGGGACCTGTTTGTCTATCCTGAGTTTCTGATCCCGCGGATCCTCTGCTGGGGGCTGATTGCGTTGATCGGTATGGTGCTCACTTATGGCCTGCGCGCCCTGCACCGGCTGGTCTGGGAGCGCGGGTTTGTTGTGCGTTTTCTGGTCACCTGGTTCGGGTCGTTGACGGCAGCGGTGCTCTGGCAGCCCTTCCGGAACAGCATCGCTTTGCTGCCATTCGGTGAGTTTCTGGATCCTCGTACCGCCGGGGCGCGCGAGCTCTTTGATGACCTGTTCTTGTCTTCGTTTCCGCTGATGCTGTCTTGGAGCGCGCTTTATTTCATTATCAAGTACTATCAGCTCCTGCAGGCTGAGAAGGAGAAAAGCCTGCGCTCCGAAGCGCTCGCCAGTGAAGCGCAGCTGTTGATGTTGCGCTATCAGCTGAACCCTCATTTTCTGTTCAACACTCTGAATGCCATTTCAACACTGGTGCTGTCGCAAGCGACCGGGCCTGCCAATGAAATGCTGACCAAGCTGAGTCAGTTTCTCCGCTATTCGCTTGATCACTCACCGCTTGATCGGGTAAGCCTGGCGCAGGAGTTAAAAACCTGTCAGCTCTATCTTGATATAGAAAGAGTCAGGTTTGGCGACCGGCTGAAAACTGACATCAAGGTGACTGACGAGGCTGGTCAGGGGCTTGTACCCAGTATGCTGCTGCAGCCAGTGATCGAAAACTCGATCAAGCATGGTATCTCCAAGCAGGAGCAGGGCGGGACAATCAGCATTCATGCGGCCAAAGCTGGGCAGACGCTGGAGATTCGAGTGATCGACGACGGGCCGGGGTTGTCGACAGAGCAGGAGAGCGACACGCAATTTTCTTTTTCAAACGGAGTGGGAGTGAGTAATATCAGAAGCCGCTTGGCTGAAATGTACAGCACTCACCATGATCTGACTTTTTCCAATGAGCCGCGACGAGGGCTGGCGGTTAGAATCAGGATTCCCTATGTCACGGAGTGAGAGCTCTTCTCTGACTGCTCTGGTTGTGGATGATGAAAAGCTTGCGCGAGAGGGGCTGGCGATGCGGCTTGAGGCGCTCGGGTCTGTCGATATTCTTAAGCAGTGCGAGAATGGCAGGGCTGCGCTTCGCGCTATTGCAGAATGTGAGCCGGATGTCGTGTTTCTTGATATCCAGATGCCGGGGATATCGGGATTTGATCTGGTCAGCCAGATGCAGGGAGATGCGATGCCGATGGTGGTTTTTGTCACCGCATTTGATGCGTTTGCCGTTGATGCCTTTCAGGTCCATGCCGTCGACTATCTGCTAAAGCCGGTTGAGCAGGAACGACTGGAGGCTGCGGTCAACAGATGTTTTGAGCGCAGGACAGGGCAAGCGGCCGCTGCGGACAAGCAGAAGCTGTTGGAAATGGTGGTTTCACTGTCCGGAAAGTCAGAGGACGCCATCAGAGATGTTCTGTTGACCGATGACATACCGGAGAATCAGATTGACCGTCTGGCGATCAAGGATGGCGCGTCAACCAGCTTCGTGCCGATCAGAGATATTGACTGGATTGATGCGGCGGGCGACTACATGTGTGTTCATGTGGGAAACCGGACCCATATCATGCGCACGACCATGAAAGAGCTCGAGTCCAGGCTGGACGCTTCAGTTTTCCAGCGGGTGCACCGCTCGACGATTGTCAATCTTGAACGGGTAGAGAAAGTATCCTCTCACATGAACGGGAAGTATTACCTCACCCTCATTGGCGGCTCGACGCTCAAGATGAGCCGTTCCTACAAAAACAAGATCAAGCACTTCTTTCCGGAATCATAAGAGCCGCATTCAGTTACTAAGATTCAATGTGGTCGAGGGGTAAAGCCGTGGTGTTTTGAACCTCGCGCAGCATAAAGCTTGAATGCACGTCGGTTACGCCTTCGATTCGGGTAATTTTGTTCAGCAGAAATTCCTGGTAGTACTCCATGTCCGGCACCACGACTTTCAGCTGATAGTCAGCAGACTGTCCGGTGATGAGCAGGCATTCAGTCACTTCCGCGTACGATCTGATTTGTTCTTCAAATTTTTCGAAGCGATCCGGAGTATGCCGGTCCATGCTGATCTGAATAAGTGCGGTCAGTTTTAAGTCCAGTTTTTTTGGGTCCAGCAGGGTGACTCTGCCAAGAATGATGCCGGCATCCTCAAGCTGTTTCACCCGTCTCGCGCAGGGGGAGGGAGACAGGCCGATGCGCTCTGCCAGCTCTAGGTTAGTTATGGTTCCATCCCGCTGTATTTCCCGCAGAATGCGCTTATCCAGTCTGTCCAGCTTCATCGAGAGAACTCCGAGCTACGACCCGTGGTTTGAATGTTAAAGCTTTCCATCAATTTCAATTAAAATAGTATATAATACTAATTATATATCAAAAATTGGTGTAGATAACTACGAAAAGCCCAAAAATATAGAAAGTATGTGTAGAAATGCTAATCCGGTTTGACTACCATAATCACACTTTCTCGAAGCGGGTCAGCATTCACAAGATGCCGGTACCCGGGAGCGGATTTCTCACAAGGAAATCGCGGGAATCAGGTTAATCAGGCAGCGGTGTGACAGCGCTGGTTCCTGAAAACATAGAGTCAGAGAGTCTTCTTTGAATAGCGCCCGGACAAGTTGTCTTGATCCGGGCGCTGCATTTTTGATCCGGAATGAGGGAGGGGTCCCGATGCCAAACAACCGATTTGATCACCGTAAATACAAACCGTTTCAGCCGATTGCGCTGAGCGACAGAACCTGGCCGGATCAGGTTATAGAATCTGCGCCGGTCTGGTGCAGTGTCGATCTTCGGGACGGCAACCAGGCCTTGATTGAGCCAATGTCGGTTGAACAGAAAAAGAAGATGTTTGAATTGCTGGTTGAAGTCGGGTTCAAGGAGATCGAAGTCGGATTTCCGGCTGCTTCCCAGCCAGACTTTGATTTTGTGCGTTGTTTGATTGAAGAAGATCGTGTGCCTGATGACGTCACCATTCAGGTGCTGACCCAGGCCCGCCCGGAATTGATTCAGCGAACCTTTAAATCCCTGCGTGGCGCTCGCAGAGCGATTCTGCACGTTTACAACTCAACATCGACTGTGCAGCGTGAAAAGGTGTTTAAAACGGATGAAGCCGGCATCATCGACATCGCAGTAGCAGGGGCAACCGAAGTGAAACGTTGCGCGGAACTGGCTCCGGAAACGGAATGGGTATTCCAGTACTCACCGGAAAGTTTTACCGGTACGGAGATGGATTTTGCGGTCGAGGTCTGTGATGCGGTAAATGCTGTCTGGCTGCCGACTCCGGAAAACCCAGCCATCATCAACCTTCCTGCAACAGTAGAGATGGCCACTCCGAATATTTACGCTGATCAAATCGAGTATTTTTGCCGGAAGCTGAAAAATCGCGACTCGGTGATCATCAGTTTACACACCCACAATGACCGGGCCTCGGCAGTCGCTGCTGCGGAGCTTGCGGTGATGGCAGGTGCTCAGCGGGTTGAAGGAACCTTGCTTGGCAATGGTGAGCGTACCGGCAACATGGACATCGTGATCATGGCGATGAATCTCTACAGTCAGGGCGTCGACCCGGGCCTTGATCTGCATGACATGGATCGCATTGTTTCGGTGGTCAGAGAATGCACGCAGATTGACGTGCACCCGCGTCAGGCCTACTCGGGCGATCTGGTTTTTACGGCGTTTTCCGGTTCCCATCAGGATGCAATCAAAAAATGCCTGGATATCTATATAGAGGGGACTCCGTGGGAAATTGCCTATTTGCCCATAGATCCCCGTGATATCGGGCGTACCTATCAGGATGTGATTCGGGTTAACAGCCAATCCGGGAAGGGGGGTGTTGCCTACGTGCTGGCTAACAAGTTCGGCTTCCAGTTACCGCGCTGGCTGCAGATCGAGTTCAGTCGGGTCGTGCAAAAAGTGACTGAGGATACCGGGCAAGAAATCAGCCCTGATCAGATCTGGACCTTATTTAACAACCACTATCTTGATAACGCGAAAGCCCTGAGTCTGGAAGACTTCACCATTGCCAAGCACGAAGGGCGTGAAACGTTTGCCGCTAAGCTTAACTATATGGGTGAAATGATCGCGATAAGCGGTGAGGGTGATGGTGTGCTCGATGCGTTTGTTGAAGCGCTCAAGAATGCCATCAAGCTTGATTTTGAAATCATGGAGTATGGTGAGCACGCGTTGGGTCAGGGCGCCGATGCCGAGGCAGTGACCTATATCCAGATTCGATGCGAAGGGCAGAGGTACAGTGGTGTCGCCATCAGTAAAGATATCATCGCCTCTTCTCTCAACGCGTTCATGGGAGCTGCCAGTCAGCTGCTGAGTGAACGCGCAGCGGCAGCATGAGAGCAGCTCTTCCCGGGTCAGGCAGAAAACAGGGCAGGGCTCTGCCTGCCTCATCTTTGGTGTCAGTGTGCAAAGGATCTTGATCGCGTATGCTGAAAGTGCTGGTTGGCATGTCTTTGTCTTCATTTTTCATGGGCCTGTTTGGTGTGGACTGGCAGACAGTTGACCGGAAAATTGCCAGAGCTTTTCCTGCAGTGGAATTTGTCTCCACCGAAAGCCTTCTGGCCGAAGCGCAGCTCAGGGTTGCGCCGACGATAATTGATGTCAGGCTTCCCGAAGAGTATGACGTGAGCCATATTCCCAAGGCTCATAATTTGCAGAGCGCAGAGGCGATTGCTGCTGCTTTTCCAGATTACGCCGAGCCCATTGTTGTTTACTGCTCCGTGGGATACCGGTCAGCGGCTGTGGCCGAAGAGCTGGCTTCTCTGGGCTATACGAGCGTCAAAAATCTCAGGCATTCGATTTTCGAATGGGCAGAGCGCGGTTATGGTCTGGAAAACGCCGCCGGCAGCACGGCAAAAGTCCATCCCTACAGCCGAGCCTGGGGGAGCCTTATTCCCAAAGAGCTGCATGCTTATTCGCCTTAAAGGGTCCGCAGCGGGCAAACTATTTCCATCGGGTTTGCGACTTATCCTCCATAAACCAGTATCCTCGGATGCATAGAAGGTAGCCCGGTCGCGCTAAGCCGTGGCTGGTGCTGTGTTGATGAGAGTCTTGGACGATCTGGTATGAGTGTGATTGACGAAGATGAAGCGCTAATTGCTGCTGCTCTTGCCGGCTCTCCTCATGCCTGGGAAAAACTGGTCAAGCGTTATGAAAGCCGAGTTTTCAATCAGGGTTTGCGACTGATGGGTAACCCCAGTGATGCGATGGATCTGCTGCAGGAAGTCTTCCTCGGGGTATATCGCAATCTGCATCGGTTTCGTGGTGATGCCAAATTCAGTAGCTGGCTCTTTCGAATTGCTCACAACAAGGCGATCGACTTAAGCCGGCGCAAACGCTTGCTGGCCGGAACGCCGCCAAACGCCGAAGGGGAAGCAGACCCGCTGGAGAGCGTTCCTGCAGACCGGCAGCAGGAGCCGGAGATCAGTCTGATGCACTCTGAGCTCAACCAGCGCATTGTTGAAAGACTCAATCAGCTGCCGCTGGCTCAGCGCCTGGTCGTTGAGCTCAAGGTTTTCCAGTCCATGACTTTCGAGGAGATCGCCGATATGCAGGATATCTCAGAAAATACAGCTAAAACCCGTTTCTACGCTGCGCTCAAGAAACTCAAGCAAACCACGGAGGACGAGCATGTCCTGTCCTAAGACTGTTCACCTGTTACAAGAATACTTCTCTGACTCGCTTTCAGTGCAAGCGGGCGCAGAGTTCGACAAGCACCTCGCTCAGTGTGGAGAGTGTCGCGCCGAACTGGACACCCTGCTGCTTACCAGGCAGGAATTGCTGTCATGGCAGGAGCAGCGCGTGCCCCATTGGGATCGCGGGCTTGAACTGTTTAAGCGCGAACATGCTGCCGAGCCGCCAGCGACGGGTTGGTTTGGGCGCTGGCAATGGGCGCCTACCGCCGCTTCATTCGCCATGCTGTGTCTGTTGCTGTTGAACACTTCAGTGTCGGTCAGCGACTCAGGGTTTGAAATTGCCTTCGGTGGATCAGCCGAGCGTGCCGAAATTGACCGGTCTCTGGCGACGTTTGAGGCGCAGCAGCTCGCCGAAATTGAGTCTCTGATCCGCCGCTTTGAGGCCCGTCAGGATTCAAATAACGTCCAGTTGCTGCAGGCGGTTATGGAACAGACTCAACAGTCGACGGCAGAAAGTCTTGATCGGATCTATGCGTATTTTGAAGAGCAACGACTGCGGGATCTGCAGGATATGCAGCTCGGCTATCAGCAACTGGCCGACAGCGATTACGCAACGCTGCGCTCGCTGCAGGAATTGGCGCAGTTTGTGAGTTACCGTGAGTCAGCGCGCTAGAACGAATGTCGACTGAGATGAATATTTTCGGATTATCACTGACTTTCCGCCGCCCCGGACATGCTGGTCGCTGGTCGCTATGGATCTGTTGCGCCTGCCTGGCAGCAAGCAGCGGGTATGCGCAGGGACCTTCCCTGCAAGAGATGCATGACGATCTTACGCTTTTTTCAGGAATACTGTCTGAGGCGCTGAAACTGAACGACTCTGGTGGTCTGTTTGGTCGCAGCCTGGGTGGGATTTCCAGTACGTATCTGGTGAATCAGGGGGCCGTATTCGAGGTGAGGTCACCGTTGGCCAATCGACGTAACCGGATGGGGCTCGCTTCTCTGAGTTCAGCAATGCAGTCATTGCAGCTGCAGGAGAATCCCTTTCTTGCCATGCGCCGATCCATGCCGACAGTCTCTCTCGAGAGCCCGTCTCTGGCCGCTGATAGCACCATCCCGGATGATCGATACCAGTTGCTTAGAGATCAGATCGCGAACATCGATTTTTCTCTGGTGGTGAACACAGCTGTGCAGCAGGCGACCCATTCGGTGCGGGCTTTGCGGGCACTGGGGAGCGTCGACGAGGCGACCTACAATGCCCTGTTCGGAGAAATTGAAAGCCTGCGTGGGCGGGTCGGTGAGCGCGTTGACGAGTTGCGGTTGCTTGAGGCAGAACTGCGCAACAGCTCAAGCGTGAGCTCGGGTGCCCGCTCCTCTGATGACGCGCGCGATGCGCTCGCTGCCAGACTGGAAGCGCTGATGCAGCAGCTGAGCCCCATCAGGGAAGAAGCGCTGACTCTCGCAGCAGAACTGAAAGAGAGAGCAGCGCAAGCTGAAATTGAATTTGCCGATCAGTGGCAGCGAGATTTAACAAGCCTTGAAGGGGCGCTGTATGCGAGCCTTTGCGCTTACGGTGAAACGCTTGAGCGAATCCCGGCCGATGAATCGCTGTCCTTTGTCCTGAAAGGACTCGGTGACGAACCGACCGGCGCCCGCCGAACTGACAAGGTGCACATCGTGTTACGGTCCGATCTGTCCCGATGTGTCGAAGGGGAAATCGATTGGCCTCAGCTGCGGTCAGGTTCTGTGAGTTACAGTTACTAGAAATTGCAGGCAGTCGAAGTGAAATCTGTTTCCTGCCGTGTGCCCCGGTGGGACATTTTGGGGAATTTTGGGTGAAATGG
>Ga0181578_10006353_pt1 | contig 10158 bp, 10 predicted proteins | sample 071ome_21_FD_148659 | JGI IMG/M metagenome (GOLD analysis project Ga0181578, IMG submission 148659) | Coastal salt marsh microbial communities from the Groves Creek Marsh, Skidaway Island, Georgia - 071401CT metaG (spades assembly) | ecosystem: Environmental > Aquatic > Marine > Intertidal zone... | reverse complement strand
GAACCCCATTCGGGTGCAGATCATCTCCCGGCCGGGCTGTCACCTCTGCGAAGCCGCGGAGGTCGTGGTGGCCGGCGTTTGCGCCGAGCGTGGAGTCGGCTACGAAGTTTTGTCCATCGAGGACGACCCCCGATTGGCAGATGAGCACGCCGAGTACATCCCGGTCATCCTGGTCGACGGTGCCCGGCACGACTTCTATCGCGTGGACGCCACGAGGCTTCGGGCCGCTCTTGACCGATAAACGGACGTATCTGTCCGGTTAACTTTGTGCATTCGTGCACGAGGCTCTAATGTTGCGCCGCCCGGCTAGGTGCCGGAGCGATTGCAGCCCACGTTCCAGCGATTTAGGTGACGCACGTGCCACTTCCCACACCACGTTTTCCCACTCCGCGCTCCGCGGGTGCCGGCATCCCGGCTTCGGCGAAATCGGATCTGCCCACCTCGGGACGGGCTATTCCGGAAGCCACGGTTGCGCGGCTTCCGGTGTACCACCGCGTTCTGGTCTCCCTCTCCGATGGAGGGGTCGTGACCGTCTCCAGCGAGGAACTGGCCTCGGCCTGCGGTGTGACGAGCGCCAAGCTGCGTAAGGACCTGTCCTATCTCGGCTCGTACGGCACCCGGGGAGTCGGATATGAAGTGGAATTCCTGTCCTACCAGATCGCCCGCGAACTCGGACTCACGAATCCGTGGGGAGTCGTGGTGGTTGGCGTCGGAAATCTCGGCAAGGCGCTGGTCTCGTATCGAGGGTTCGCAAGTCGTGGTTTCGAGGTCGTAGCACTCATCGACTCCCATCCCGATGTCGTGGGCAGCACGGTCTCGGTCGTCGATCGAGAAATCGTCGTCGATCCCCTCGATCGTCTGGACGAGGTGGTCTCCGAACGCAAGGCGCACATCGGCGTCATCACCACACCGGCCGACGCAGCCCAAGACGTTGCCGACCGCATGGTGGGGGCTGGATTGCGAAGCATCGTGAACTTCGCTCCGGTCGTGCTGAACGTCCCCGACGATGTCGACGTCCGGAAGGTCGATCTTGCGGTCGAACTGCAAGTCCTGGCATTCCACGAGCAACGCCGCAGGAACCCCGCGGGCGGAGTGGTTACCGACATTGGAGCGCAGAACCCGTCCACGATCGTCGACGGTGACCACGGCGAGCTCCCTAATCCCGACGACCGACAAGCATCGAAGGCAATGAACGCATGAGTCCCACAAGCAGCGAGAAAGCATCGGGTAAGTCAGTGAAGAAGGCATCCACCAAGAAAGCGCCGGTCAAGAAGGCGACCGAGAAGAAGGCGCCTGCGAAGAAGGCGACCGAGAAGAAGGCGCCTGCCAAGAAGGCGCCTGCCAAGAAGGCGACGGCGAAGAAAGCTGGTGCGTCCACGGCAAGCGAGACCAAGGCAAGCGAGACCAAGGCAAGCGAGACCAAGACTCCGGTTGCTCCCAAACAGCCCACGGCGCCTATTCAGCAGACTCCGAGCGTCGCCTTCGTCGCAGCCGGACCGGGGGACCCCGATCTGATCGCGCACCGCGGAGCTCGAATGCTCGCTGAGGCTTCCTTCGTCTTGGTCGATAAGGATGCCGTCAGCGTCGCTGAGGCTTTCGTCGATCCTGAGATCGTCGAAGTCACCGACCCCGAGGCGACCGGTGCTGCCGCGGATCGGATCAAGCCAGCGATCGAAGCCGCCCGGGCAGGAAAGACGGCCGTGAGGTTGATGGCCGGCGACCCCATGCTCGGATCCGCGCTCATCGGTGAGGTCGGGGCTGTGCGGCGCGCCAAGATGGACATCGAGATCGTCCCTGCCGTCAGCAGCGTCACCGGCGTCCCGGCCTATGCCGGGTACGGATTAACGGGCGGCAAGGCGCGAGAAGTTCGGATCATCGACGCTGAGGATTCAGGCGTGCACTGGGAGGAACTCACCGCGCCACGCGTCACGGCGGTCTTCCCGTCCGGCGCGAACCACCTCGTGCACATCGCCCGAGCGCTTCTAGACGCGGGCAAGCCGGCCGCCACGCCGGTGGCTGTTACCCGCGACGGGACGACGGTCGATCAGCACACCTTCGTGACAACCCTGGCGGAGGCGGCCGAATCGTCGGTCACCCGCCGCGGTGGCTTTGTCGTGGTCGGAGAGGTAGTTGAGCAGCGCGAGCGGCTCGATTGGTTCGAACGCAAGGCTCTCGTCGGATGGCGCGTGCTGATCCCTCGAACTCAAGACAACACCGCGGGCCTTGTCACCCGGTTGCGCCGGCACGGGGCCGTGCCGAGTGAGGTGCCCACGATCTCCGTCGAGCCTCCGCGCACGCCTCAGCAGGTAGAGCGGGCAGTGCACGGGCTTGTGTCCGGACGCTACGAGTGGGTCGGGTTCACATCGGCGAACGCGGTGCGAGCAGTGCGTGAGAAACTGCAGGAATACGGGCTCGACGCCCGTTCCTTCGCGGGTCTGAAGGTCGCTGCGTGCGGCGCCGGCACGGTCGACTCGCTCGTGGAATTCGGCGTCCGACCGGATCTGGTCCCCGAAGAGGACCTGAGCACCAGTGGGCTCTTGGACGCCTGGCCGCCTTACGACTCGCTCCTTGATCCCATCAACAAGGTCTTCCTTCCGCGTGCGGATATTGCGACCGACACTCTGGTTGCCGGGTTGACCGAACTCGGATGGGAAGTAGAGGACATCACCGCATTCCGCACCGTGCGCGCGGCCCCGCCACCGGCTCCGGTTCGAGAGGCGATCAAGACCGGTGGGTTCGATGCCGTCATGTTCACCTCAAGCAGCACCGTGCGGAATTTGGTGGGGATAGCCGGTAAGCCGCATCAATCGACGGTCGTCGCATGCATCGGACCCAACACGGCTAAGACCGCCGAAGAGCACGGGTTGCGCGTGGACGTACTCGCGGAGGAGAGCACCCCCGAGGGTCTGGCGGCGGCATTGGCTGAGCACGGAATCTTCATGCGGCAACAAGCCGAAGCCGCGGGCGAGGAAGAGTGGCGTCCGAGCAAGAAGAAGGCGGCCGGTCGGCGCAAGTCCTGACCCCGAGATGCCGCTTGGTGAGAGTTGCTTAGGCTCGACTTGTGAGTGATCAGCGCAGTGTCGTCCACCTGCTTCGGCATGGAGAGGTTTACAACCCCGAGGGTGTGCTCTACGGACGGCTACCGGGGTACCGGTTGTCCGAGCGGGGCGAGCAGATGGCAGAGATGGCTGCCCAAGCGCTTGCTGGTCACGACATCGCTGCGGTCATCGCGTCCCCGATGGAGCGGGCACAGCAGACCGCTGACCCCATCGCTCGAGTGCACGATCTGGACATCGCCACCGAACCGCTGGCCATCGAGGCCGACAACATCTTCGAAGGTCAGCGGGTGAGCGTGGGCGATGGTGTCCTGCGGCAACCACGGACGTGGCGTCACCTGTGGAACCCCTTCCGTCCGAGCTGGGGGGAGCCCTACGACGCCGTCGCTGAGCGCATGAGGCAGGCGATCAACAACGCGCGCGAGAGTGCCGATGGTCGCGAAGCGGTCATGGTGAGCCATCAGTTGCCGATCTGGATCGCCCGACTCGACGCCGAAGGTCGTCGCCTGTGGCACGACCCGCGTTCACGTCAGTGCACGTTGGCATCTCTCACGTCATTGACCTTTGAAGGTGACCGGCTGATGTCGATTGCCTACACCGAGCCAGCTCGGGAATTGCTTCCCGGAGCGAGCAAGATCGCCGGCGCATGACGCATGAAGAAGCCTCGCCGCACCTCCCTGATCGTCCCGGCTCTCATCTCCGCAGTCGGGCTTGCACTCACCGCGTGCGGTAGCGCGGGCGGCGCGAGTTCGATCGGATCGGACTCCGGGTTCGTCGGAGGCGACGGTTCGATCGTCGTCGTCGACCCGGCCGAGCGCGTGTCGGCGCCCAATGTCAGCGGACCCACACTCGACGGTGGCACCTTCGAACTGGCAGAGCATCGTGGAGAGACGGTGGTTCTCAACGTTTGGGCATCGTGGTGCGCGCCCTGCCGCGCGGAAGCCCCCGAACTTCAGGATGTTTGGCTCGCAAATCAACAAGAGCAGGTGCAATTCGTGGGCCTCAACACGCGAGATTCAACGATTGCTGCCCAGCGGTTCGTGGAAACGATGGGCCTGACCTTCCCGAGCATCGAAGATCCCGACGGCCGGATACAGCTCCTGTTCTCCGATTCTTTGCCTCCGCAGGCCATTCCTTCGACTGTGGTCATCGACGATCAGGGGCGCGTAGCTGCTCGGATCTTGGGAAAGGCCAGTGCCGCCACGCTCCGCGGCGTCATCGACGAGGTTGCTGACGGTGGGTGACATCGGGGCCATCGTCACCAGCGGATCGCTGCTGATCGCGATCCCGATCGCTTTATTGGCCGGTCTCGTAGCGTTCGTGAGTCCGTGCGTACTTCCGCTGGCACCGGGCTACGTCTCCTACGTCACCGGAATGACCGGTGCCGAACTTGCTACCGGTACACGCAAATCACGGGTCTTGCTGGGGAGTCTGCTCTTTGTCTTGGGTTTCAGCGTCGTCTTCGTTTCCTATGGAGCCCTCTTCGGTGGCCTCGGGTCGGTGCTACTGAGGTACGAGAACATCATCACGCGGGTCATGGGAGTGTTGGTGATCGCTATGGGGCTGGCGTTCATGGGAATCCTTCCGTGGTTTCAGCGCGAGTACCGGATGTTGCGCGCTCCGACGTGGGGCGTAGCTGGGGCACCTGTTTTGGGTGTCCTGTTCGGTCTGGGGTGGACTCCGTGCATAGGCCCGACGCTGACAGCCGTCCAGTCGCTCGCACTGGCTGAAGCAAGCGCCCTGCGCGGCGCGATCTTGTCCTTCGCCTACTGCATCGGGCTGGGGCTTCCGTTCATCGCATTCGCCCTACTGATCGATCGAACAGCGCGTGCGACCGCGTTCATCCGACGGCACTATGTATGGATCATGCGAATCGGTGGCGGGATGCTCGTACTCGTTGGCCTTCTGCTCGTCAGCGGGCTCTGGCTCGACTTCACGATCTGGCTTCGGGTCACCATGCCTGGATTCGAGACGGCACTGTGAGCACCCTCAGCGAGCAGGCGAGCGAACCTGTCCGATCGCAGGCCCCCGAGACTCCACCGTTGGATTCACGGGGCTTCGCGCGCTGGGCGTGGCGGCAACTGACCAGCATGCGCGTAGCCCTGATCCTGCTCTTTGCACTAGCTGTCGCGAGTGTGCCCGGCTCGATCCTGCCGCAGCGCGGAAACAATCCGCTGCTCGTGGACGAGTGGATCGCGGACAGCCCAACACTGGGACCAATCCTGGATTCCCTGGGTTTCTTCGACGTGTACGGCGCCCCATGGTTTGCGGCCGTCTATCTCCTGCTCTTCATCTCGCTGATCGGCTGCGTGTTGCCGCGGGTCGGACACCATTGGCGGGCGATGCGTAGCCAACCGCCTGCGGCGCCCCGCAACCTGCAGCGCATGCAGGCCTTCACCTCCGAGTCCGTCCCGCAGAAGCCGGAGGATGTCGTCTCACGCGCTGCCGAAGAGTTGCGTCGTCGCCATTGGCGCGTGCGCTCGGGGTCGGACCAACCCTCGAGCGACCATGCCGTTGCCCCCGAAGTGTGGGTGTCTGCGGAAAAGGGCTATCTACGAGAGACCGGGAACCTCGTGTTCCACTTATCGCTCGTATTGATCTTGGTTGCTGTTGCAGCGGGGGGACTTTTCGGATGGCGGGGCAACGTCATCATCAAGGAAGGCAGCGGCTTTTCCAACACCTTGACGCAGTACGACGCGTGGGGTGGCGGACGCCTTGCTTCAGCGGACACCATCCCGCCGTTCTCGTTCACGTTGGACGACTTCGCGGTGGAATTCGAACGCGGCGAAGCCCAGCGGGGGGCGCCGCGACTCTTCGAGGCCCGCGTCGCGCTCCAGACCGAGCCCACTGGACCCACCCGGGATGAACTCATCGAGGTCAACTATCCGATTTCGATAGCTGGAGCCAAGGTGTTCCTGGTTGGCCACGGCTATGCACCGTCCTTCATCGTCCGAGACGCCACGGGTGCCGTCGTTCTCGACGACGACGTCGTCTTCTTGCCTCAGGACGGAAACTTCACTTCAACCGGTGTGATCAAAGTGCCCGATATGAAGCCGCAGTTGGGATTTCGCGGGATATTCCTTCCTACGTCTGCGATCGACGACATCCTCGGCCCGCATTCGGTTTTCCCCGACGCGGACGATCCCTCGGTGTTCCTGTCCGCCTGGGAGGGTGACCTGGGTCTGGATTCCGGTATTCCGCAGAGCGTCTACACGCTCGAAACCGAGCAGATGGAGCAGATCGGTTTGCGAGCGCTCGTGCCTGGGCAAACGTGGGAATTTCCGCAAGGGGAGATCGAATTCACCGGCTGGAAGCGATGGTCGTCCTTCCAGATCGCGTTCGATCCTGGAAAGGAGGCTGCGCTCGCTGCCTCGGTGCTCGCCATGGTGGGTCTGATGGTGTCTTTGTTCACGCGTCGTCGTCGGGTGTGGGTCCGGGCGCGAAGCCAAGGATCAGGAAGTACGCTCGTAAGCGTCGCTGGATTGAGCAAGAGCGAAGCGGGAGATGTCTCCCACGACGTCCAAGAAGTGCAGCAAATTATCTCGAGCGGAGAAGGTGAGCACGACCGATGACAGCCGGTAGTTCCCTGGGTCTGGCTGAAGCAAGCAACGCGGCCATCTACGCAACGATGGTGACCCTTTCCATCGCGATGGTCTTGTTCGCAGCATCCTTCGCGAGCGGACGCCGTCGGACCACTGCCGCGAGTGTCTCCGCCCAGCGAGAGGTATCCCACGGTGGTGTCGCGGTCATGGAGCGCCCCGATCCCACGGCCATCGTGGACCCGGGTCGGCGACTAGCGAACGTTGCGATGTCATTGACGTGGCTCGCTACGGGTTTGCTGACCCTGGGGTTGATTTTGCGTGGAGTGTGGGCGGGTCGAGTGCCCTGGGGGAACATGTATGAGTTCTCCATAAGTTCGGCGTGGGGAGTTCTGGTCGTCTTTCTCGTGATGTCCACTCGGCGCGATCTGAGGTGGCTCGGGTTATTCATTGTTGTCCCGACTTTGCTCACACTCGGCCTTGCAGTAACCGTCCTCTACACCGAAGCCGCACAACTCGTACCTGCGTTGAAGTCCTACTGGCTCGTGATCCATGTATCTGCGGCGATCGTCTGCGCCGGTGCGTTCACTGTCGCAGCATCGTCGGCAGCTCTGTCCTTGGTGCAGTCACGTCGCGAATCAAAGGGCGCGCAATCCACCGGGATGATGGCGTCGGTGCCCACAGCAGAGCGGCTGCGCACGTTCACCAGTCGGATCATCGCTTTCGCGTTCCCGTTGTGGACGTTCGCCGTTATCGCCGGAGCTATCTGGGCGGAGAATGCCTGGGGTCGCTACTGGGGCTGGGATCCGAAAGAGACCTGGGCGTTCATCACCTGGGTGGTCTACGCCGCGTACCTGCATGCCCGATCAACGGTCGGCTGGCGTGGGAACCGTGCGTCGTGGATCGCGATCTTGGGTCTGGTCACGTTCTTGATCAATTACTTCGGCGTGAACATCTTCGTCAATAGCCTGCACTCCTACGCCGGCCTGTAGGTCGCGTGGCGAACGCGCGGACCGGCTAGTTCGCTTCGCCACGACGACGACGCATCTTCTTGCTCCAGACGTCGTCATCGAGTTTGCGAAGGAAGCGGGGGTCGTCATCGGGTGCGACTGGACCGCGTTTGCGGCGGAATGCGCCACCTTCTGGCCACGTTTTGCCCAGCAGCAGCCAGATTGCCCCGCCGATCAAGGGGAGAACGATCACCAGGAGAAGCCACAGCCATTTGGGCAGTGTTCTGGCCTGGGCTTTGGGCGTGCGTGCGACATCGATGATGAAGTAGATGTAGAGCGCTACGGCGAGAAGGCCCAGGACGACGCGAAGCATGGTGCACCAATGGTAACTGCGAATCGAGACCCCGGCTGTGCGGTGGGTACGGTTGATGGGTGAGTTCATCCGCTCCCGGGGGCTCAAGCCGGACGGGACTTTCCTCCGTGCTCGTCTACACCCTGATGCGCGTGGGCCTTTTCCTCGCTGTGTGGCTGGTGCTGCAGTTGATCACGCCGCTTCGAGGTCTGTGGGCGCTATTCGTGGCGGTCATCGTTTCCGGTGTGTTGAGCGCCTTCGTTCTCAATCGGCAAAGGACTGCGATGGGCGAAGTGGTCGGTGGGTTCTTCGGCCGAATCAACGCCCGGATCGATGCGGCTTCTCGGGCCGAGGACGAATGGGACGAGCGGGAGCTTTCTGCACTAGAAAACGATCTGCAGCACCAAGCCGGCGCTCAGGGCGAGGGCGTAGACGATCACCAGTCGACCTGTGGCGACCAAGGCGGGGATGAGTCCGGGTCCGCTGGTTCCGGACATGACGATTCGCAGGGGTCGCCAAGCCCAGGGGAGCGAGGCGAGTCCCACTAGCGGCCACGGGCTGGCTTCCGCAGGGAATAGAGCCAAGGCCACTATGACGGCGAACGCCACAAAAATGGCAATGGCGTAGAGCACGCGGGTGCGGTGGTCTCCGAGTCGTACCGCGAGGGTTCGCTTGCCGGATTCACGGTCGGTGGGGATGTCGCGCAGGTTGTTGGTTATCAAGATCGCGCAGATGAGCGCTCCGACGCCGATGCTGGCGAGCACGGCGGATGCGTTGATGCGGCCAACCTGCACATACATAGTTCCGAGCACGGGGACGAGTCCGAAGAAGACGAAAACGAAGACTTCCCCGAGTCCTGCGTAGCCGTACGGGCGCTTGCCCCCGGTGTAGAACCAGGCTGCAGCGATTGAGGCTGCACCGATGGCCAGGAGCCACCAGTAGCCGGAGATCGCCACGAGCACTAGACCGGCAATGGCGGCGATCCCGAAACTTGCGAATGCCGCGGCCCGGACACTCTGCGGAGTGGCGATTCCCTGGCCGACGAGTCGGATCGGTCCAATTCGTTCGGCATCGGTTCCACGGACGCCGTCGCTGTAGTCGTTGGCGTAGTTAACGCCCACCTGCAGGGCGAGGGCCACGACGAGTGCCAGGAGTGCGCGAAGCGGCAGCCAGTCGGCACCCGCGAGGGCGGTGCCGACTACAACGGGTGCGATAGCTGCAGGCAGGGTTCGCGGTCGCGCACCACTCCACCATTGAGCGGCAGTGGTCATGCGATTTCCTCGTCTTCCTCGTCGCCGGCTTCGGCAATCGTCAAGCCGATCGCGGAAGCGGTCGCGCGCCGATCGACCTTCCCGCTGGCGGTCAACGTGAAGCCCTGCACCAGGTGGATCGATGAAGGTGTCGCGATCGAACCGAAGTTCGGTGAGATCCAGTTGCGAATCTCTTCTCGATCGACGCGGTCACCGACGTAAACCATGGCTATGCGGTGATCGCCTGTTCTTTGATCGACGGTCGGTACCGCGATGGCGCTCGTGACGGCAGGGTGGTCGTTGAGTCGATCCTCGATGGCCACGAGATCAACGTTCACTCCTTGGATGCTGATGACATCGTCGAGTCGGCCGATGACGTGTAGTACGCCATCAGACCAGCGGCCGCGATCGTTTGTGCGTAGCCAACGCCCGTCGAAGACATCGTCGATGCCATCTCGGTAGCCGCTGGCAAGCATCGGTCCTGCGATATGGATGCGCTGGTCGGTCTCGTCTAGGCGAATATCCACTCCGTCGAGTGGGTAACCGTCGAGGACGCAGCCACCGCTCGTTTCAGTCATGCCGTAGGTCGTGGTCACCGAGATTCCGGCGGCTTCGCAGTCGCGGGCCGCCTGCGGTGCGAGCGCTGCACCGCCGACCAACACGAGCGAGCACGCACTCAGCGCCGAGCGTCCGGCGGCAGTGGCGAGCAGCCTCGGTAGTTGGGTGGGAACCAGTGATACGGCAATCGGCCGGTCCGTTGCACGAGCGGTGTCGATGGCATCGGCGAATGCCTGGTCGGTGAAGCGTTCGGCGCCGCCCACGCTGCTCACTGCGATCGGTCGCCTGCCCGTAGCGTGAGCACGGACCATGACGTTGAGGCCGCCGATCGATGTCGGAGGAATAGCGAGGACCCAGGTCGGGTCGCCTCCGGCACGCGAATTGATCTGACGCGTTGTCGAGGTCAGTGCCTGCGCGGTAAGCATGACGCCTCGAGGATTACCGGTGGAACCT
>Ga0181578_10006352_pt1 | contig 10158 bp, 5 predicted proteins | sample 071ome_21_FD_148659 | JGI IMG/M metagenome (GOLD analysis project Ga0181578, IMG submission 148659) | Coastal salt marsh microbial communities from the Groves Creek Marsh, Skidaway Island, Georgia - 071401CT metaG (spades assembly) | ecosystem: Environmental > Aquatic > Marine > Intertidal zone... | reverse complement strand
TTCCGCGGGCCCGACCGCCAGCACGGTCACCGACCCGGCCGGGACCTGGGTGTGCCCTGCGTCGTGCACCAAGGTGCACGGCAATCCCGCTGCCGTCGCCATGGCGTGCAGGGCGCGAAGGTGTTCAGCATCGTTGCCTTTTACACAGATCTTGCGTTGTCCGCTTGAGAGCCATGCTTGCAGAACGGCTTGGTGCGCATCGTCCATGCCAAGCAAGGCATTGACGCATGCATGGCCCGCCTGGGCCGCGACCTTGCCTTTTCCCATCTTCAGACCATGGTTGACCACGAGCACCAGCTTCGTGGCGCCGGTTGGCCGTGGGCCTGGAGGCTGGGGGGCGGTCAACCGGTGCAACCAGCGACGAAGCCCCACATGAGGAGGTCCGAGCCGTCGCCCATCACGCTTCCGCCGCCGGACCGTTGATGATGGCCATGCCCATGCCGGTGCATGGGTGCTGATGGCAGAGGTCGCGTGGATCTGCGCAGCGATACCGTGACGCAACCAACGGACGCGATGCGGGAGGCCATGCGTGTGGCCCACGTTGGCGATGACGTGCTTGGGGACGACCCCACCGTGAAAACCCTCGAAGCGCGGATGGCGGCGATGTGCGGCATGGAGGCCGCCTTGTTCATGCCCTCTGGCACCATGGCCAACGCCGTTGCTGTACGGGCCCACACCCAGCCGGGCGACGAAATCGTGCTCGAGCGTGAGGCCCACATTTACCAGTACGAGGGTGGGGGCTACGCCGCCATTTCTGGGTGCTCCGTTGCCTTGGTTGACGGCGACCGTGGGCGAATGCATCCTTCGTCGGTGGCGTCGGCCATTCGGAAATCGGCCGGCTCACAAGGCCATTACCCGGACGCCACGCTCATCTGCGTGGAGAACACCGCGAACAGGGGCGGTGGCGCCTGCTACGACCAATCCACGCTCGACGCCATTGTTGAGGTTGGTCGGGCACAGGGTTGCGCCTTGCACGTCGACGGTGCGCGCATGATGAACGCAGCAGTCGCCACATCGTCAACCCCTGCTCGGATGCTCAAAGGTTGGGACAGCGTCTCCGTCTGCCTGTCAAAGGGGCTCGGCGCTCCTGTGGGGTCCGTTCTCGTGGGGTCCACCGCCTTCATTGCCCGAGCCCACCGTTGGAGAAAGATGCTCGGTGGCGGCATGCGTCAGGCAGGGGTGCTCGCCGCGGCGGGACTGCACGCCTTGGATCATCACGTGGACCGGCTCGTGGACGACCATGCGCGAGCCAGACGTATGGCGGAAGCGATGGCGAAGCATGCCTCGTTCCACCTCGACCTCGATGCGGTTCAAACCAACATGGTCTACTTCGGCGTGGACGGGTGGTCCGCCCTCCAAACCCAAGCGCACCTCGCTGAGGCGGGCATCGACGTCCTGACGATCGATGACGCCCGTTGCCGGCTCGTCACGCACCTGCACATCACCGACGAAGACGTGGCCAGGGTCGAAGCCGCCGTCGCGTCGGTCGTCTAAGTCCGACGAAGCATTGACCTGCCACGGGCGACACGGCGCTGCATGCGCCTCTGGATGCCCGTCCTGTTGCTGACGCTCAGCCTGACCCTCCCTGCGGCCTCGGCAGGGGCACCGACCGCGACCGATGCAGGCATGCTGTTTGGTGGTCAGGGTGGATCCGTAGCCAACGGTTCCACGTCGACGACAACATTGGACGCCATGCCACCCGTGATTGAGGACTACACCGCGACGTGGTGCGAAAATTGCGTGTACGTCGAGCACGCGCTCCACGACCTCCTTGAGGAACGCGACGGGCATGTCTTCTCGTTCCACCGTTCGATCGGTGAAGCGGAGGACCCCTTCGGAACACAGGTGCTCGACGAACGTTGGGAGGAGCGGTACAGCCGTCGTGCGCCCCCAACGGTGGTGTTCAACGGCAGCACGATGGTGGTGGGAAGCGTGCCGGAAGGTGCGAGCCTGCTGGAAGATTTCCGCGCCCTTGCGAACGTGAGCCTCAACCTCCCTGAAGGCTCGTCGACCTTCACGTGGACCGCAGCCACCACAGGGCAAAGCACGGTGTCGTGGGCCCTCTCGGTGCAGGGCGGGCCTTTGGCAAGCATGAGCAACGTGCAGGTCTCAGTGGACGTATGGGTCGTGGAAGACACGGCGCATTTCCCTGACGGCAGCAACGGCGAGGAACATTACCCGCACATCGTACGGGACATCATCACCCTCGATACGCAAGGTTGGGATGCCAATGGAGTGACGAGCACAGGCACGATGGACATCTCGCTCCCTGCAGCCTTTGACGGCGACGACCTCAGCCTGTACCTCGTGTACAGCGCCGCCTCCGAACCGGTCGTCGATCCTGAGCCAGAGCCTGAACCCCCTGCAGGCCTTCCAGGTCCGGGGGCCCTGTTGAGCGTCTTTGCATTGGCCTTGGCCGCTCGACGAGAGGCCTGAGGTTCAACCCTCGTCTCGAAGGTCTTCTTCCAACCGCCACGCTGGTTCGTGCCGACGGGCCCCGTCGCGAATGTACTCCCACCACCACGGACGGGCGTCCGTGTCCACGCCCTCACGTTGAATCGCGTTCAGGCGAAGCACGAGTTGCGTGGCCGCGTCTGGAGCCCACCCTCCAACCCGGTGCCACATGCCATCCTCTTGCTCCACCCACCCCGAGACGTCGAGCAAGAAGCGCAACCAACCGTCTTCACGCTCGTCACGCACGGTGAATCGAAGGCCCGATTGAAGCGTCACGTCATAGGGAGGGTGACCAAGCAGGTGAATCGGCTGCGGGTCTTCGCCTGCACCGCCCACCGCAGCCCATACGCGCGCATACAGATCGCGCCACCGTCGCGCCCCTTCACGAGGGTCATGCTCTTCCCAACGTTCCCGATGTTCCACGTGCATGTGGCGTCGGATGGCCTCAAACGGGTCTTGAGGGCGGTTCCTTAGTGCTCCAAATCGTCGATGAAGGTTCTCCGCCATGTCACGTTCCAACTGCCGCCCAATCTCCATCCGCTGTAGGAACAGCGCACGACCCTCTGCCCCTTGTTCGTCCTCTTCGTTCCTGCGTCGTTCTTCGTCCAGGAACCGATGGAAGATGCCGGCCCTTTGACCGTGTCGAACCATGCCCTGCAGCCAGCCGCCGCGCCCCCGCTTGGTGCTTCGGCCCTCACGCCACGCCGCTTCAAACTCCTCCTGAGGAAGGATGGCCGGGCCGTCCCTGGTGCCTTCCTGCCCGTGCCACATCGGTTGAAGCATGTCCATGGCTTGCCTCGTTTGTTCGGGACCGCACCAGGGCAAGCCGAGCGTCAAGTCATTGACCGAGACAGAGAGGCCGTCCTGAGCAGGGCTGGTGCTGGTCATGTGGGTTGCCAAGGACCGAATGGTCCGCGATGTACCCACGTCGTCAAGCAACGACAGCACCACCGTGCCAAGCACGTCCCCAAGGGGACGTTCCGGGCCTTGCCTGTCCTCAAAAATGCAAATGGGCGCATGGAGGATGCGTCCTTGACCATCGAGCCCGTCGATCACGAAGGGTGCGCCGTGGGCTCCGTGGCCGACCATGATGGAGTAGCCATGGCCCAACCGCCCCCGAACGAGGACTCGGGCACCTTCGATGGCCGTCCTGTCGGCGTTGTCGTCGAGCACCCCGTTCAGCAACACGATCGACCTCTGCAAGGGGGCATCCACCTCGTCGAGCGGCTGAGGGAGCCTCCACGCAGCGCAGAGCGCATGAAGGCGGTGTGCGTCGTCCGCCCACGGCGGCGACAGCACGGTTTCCATCAGCCACGCCCAGTGGAGGGGATTCGCGGGGATCCTCACAAGGCTGCTCTGCCTCGATGTTGGGACACAGAGCCGCAACCGTCCATTACGGAGCCGGAGGGGGTTTGCGTTCTTGACGTGCAATGAGCCATCTGGAGCCCCACTCCACCAGGCAAGCAGCCAAGGTTCCGTCCACCCCTCGAGGCACTTCAATGGTCGACGCGCCACCGCATCGTGAAACTCACCCCGCTCGCGGTGAACGCGCCGGCGCACTGATTCTTCCAAAATCCATGCTCGCGAGGTCGCGTCCATTGGCGTGCCGATGCGAGCATGGGTGTTTATCCACGCCAACAGAGGGTGAACGGAACGCTCAATGTGGTCCCTCGTCCACCGGTTCGGTCGGTGCGTTCCTCCCACGGCCCTATCTCCCGCAGCAGCGGTGAGGGCCACCGTGAGGGCCGCAAGGTCCCAGCCGATGCGGAGCGGGGACGTCAACACCTGAAGCAGGTCCTTCCATGGAGCCCCGTCAAGCGGGCCGACGCCGTCGATGATCACGCCTTGGTCCGTGAACTGCATGACGTGCCCGGTGGCGAGCACCACACCAGCCGTCAGGGCCCGGCGGTCATCGCGGTCGACGCCTTCCCCTGCAAGCACCTGGGCGGCCGCCTCGTTGAACGCTGCTTCACCAGCACCCCACGACACGACCGGATCAAGATCCGGAGCCGTGAGCCGGGCCCACGCCCCTCGCTCTTCGACCCATGGCAGTCCCTCTAAGCGCCTCCAGCGTTCGCTCGATGGCCCATCTGGCATGGTGTCGTAGGCCCAGACGACCGCAGCGGGATCGAGCGAGTGGAGCCATCGATGGTCGGTGGCTTTGTCGACGATGGACGTGCACAGCGCACACCACGTGGACCGACCACCCTCCTCGCCCTGCTGGATGGTTCGTGTGCAGATGGAGCATGTGGCCTTCATGGGTGACACCGCGTGTGAGCCCATTTGAAGGGTCAAGCCTCTGAACCGGTGCCCTCATCCCCCGGTTCCTCGTTTGCGGGGGCACGGTTGCCAAGCATGCGAAGGATGTGCTCGGGCAGGCCACGGTCCTCCAAAGCGGGGTAGGACGGCCGCTGCTGACGACGGTCGAGCCGCGCGTGGATACGGAGTTGGTCTGCGTCAAGCGCGCGTCCGTGGGGATCGGCAGCGCGGAGGGTGCGCAGGCTGTTCGTGAGGCTGTCCGGGGAAAGGCCAAACATCGATGCAATCACCTCTTGGTTCCCGTCGAGGTACCCGATGGCTCCAAACGCCGTCCACGTGGCAAGCGCCCAGCGGCGGCGGGCCGTTCGGTTGCGGTACTGAGGGTGGGCGTCATCGGCCAGCATGGCCTCGACCCGCTCCTTGATTTGGGCTTCAAGGTCCTTCAGCAGCCTCTGCTCCACCAGGCGTTCAACCAACGTGTTTGCCATCATCATGCAGCGCTCCTCCTCGACCTCTTGCCTCGAACGACGTCCGGTGAGGCGGTCTTCGTGAACCAGTTCGGCCTTGACCATGGCTTGCACGACCTTCAGCATGCACGATTTGGCATCGGTCACGTGCTTCCTTTCGAGGCCGTGGGCGCGCAGCAAGCGCTGCAGGTCCGTGCCACGTTGTTCGATGGCGAGCAATTCGTCTTCGAGGAGGGCAAGGGCAAGGGTGAGCGCGATGACCTTTCCCTCCTCGTTGAGGCCGTTTGGCCAGCGCTTGCACGTGCGGCTGCGGGTGAAGGAACTCACAGGATCCTTCGGCATGGTGGCCTTGATGGCGCGAAGCCTGGACTGAAGTTCCGCTGCGACAGGATGGGACGCAAGGGGTCGGATGAAGAGGTCAAGAAAGCCGTTCGCAAACAAACGGTCTGCTCTCGCTCGTCCAAACAAACGGGCCGCGCACTCGTACACGTCACGGGCAAGGTGCTGCGGCACGCCCTTGCGGGCGTACTGGTCGAGTCGGTTCAGGGGAACCGTGGAATCGAAGGCCGGACCGTACGGGCTCGGTCCTCGTCGACGGGCGCCTTGGTCCGCCACCAGACCGGTCTGGTCATCCGCGGCGATTTCGTCGCCAGCCGGCTCCAGTCCGCACATGCGGCACATTTCCTGCGGGTTGTACGGCGCATCGTTGCATTCTGGGCACCGCTGGTCAACGTTGCCAGTGGGGTCCGTCGTGTCCTCTTCGCCCTCGAGGTCGTGGTCGTTCGTGCTGTCGTCGCTGCGTTCTTCCTCGTCATTCATGTTCGCATCACCACATCTTGCCTTTCCGACCTCGGCCGGACTCCGAGGGTCGGAGAACCCGGCTAAAAAAGGTTACGGGAAACCAGAGGCTCAGCGACATCGATTTCCGCGAAACACGAGCGAGCCAAACATGAAATTGTTATGTTTTTAACATGAGGAGCTGAGACCGCTCCCCGAACCGCGCCTTCAAGTAGCGTGACCACCGACGACCCCGGTATGAGCACCGTGTCCATCGTGGAACACGGGCTGCTCCCCACATGGGTTGAGGGCGCGATGGCGTCCAGCACCGTCCTTGTGGTGTGCGCCACCGAACGGCAACGTCAGCAGCACCTTCGGGCGCTCGCGGCGAGGGACGCCACGGCCGACACCACCCGAATCGTGACCCTCCCTCGTTTGGCACGCTTGCTCCGTCAGGACCTCGGCCTCCCCGAGATCGAGCGCGACCGCCCCCTCTTAACGCTGAGGCTGGACCTCGCATGCCGCCGCTTGGCAAGCGAAGGGGCCTTCCCGCTCCTGCATTCGGCGTGGCACGTGGGCCGCACGGAGCGCTTGGAACGGTTGCATGCTCGCTTGGCCGAAGAAGACCTCCTCGACACGGCGTGGGACGACGATCCTGGCGTGGACGCCTTTCGGGTCGCGGTGCGTGAGGTCGAGGAATCGACAGGACGCATGCATCCGTCCGTGCTGCCCTACAGGGTTGCTGAGGCGCTCGAACACAGCAGCGACGTTCCGTTCACACTTGGGCCGGTCCAAGGCGTGCTCGTGCTCCCTCATCCACCGCAGATGGAAGGGTCGTGGCAACGTTTGCTGCGCGCCGTGGACGCCGTGCGTCCGGTGCACGTGCTCCGCACGCCAGGAAACCTACGCACCGGCTTTGGTGGAGGGTGGGTGGACGATGTTGCTCCTTGCGGCGTTGAAGGATGGCCAGCATGGCTCCCCGACGGCGCAGCAGCAGACGTGCCAGGAACCTCGTGGGACGTGCTCGACGCGCACGTCGAACGCGTGCACCGTGTCGTCCTTCAGCGTCGCTCCCACGGGACGATGGCCGCCGTTGACCTTGCGCTTCGAACCCTGCGAAAGGAGCCTACGTCCCGCATCCTGATCGTCGACGCTGACGCTGCTCGGCGATCTGCCATCACCCGATCCCTCGAAGCCCATGGTCTGACGGTGGACGGTGACCCGCCGCCGTCCCTCTCGAGGGCCGTCGCTGGCGTGCTTCGCTTGGCGGAAGCGGGTCTCGGTCCAGAGGCATGGAACGTGGAACGGCTGCTCGACCTTGCGGGGGGGGCCTCCTTGGGGTTCTCCCTCTCCTCTGAGGGCGTGGTTCCCCCACACCCCTCGGGTTTGCTGGCAGAACCGGACGTCGCCCTGCTTCGTGATGTCGCACGAAGCGCTCACCTTCGTGGCGGCCCGGGGGCGTTGCAGCGTTGGCGACGGGTGGTTGAAGGCTGGCGTCCGAACGCTCACCGCGGATCTGTCGAGTCCCAACTCCAGCGAATCGAGTCCACAGCCTGGTGGTTGGCATGCGTGCAGCGCTTGTGGTCGCCGTTGCTGACCGACAGCGATCGCGAGGGAACGGAACCTTTGACGGGCCCCTGGTCTGGGCGCCCCCTTCCCCTTCCAGAAGCACCGGGTTCCCTTGCGTCGTGGCTTGACGTGCTCCTTCAAGGCGCGGACTGGCCAGCAATCAGCGAACGCCGCCCGCCCTTTGACCACAGCCTTGCGTCCCTCCACCACCTGGTCGAGGCCATCGAACGGGCTGCTGCTGAAGGCCTTGTTCCAAGCGACGCCGCGTCCGCCGTCGACCTCCTTCGGGTGCTGAGTCAGGGAGGCCTCCCCATTGGCGCTCGTGCTTCCTCGGACACGCTCCATGTGGTGGCCCCAAAGGACGCCGTCGGCGTATCGTCGGACCTGTTGCTGTTGGCCGGTGTGGACGCTGAGGCATGGGGGATGCGCAGTGCTGAGCTCCCGTGGTGCGACCGTGATGCTCGATTTCGGCTGGGCTTGTTTGATGCTGACCGGCCGTTGTGCAGGGGGAGGCACGCCCTGGCCTCAATGGTGGCCTCGTCCTCATGCACGGTGGTCTTCGATTCGACACCAGAAGAGGCCGCAGGTCCCTCGCCTCCGGTGGCAGAGTGGCTGCTGCACCTCCAGCGGCGTGGATGCACGGCCTCGATTCATGCCCAAACGGCGTTGTTGCTTGAGGACGATGCCGGTGAGGACCATGGTCTTTGGATCTGCCAAACGGATGGGTCATGGAGCCCGCGCCCCTCGGGCTACGACGAAGGTCGGCCCGTCCGGGCGGGTCAGGAACGGAGGGACGCTCGGCAGCGGGCGGGGCTTGTGCTTGAGCACGGAGGTGCTTCCTCCGTTCCAGTGGCCGTGGACGCGCTTGCTGCAGCAGCGGAGGCGTCTGTGCTCCTCGACCGCGTTCGGCGCCAGCCCGACCGGAACGACATCGGTGAGGACGAACAGTTGCCATGGGGTGCCCGAGAACGCCTCCAATCCACAGACCGCTTGCAGCTTCGTCCGTCCCCGTCGCACCTCGGGAAAGGCACGGTTGCTGCAGCCGAGCCTTGGCCCCACCTTGGCGTTCGTTTGAACAAGCGCAGCGTGTCGGTCTCGATCGACCCTCGACCGCTTCCACCGTACCGCTTCGCTCACGAGGCACTTGACGGCCGAACCGGTCACGAAGGGCCAACCGTCGAACGCGAGGCGTGGTCACCCAGCCGGCTTCACGCGTGGGTGACCTGCCCGCGGCAGGCGTGGTTGGAAGGCGTGCACGGGGCTGGTGAAGATGAGGCGCCCTCCGAGGACGTGGACCGTCGAGAACAGGGCGACCTCGTTCACCGGTTTGAGGAATCCACGCTTCGATCGTTTGGAACATGGGGTGCCGATGGCCTTCGGACGTCTGAAGCAGCAGCGTTGCCGTCCGAGGACCCCCCCGCCCTGTGGCAGGCGCTGGTCGAGGTCCTGCTTCAGGACACCCCGTGGCTTGGTCGGGCGGACGCGGTGGCGATGCACCGACGGCGTTCCGCCCTTGGGCCCTGCGCCTTCGACGACGAAGGCATGCTGCACCCCCCTGCTCGCCCGACCGGGGAACTCGGGCGCCTCATGTTGGCCGACCTCGCCCTCGCCGATGCTGCGCCCTTGGCCAGCGAATGGGCCGTGGTCGACCCCGAAGGGAACCTCCCGTCCGTGGTGCTCGACGAAAGCATGGAGCCAGTCCACCTCCGGTGTCGGATTGATCGTGCCGACGAGGTGCTCCTGCCCGAGGGCGTGTTGGCTGAAGCCCATCGCGCCGGTCTGATTCCAGACCATGTGGAACGGCTCGTGGTGCTTCGAGACCTGAAAAGCGTGGTTGGTCCCAAGAAAGGGGACGACGGGAAGCGTCACTTGCAAGGCCTGTACGACGACGTGCAGTTGGCGACCTATGCCTTGGCATGGGAGGCCGCTCGGCCAACCGAGATGGTCGTCGGGGTTGGCATCACGGAAGTGGGAAGCACAACGACGCATTTTGTTGAGATCGACGGTCAGGTTGCAGCGATGCTGGCGGACCTCAGCATCGGCGAGCAAAGCCAACATCTGCACCAGACCCACCCCGCCTCGACGCCAGATGGAACCCCTTGCTCCCCGTTCCGACGCTGGCTCTATGAGCGTCGGATGACCTTAGCACGTGCCGTTCAGGCCGCACAGCGCGGGCACGTGGTGCCCACACCCTCAGGTGCGTGCCGCTATTGTGGGGTGCGCGCAGCCTGTCCGGCGGCTGAACTTGGGGGTGGTGCCTGATGCGCCATCCTCTGCGTGACGCACAACGGCTCGGCCTCGATCTTGACCGTCACATCGTGATGGATGCCGGTGCGGGAACGGGCAAGACGACCGTCATGGTCGAGCGATACGTGCAGCACCTCCTTTCCCCCCAACAACGTGCAGTGCTGGTGACGCCATGCGGGGCTCGCCAACCCAGCCAAGCCGCAGGCTCCTCGTTGGCTGCTCCTCGTGACCGCATCACGGCCGAGGCGTGGCCTGGGTTGTTGCCGGCCGAGGTCGTGGCCATCACCTTCACCCGGAAGGCCGCAGGAAACCTTCGGGGAGGCATCAAGCAGCGGATTGCCGCCATTCGAGGAGCGCCCGTCGAAGGCGACGACGAGGGTGTGGT
>Ga0181578_10006332_pt1 | contig 10179 bp, 11 predicted proteins | sample 071ome_21_FD_148659 | JGI IMG/M metagenome (GOLD analysis project Ga0181578, IMG submission 148659) | Coastal salt marsh microbial communities from the Groves Creek Marsh, Skidaway Island, Georgia - 071401CT metaG (spades assembly) | ecosystem: Environmental > Aquatic > Marine > Intertidal zone... | reverse complement strand
CTACCAACTGAGCTATCGCACGCATGACACCGACAGGATTTGAACCTGTGCTCTTTCGAACCAGAGCCTTAATCTGGCGCCTTAGACCACTCGGCCACGGTATCACGAAATTATTATGTTTGTATTCTTTAAGTAAGGATGATCGTTCCGATACTACTCGTACTTGTACTCGTACTCGTATTCCTACTCGTACTCACGCGCACCAGGAAAAAACCCGAGTATAAGTGTTTCCTACTCACCCTGGAAACGTCAGCTGACCGACGCGAAAAGTTTCTCAAACACTACGACAGTTCCGTACCTCTAGAAATCATATACGGTACGGATACCAGGAAACTTGAAAACGCCAGAAAGTTTCGTAAAATTGTAGATCCTGAATATTATAACGAAGCTTTAAAATTGCATTACAAAGCGACACAAACACGCCCGGACATAACGTATTTCAATTTAGGTGCTATAGGGTGTTATATGGGTCATATGGAGTTTTACAGGCGATGCTTCGACCAAAATCTCAAATATGCGGTTATTTTCGAAGATAACGTCGTCATAAAAGACAAGCGTGTTTATAAAGAAATCCAAGACGTTATAAACAAAAAGGGTGATGATTTCGAAATGTGTTTCTTCCATTGTTTATCGCGGTACCCAGATGAAGAACATAAGGAAAATGGTGATCTTGAACGCGTAAAATGGATTTCAAGTACAAAATGTTATCTTATAAATGTTGATAATATGAAAAAATATTACAAACACTTTTTTCCTATAGATAACCACGTTGACATGAAACACGAAGATATTATAGCACGAGGTGCGCGTATCTACTATAAAGATCTAAGGCATTGTTTACATATAGACAGGTCAAAAAATAGTCTCATAGGGCACAGTAACTGGGGAAGACGCAACTTTTTTTCAAAACGGTACCCCACGGCAACTACAGATGTTCTCGAGTATGGATGGTAATTTACGCTAATTCCACGGTATATCTTGAGGACGAAAACGACACCCAATCTTTAAAAAGTCAACAAACTTTCTAAATTCTGGTTCGGGTAGTTCCATAGTTTCCATGGAATCGAGTACTTCGCCCACGTACTTATTATACGCTTTGTGTGCGCCTCTGTGTGTGTGTCTATTCGTACGCAAATTACCGATCTCACGAGGCATCATGATTATGTTTTCACTCGCGTGAATATCGTAGTTTACCTTTTCCACAATCGGGTGGCTTTTGAACTGTGCTGGTATAACGTGATGGTCCTCGACGTTACGTATGTTCCAACGAGCCTTAAACGCGCGTCGAAGAAGTGATCCGTACCGCATGTTACTATCGTCATACAAATTTATACCGTACCGCATCATCGAGTCTTCGAGTTCGTCAACCTCGTCCCATGCGTTGAAACACGCGTCCGTCGATTTCTCCGCACACGTATCGTGGGCGTACTCTATAGCCTCCTTAAACCGTAACCGAAGACGCGCATTATCGCGACGTTTAAACCCGAGGTTTGGTTTCTTAGAGTACGTACCTTCGAGAACGTTCTTACGGATCTGATCGCGTTTATACTCTGGGGTGTGTGCACAAGACAAACACTTCATATAATTTCTATTAAGATACTTTTTACACGTGGGATACGCGTGTAAAAAGTAAATAAATGCTCCTAGTGGGGATCGAACCCACAGCCTCGGCGTGCCTGCGTAACACTAAAATTACATAATATACATAAGTCGTATAAGCACCGCGCTCTGACCAATTGAGCTATAGGAGCCTACGTGTTTAATATACGTAACTTTTCTTTAAACCTGTTCTTCCGAATTGTACGATTTCAATTCGACCGAAGGTCTCGATGATATCGGTGTACCCGGACGCTTTTTGAGTAGCCAGTTTTTGAGTACCACGTTTTTGTGACTATTCGTATCTTCGCCATAATTAATAACACTCAAACCGTTACACACATCAGGTTTGTTCTCCTTATCGGGAAACGATTCGTTAAATGCATCGATACTCTCGGTAGGTATATCGGGTGCCTCGTCGAGTAATCTATCGTACTCGACGCGGATTTTGTTCACGAATTCCAAAACGTCCTCGCGGTGTTGCGTTTCCAAAGAAAGTTCCATATCTATGTTCCTATACAGTTTCGAGTATTGTACAGACATGACCGAGTGCATTTCCATGAGTCGCGCCGAGTTGTTAAACTTAGATATAGATGTAAGTATACCCGCAATAACGTTCATGAACGCAAAAAAGTATTGGAAAATAACGATCTTTTGTTTTTGGTCATCGGACATACTATTCGTATCGGGACTCAAAACCGCAAAGCCACCAACACCCGTAATGCTCGATATAATTATAGATGGGTACGATAACCAATCGTGATGACGTTTATATAAAACGCGGGCGTGATTGTGTAACCACCGGTACCCGGCAGCCTTTTCGGCCCAACGTTTAAGAAGGTTTTCCTGGTTTGGACACCATTGGTGTTGTTCTGGTTTATCCATACATTTTCTTAGAAAATAAGTACGCATACTCACGCGCCAATTTATCGACGCGTTCGTTCTTCTCGTTTCCGTTGTGCGCCTTGACCCATCTCACGTCAACCATTTCGAAACTATGCATGAGTTCCAACATATGTATCCATAAATCCTTATTCTTCACCTCACCACCCGAAGCTGTTGTCCAACCGTTCCGTTCCCAGTTCTTAGACCATTCGAGTAAACCCATTTTTACATAGTTACTGTCCGTATACACGCGGACCCTATCGTGTTTGAGTTCCAAACACTTCTCGAGCGCTTTTATAACCGCCGTCATTTCCATAACATTATTCGTGGTAACATTAGCACCACCTGCGTTTTGTTCGTTTTCCAGTATATATGCCCAACCACCGGGTCCCGGGTTACCGAGACAACTTCCGTCTGTATAAATTTCTATCATATCTACTTACCATAATCACGTTTATATTCTTTATGTTTCGTTGTCTTTGTTTTCGTCTTCGTCTTCGTAATACGATTTTGAAATACACCAATACATCATTCTATCGAAATTCATATATAAAACACCAAACATTGAAAATGCTATTAGTATTTCGTAAATAGTCTCCATTTATAGTTACTTAAAATTTTATTTCATTATATACTAAATAAAATGAACCATTACCAAGACTGGGATCCTGTTATTATTCGCGGTAAAGTCAGCAGGGAAAAGGAAAAGGAAAAGTATGTTAAGTTCATGGGACAGGAAATAAAGTTACCCAAACGGAGTCAATATTCGGGTAAAACGAGGGAACAAAAACTCGATGAAACCGAGTTAGGTACACACAAAAAAGTCAGTAAAGACACGGCACTAACGATTCAAAAAGCGCGCGTTGCAAAACAGTATACACAAAAGGATCTCGCGGGTCTCATAAACGTATCAACAGATATCATCTCTTCATACGAATCAGGTAAAGCTATTCCGGATCCTAAAATCATGCAAAAATTACGTCGGGTTTTGGGGGTTAAATTATAATACGGGTAATCTCTGCCCATTTGGACCAAGTCTGAAATTACCACCGTATGGACCTTGCATAATAGGTTGTCCTTTTTGTACCAAACCTGTTTGTATAGCACCCATTCTATTAGAAACACGCGCCTGTGCTTGATTTAATTTAATAGTTCCATACGTAATTGCATTTTGTTTCATTCCATTTATAGCCTGTTGACCTCTATTTTTTGCTATAGAAATCATTTGATTTCTGGAATCTCTCAATTCAGATTTTGCTTTTTTAGCTACACCTTTTGCAGCCATTTTTGCTAATGATCCGAAAACCATGTGGTGTTTATTATAGTACAAATATATTTTTATTTTTTTCGGTCTAAATTATAAAATCTTATTTGATTTTTGTAAATTTTCGTGTGCAGGTAAGAGTTACTGGGTTTTTTGGGGTTAAACTGTAGTTCTTCTACTCTCAGCACGTTTATCGTCTGCATCTAAACGTTTTAAACGTTTCATAACATCCGGTGTTTGTGGTTCACTTAACAATTTTTCGCGTTCCTCGCGACGTTTTTTAGCACTTTCTTCGCGTCGATACTCATTGTATCTTTCACGTGTAGACCTTGATGCTTTATATATGAAATGAGGGTTATTTTCTATATACCTATCAAGTATTTTGTGACTTTCTTTCAATTCAGGTATAAGTTCGGGTACTTTCCCCGTGGTTATACCATAAATTAAATTATATTCTTCACGTTTAGTTTTTATTTCTCTTTCGGCTTCTTCTTTATCAACAAAAGTCTTTTTCCACCAATACGTATCGTTGTGACCTATACATGCAATCCATCTTTTAGTTGTTTTACACCAATACACACCCCGTGTTCCAGAATTATTATTGATATTCGCGTTTGGTCTATGTGCAACGTTTTGTGCTTGTGTAATTACACGAAGATTACACCTTCTATTATCGAGAGTATCACCGTTAATATGATCTACAACTATGTTTTTATCATCACATAACCCTACCATTAATAATCGGTGAAGACGTGGACGTCTTTTACCAATCGGAGAATTTTTCCAATCACACTGAAGATATTTATTGTTTGCTCCGGCCATTGACCAATTCGGCATATTTTTAACAAATTTTTCATAGTCTTCTTCGTCTATAGCAAAATGCGCTCCTGGTCGCGATGAAATTGGTACAAGTTTGTAAGTCATTTTTATTAAATATAGCTCACAATCTTTAAGTCCATTTACACTCATCACTACTCTACATCTTAATGCCGGGGATTTACCCGTATATAGGATGTATGTATATTTTAAGCTTAGTTTGAAAATGCTAGGCCGCCCATCCCCGATTGTATGCGCAACACGTTGTAGTTGGTCGCGAACATGTGGAGAGTGTTCAAATCAGCATGTCTCGTTTTAATCGCAACTTGCGCGTTGTCGATTCTGGAGAAGTTGCAGGTACCCGTTGGTTGGTGCTCTTCTGGCTTAAGCGCGAAGGAGTACGAATAGACACCTGGCATTGGGGAACCGGAGTGGTGGTTGAATGGTTGGACGGAGTTGAAGTAAACACCCTTTTGTTCCTTGAATCTGTCTTGGCCGTTGAGAACCAACTTGAACGTGTCGAGCGCACCCGATTCAGATTCGTTAAATACAGTGGAACCATTAACAGTTACGAGTGGCGCACCAAGCATGGATGGTGGAACATAGCAGTTGGAAATAGCTAAGGAGGCCAAGTTACTACTGCACGTCACAGTGCCCGTCGTAAAGTTCCACAAGTTAGCAGCCAAACCCGTACCGGAACCACCTTTGTCAACGCACCAAACCAATTCCTTGACTGGGTGGTTGTAAGACAATCTGATTTGCTTATCAGTGGCACCAACAGTGTCAGTACCAGTGTGTTGGACTTGTTCGATCAAGTATTCGTGACCCTTTTGCGCGAATCGTCTGCGCTCTTCAGTGTCGAGGTAGATGTAGTTACCCCAAACCTTGAAGGAAGAACCGAAGTTGGTGGCAAAGTCAGCGGCCAAGTCAAAGTCCAATCGGACTTCGTGGTATTGCAAGGCAATCAATGGCAAGGCCAATCCTGGGTTTCTGTTGAAGAAGAAGATAAGTGGCAAGAAGACCGATGCATGTCCGGACTCGACACCTCTGCAAGAAGTCATCTTACCCCAGCTCGCCTTCTTGGATTCATCCAAGTACAATTCAGAGTACAATCTCCACCACTTTTGGTAGTGCTTGTCGATTCTTTGGCCACCAATGGACAATTCAACGTCCTTAATGGCACGTTCCGCGGCCCAGGCATCAAGGTCTTTAACATCAACAGCGGACTCAGCTGTCAATTCAACGTACATATCCGCGATCAAATCACCGTTTCTGGCGATCGTGACCGAAACTCTACCGGAGTTACCGGCAGTACCGTTAACAGTTTGTTCGATGTTTTCCATCGCAAAGTTGGTGTGGCGTTTGTAAACCGCCTGGAAGAAAGTGACTTTTGGGTTACCAGTCAAGTAGACGTCTTGGGCGCCGTAGGCGACGAGTTGCATGAGACCTCCGGCCATTGTGTGTGTTTTTGTACTATATACCAAGATTTTTTTTTGGGACAAGACCCGCGAAAAAACACAGTTTGATTTTTCCTGGTATATAGAAATGACTGACCAAGAAGAACCACTTCTTGAACCAACTGAAGAAACCGAAAACTCGGAAATTGTTTCCGATGATGATGACCAAACCACAGTAGGTAGTGAACTTCCTGAAATAGAAGATACTCTCGAACTCACTGATAATGAAGATGACGAAGATAACTATTTCGAAGAAAATCCACTCATGGATATGGGTGCTCTTTTAAGCTCCGTACTCGCGACAGAGGAAGGTGATACCGTGTGTTCTGCATTGGTGAATATTTCCAGACAGATTGAAGTTCAAAATAAAATTTTAATAAAGATGTTATCTCAACTCCAAAAAAAGGCTTAGAAAAATAAGACCAATACTTGATAAGAAATGAAGACTGAGGACGTTCATTGTATCACCGAAAATACTAACATAGACGAACTGGTGTTTACCGTTACAAAAAAAATCATAGAAGATTCTCGTCAGGAAGAGCTCCTGAATTACATTCGTATTTACGAAGAGTATTATAGAATCAACGAACCACCTGGTCTCGAAGAACCTTTACAAATCGCGTATAGGGTTTATTACGAGAAAAGTGAACTCGATGAAAATGGTAAACCAAAACGTTACGATACCAGAGATATAAGGGAATCTTATGATTCCAAACGATCTTTAGTATCGGTAATGTATCACCGTGCTAGTACTTTGGGTATTCTCGACATGGAAGATGACGAATCCGACTGTAAAATATCGAGACGTTTGAAACGAATCTTTGATCAAATGGAAGACTTTTTCCAAATTTTGTTCAGACACGCTAGAATGTACGATCGTTCCATAAACCCAACGGCTGAATCTGAAGGTGACCCCACTTTTTACATGGGTTCAACACCTGATGCCATTGAAGAGCTCGAGACGTTCCAAAAAGTACTCATACAAATACTAAAAGACTTGTATGAGAGTAATATTCGTAAGTATAAGGGGTACTGTTGTCAACAAATCAAAACACCCGATGGTTACGATACACGCGCATGGAAACAGACTGTGACCATAAAAGAATACGTGCACAGGGTAGCACCGAAAGAATCGAACTACGACCTGTGGAAAGATTTAACGTCTAAAGGTACAGCAACACTAAACCAGCTCATAAGGTATCTCGGAGACTGTTACGATATGCAATTTCCAGAAATACAAAAGAACAGACACTTATTTTCTTTCAGAAACGGTTTGTTTTTAGCTAAAGTCTGGTCTGATAAAACAGGTCTTTACCAATCTGAATTTTATCCGTATGATTCAAAAGAAGCTAAAAATCTTGATCCAAGAGAAGTAAGTTCTAAATACTTTGATATCGATTTTGAAGATTACCACCATTTAGAAGACTGGTACAATATACCGACACCTAACTTTGATAAAGTTTTGAAATCACAGAATTTCGAAGAAGAAGTGTGTAAATGGATGTATGTTATGATTGGGAGACTTTGTTTTGAATTGAATGATATAGACAAGTGGCAAATCATACCATTCTTAAAAGGTATTGCTCGTTCCGGTAAATCTACTATTATTACCAAAGTCATCAAAAAGTTTTACGAGCAAGACGACATAAGAACACTCTCTAACAATATTGAAACCAAATTTGGTTTATCTTCTATTTGCGATGGTCACATGTTCATTGCACCAGAAATCAAAGGTGATTTGCGTCTCGAACAAGCTGAATTTCAATCCATCGTTTCTGGTGAAGACGTGTCTATTGCAGTGAAAGGTGAGAAAGCTAAAAATATAACCTGGAACATACCTGGTATTCTAGGAGGTAACGAAATACCAAACTGGAAAGATAATTCGGGTAGTATCCTGAGACGTTTATTAACGTGGGATTTCAAAAAGCAAATCAAAGATAAGGATACCGATCCACTTCTCGAGAAAAAGCTCGAACTCGAATTACCCATCATATTACAAAAATGTATCAGAGGATACCTGGAATACGCACAAAAGTATCAAAGTGACGATATTTGGAATGTCGTACCGCGTTATTTCGAAGAAGTCAGAAAGCAAGTCGCACAAAATACGAATCAACTCGAACACTATTTGCAGTCCGACGATGTCGTCATCGACGAAACAAAGATGGTACCTTTGAAAATATTCAAACAAGCGTTCAATACGCACTGTTTGGCAAACAACATGTCTAAACCAAGGTTTACACAAGATTTCTATATTGGACCGTTTAGTTCGAGAGACATTAAAGTCCGAAGAGTACCAGAAATGTTATACGGTAACGAGCCTAAACCGAGAAGAGACGAAGATTTCGTAATTGGTGTAGATATAAGAAAAGATGAGATAGAGCTTGGGTACTCGTAAAATCAAATCTCAGTATAGTATAACATGGATCCGAGACAATTCGTCAGAAACTCGAACGTCCAAATAGAAAGACAGGGTGATGCTATACCAGATACATTTCCATCAGGTCAACCTGGTCAATTAAAAATCGGACTTTTCAAACCAGGTATGTATAACGTTCTCGTAAACGATAAATTTACAAAGGGAGAACAACGCGTAGATCTGGTATACATACTCAAACAAAGACCACAAGGTCACGCTCAAATTGCACCAGGTTTAAGTATTGACTTAAGCGAATTAAAAGGTATTTACGGTAGATTTCAAACAGGTGTAGTACACACTAGAAATTTTGGTATGAGAGGTAACTTAAATTTGAAGTTCTCATCTGCGCAATTTTCAGGGTACATGACCGATGGAATATCTAGAAAAAATTTCAGTTTTAACATATACTCTAATGGTAAAATTCGTTTCTCGGGTGGTTTTCTAGGAAGTAAAAATTTAAAAAGACAGCCAGAAGCTCTCCGAAAATACATAATCGATACATACACTAAAAAAGAAAGTTTTCTATACAACGATATAGAGTATAATAATATAGCCGGATCGTTTAATACGAACGTTAATTTTAAACTCGCTTTAATAGCACAAAGAAACCCTTTAAGTGCAGAAAGAATATCTTATGAAACTGAAATTGCTTTACCGCACGTATACATGACTTATAAAGAACACAATTATATATTATCTTCTAAAACCGATAAACTCGGCTCCGGTGTAGTCCAAATTCAAGGTGAAAAGGATCCAGAACTTTTGGAAAGAGCCTACAATATAGGCGTAGAAGCTGTTCAAGAACTTCATAGACTCGGGTATACAGGTGGTTTAGTAAACAGAAATGTAAACGTGGTACAACCAATGCCCATACTTAAAGAAGCTTTTGCTTCGACGTGCCCAAAACAAAGAAGACCACCGTGCCAAACTGGTTATGAACCCAGAAAAAATCCACAGGGATACGATTGTTGTTATAAAATACCAAAACGCAAACCAGTTAATAAAAAAACAAGTGTTAAAACGAAAAACACAAAAATAACGTACGATAAAAATGGTATAATGAAAATAGGAGGTAGAAAGTGCGAAAGACTTACCAAGCCAGTTTTATTGGAAGTTGCTAAAAAACTCGGTGTAGTCGGATTAAAACAACGTAACAAAAAAGAAGACATATGCAAAGCACTTGATAAAATTGAAAAAGGTGATTCGTCGTTTAAAATAGACGGTAAACTTTGTAGAGGACTCAAAAAAGAACAACTTATAACGATCGCCATATCAAAAAATATATCGGTAAGTGAACAAGATACGGTAAAAACACTCTGCGAAAAACTCGAAAATAATTCTAAAAAAGTAAATTCGCCAAATTCCGCAAATTCTCTCGCGAGTGAGATGGAAAAATTTTTACTAAACAAACAGAAATCGCCTATAAGAAGAAAGAGAAGAATTAACGACGCTAGTATCAAAAACGATATAATCAAACTTTATGGAAAAAGGTGGTTGACTCAATACAGGGATTTTATGGATATAAATAAAGACGTGAAAGACGTAAAAAATAAGATAAATTCTTTAAAAAACAGAAAAGGTTACGCTACAAAAAATGGTATTTTGAAAAAGACTGTAGCCGACGAAATAAAAAGAAACATGGTTAAAAATTGGAAACTTAATCGCGAAACGAACTTTAAAAGAAAAGTCATAGAAAAACAGGCAAATAAAATGTACGGTAAGTTTGGTAAAAATTTTTCCAT
>Ga0181578_10006323_pt1 | contig 10188 bp, 9 predicted proteins | sample 071ome_21_FD_148659 | JGI IMG/M metagenome (GOLD analysis project Ga0181578, IMG submission 148659) | Coastal salt marsh microbial communities from the Groves Creek Marsh, Skidaway Island, Georgia - 071401CT metaG (spades assembly) | ecosystem: Environmental > Aquatic > Marine > Intertidal zone... | reverse complement strand
CGATTGGCCTTCCCGGCTTGTCCGAGCCGGAAGTGGTGCGCCACTACACGCGCCTGTCGCAAAAGAACTATTCCATCGACAGCGGCTTTTATCCGCTCGGTTCGTGCACCATGAAGCATAACCCGCGCCTGAACGAAAAAATGGCGCGTCTGCCGGGCCTTGCCGATATCCATCCCTTTCAGCCGGTCTCGACCGTTCAGGGTGCGCTGGAACTGATCGATACATGCGCCCATTGGCTCACCGAGCTGACCGGCATGGCGGCGGTGGCGATGTCGCCCGCCGCCGGTGCTCATGGTGAATTGTGTGGGCTGATGTGCATCAAGTCGGCGCACGATGCGGCGGGGTCCTCGCGATCCATCGTTCTAGTTCCGGATTCCGCCCATGGCACCAATCCGGCCACGGCGGCTCTGTGCGGCTATACTGTGGAATCCATCCCCGCCAATGCCGAAGGGCGTGTTGATCTGGGTGCGCTCAAGTCGCGCCTTGGCCCGGACATCGCCGCGGTGATGATCACCAACCCCAACACCTGCGGGCTGTTCGAGCGCGAATGCATCGAAATAGCCGATGCGGTGCACGAAGCCGGTGCGTATTTCTACATGGACGGGGCCAACTTCAACGCCATCGTCGGGCGTCTTCGCCTGTCCGATCTCGGCGTGGACGCCATGCACATTAATCTGCACAAGACTTTTTCCACGCCTCACGGCGGCGGCGGTCCCGGTGCGGGCCCCACGGTGATCTCCAAGGCCTTGGCGCCCTTCGCCCCCGTGCCTTTTGTGGTGCGCAAGGGTGACGGCTATGAGGTCGAGGAACACGCCGGCTTCGGCGCGGCCAAACAAAGCTATGGGCGTATGAAAGGCTTCCACGGCCAGTTCGGCGTCTTCGTGCGCGCGCTGTCGTATATGATGAGCATGGGTGTGGACGGACTGAAGCAGGCATCCGGCGATGCGGTGCTCAACGCCAACTATCTCCTCGCGCGTCTATCGGCCGAACTCACCCCGGCCTATCCGGGTCCGTGCATGCACGAAGCGGTGTTCGACGATCGGTTCCTGAAAGGCACCGGCGTGACCACCCTCGACATTGCCAAGGCGCTCATCGACGAAGGCTTCCATCCGCCGACCATGTACTTCCCGCTGGTGGTGCACGGCGCGTTGTTGATGGAGCCGACCGAAACCGAAAGCAAGGCCGCGCTCGATCAGTTCATCGAGTCCATGCTGCATCTTGCGCGCAAGGCCAAGGCAGGGGATGCCGCCGAGGCGTTCAAGGCCGCACCCCAGCTTGCGCCGCGCCGCCGGCTTGATGAAACCAAGGCCGCGCGCAAGCCGATCCTGCGCTGGAAACCGTCCGAGGATGCCGCGGCGCGGCAGGCGGCGGAGTAATCGCGAAAGAGCGCAAAAGCAAAACACACGGGAGGTGCGTCATGCTCAAGGTCTATCACCATCCCCGGTCCACCTATGCGCGCCGGGTGATGATCTACCTCATCGAAAAAGAACTGCCGCACGAGGCCATCGTTCTCGACATGGCCGCCAAGGCGCATAAGGCGCCCGAGTATCTCGGTAAGAATCCTTATGGCCGCGTGCCGTGCATCGACGACGACGGCTTCACCCTGTTCGAGTCCACATCCATCCTGAATTATCTTGAGGCGACTCATCCCAAGCCCGCGCTGGCGCCCACCGATCCCAAACTGCGCGCGATCATGGATATGCACATGAAGCTGTGCGACATCGAAATGGGCCGGCACGTCAGCACCATCATCATCCCGAAACGGTTCCTGAAGAAGGAACGCTGGGACCTTGCGGCTATGGACGCGGCCAAGGCGGCCATCGAAAAGCACCTGGAGATTTTGCGCACGCAGCTGGCGGGCAAGACCTACCTCGTCGCCGAGCAGTTCAGCCTGGCCGATATCTGCTACATGCCGTTCCTGCACTTCCTGCCGCTGATGGAGATCGATCCGCCCGCGGCGGTACGTGACTGGGCCGCGCGTCTGCTGGAGCGCGACAGCGCCAAGGAAACGGTCCCGGACCTCTAGCCGGTCTCTCCCGGCCAATAAAAAAGCCCGGGCTTTTGCACCGGGCTTTTTCGTGTCTCATATGTCGCTTGATCTAGTTCAGGCGGCTCTGCAGCTCGCCGATGGCCTTCTCGGTCAGGTCCTGCTTCTTGGCGTCGTCCAGGTTCTCGCGGATCAGCTGCTCGGCGGCCGCCAGGGCCACGTCCACGGCCGTGCTCCGGACTTGGGCGAGGGCCTGAGCCTCGGACTGGGCGATGCGGTCCAGGGCCTGCTGCTGACGGCGCTCCAGCGCCCGCTCCAGGTCCTTCTCCGCGTCCGCCTTCAGGCGCACCGCATCGGCCTTGGCTTGGCTGATGATTTTCTCGGCCTCGGCCATGGCATCGCGCTGCTTGGCCTGATACTCGGCCAGAAGCGCCTGGGCGTCCTCGCGCAGCTTGCGGGCTTCCTCGATCTGCTCGCGGATCTTGGAGGCGCGGCCGTCCAGCGTGCCGGCAACCATCCTGGACACCGGCTTGAAGGCCAGCGCCACCACTAGAATAAACGCGAGCCCCACCCAGAACGACGGATCGTACAGCATCAGCGCGTCTCCTTCAGGGCCTTGGCCACGGCGGCATCCACCGCACCACCTTCAGGTGAAAGCGCGGCCAGCTTGTTCACCACATCGCGGGCGGTGTCGGCGGCAATGCCTGTGAGCCCGTCCATGGCGTCCTGCTTGGCCTTGTTAATGCGTGCCTCACCTTCGGTGATCTGTGTGGTCACGCGGGCGGAGACTTCAGCCGTTTTCTTGTCGGCAATCTCCTTCATCTCCGCCTGGGCCTTGCGCATATGCTCGTGCGCCTGATCCCGCGCCTCGGCCATGGCTTGCTCATAGGCTGCAATGGCCGCATTGGTATCCGCCTTCAGCTTGGCGGCGCGGTCCAAGTCGTCCTGGATCACGCGGGCGCGTTGTTCCAGAACCTCGCCAATCCGAGGAACGGCAATCTTGGCCACCACCCAATAAAGAGCGGCGAAGGTCACCACCAGCCAGAAGATCTGGGAGGCGAAGGACGAAGGATCAAACTGAGGCATCAGCCGTTTTCCCTAAAGCCTTAAGGCTGTCTTAGGTGAACAGGATGATGAGCGCGACCACCAGGGCGAACAGCGCCGTGGCTTCCGACAGGGCGAAGCCCAGGAACGCGAACGTGCGCAGTTCGTTGGACATCGAGGGGTTGCGCGCGGCGGCCTGCATGTACTGGCCGAACACGGTACCCACACCGACACCACCACCGATAACGCCGATGGCGGCAAGGCCGGCGCCGATCATCTTTGCTGCTTCTGTTTCCATGTCTCTAATCCTTTCGTGAACGAAGAGTTGGTTTGTTGAACGTTTGGTATCTCGAAAAATCTTAGTGCAGGTGGAGCGCGTCGTTGAGATACAGTGTCGTCAACAGCGCGAACACATAGGCCTGAATCAGGGCCACCAGGATTTCCAGCATCGTCACCGCGAACACAGCGGCAAACGGGATCCAGCCGAAAATCAGCCCCAGCGAAATAATGAAACCCGCCAGCACCTTCAGCAGCACGTGTCCGGCCAGCATGTTGGCGAACAGACGCAAGGACAGGCTGAAGGGGCGGATGAGATAGGAGAACAGCTCCAGCGGAAACAGGCCGATCGCCATGACCAACGGCGCGCCCGGCGGCACGAACAGCGAAAAGAAATGAAAGCCGTGTTTCACGAAGCCCAAAATCGTCACACCGATGAACACGAAGGCAGCCATGGCCCCGGTCAACACGATGTGCGAGGTGAAGGTGAACGAATAGGGCAACAGACCCAGCACATTGCCGAATAGAATGAACAGGAACAGCGTGAAGATGAACGGGAAGTAGGGCATGCCCTCCTTGCCGGTGTTCGACTTCACCATGTCGGCCACGAACTCATACAGCATTTCGACGGTGGCCTGCAGGCGGCCCGGCACCATGGTGCGCTGGCGCGTCCCGCCCCAGAACAGAAGGGCCGAGGCGATCACGGCGAACACCATGAACATCGCGGAGTTGGTGAAGGAAATATCGTAACCGCCGACGTGAATGGGAATGATCGGAGAGATTTCAAACTGCTCCATGGGGCCGTGCGCGGCGGCAGCTCCATGTTCTTCGGCGTGTTCCATCAATTTTGCTCTCGCACTTTAAAACGCCGGTTCACTCCGGCGCTTTTGTTGTCTTCTCGTCAGCCTCGTCCGTGTGGGCTCCGGCCTCTCGGTCCTGCTTTTCGCGCACCGCCCGTCCGACGCCCACGGCCTCGTCCAGCCCCCGGCCGATGCGCACCACGTTCAGCACGCCCGCCGTAAACCCCAGGGCCAGAAAAGCCAGCATGAAGATGGGTGTTGTATTGAGCCTGTTATCGATGAACAAGCCAATTCCGCCGCCCGCCAGCACAGCCACAACCAGTTCTATGCCAATCCTCATGCCCAGGCCCATGCTGCGGGAATTTTCCCGCTCTCTGAACCCGGCCTTGTGCTTCTCGGCGCGCGCGTTTTGCGCGGCTTTCAGCCGTGCGTCGATGTCTTCCAGGCGGTTTGGGGGCTGTTGATCGCTCATTTGGACGATTCCCGAGGGGTTTTAAGGCCCCTTGGACACCTGATCACCCGTTCGTGCAAGGGGAATGGTCCCGTCCTGCTCAGATTTGGGTGTGAGTGACAGTGTTTGCCGCCGAAAAATCCCGGATCTCAGTCAATTGCGCCGCGAAAAGCGGGCGAAACATAGGGGGGTGCCTGAGGGGTGTCAAGGCGGAATCCCGACACCCTATCATGCTGAAATTGCATAACAATTTTGGCTGAGCGAATTCAGAAAATGGCGAAATTTCGGGATATGAAATTAAGCTACATCCCGCATTTCTTCGGCGGCCTTCAGGTCCACCGACACCAGGCGCGAGACGCCGCGCTCGGCCATCGTCACACCGAATAATCTATCCATGCGCGCCATGGTCATGCGGTGGTGAGTCACCACCAGCACGCGGGTTTCGGTCTGCTTGATGATCTCGGCCAATAGGCGGCAGAAGCGGTCCACGTTGGCATCGTCCAGCGGGGCGTCCACCTCGTCCAGCACGCAGATGGGCGCGGGGTTGGTCATGAACACCGCGAACAACAAGGCCAGCGCGGTCAGGGCTTGCTCACCCCCGGACAGAAGCCCGAGGTTGCCCAGGCGTTTGCCCGGCGGGCTCGCCATGATTTCCAAACCGGCTTCCAGCGGGTCGTCGGCTTCGGTCAGCGAGAGATGCGCGCGGCCGCCGCCGAACAGTTTGGCGAACAGGTTGGAGAAATGCCCGTTCACTTCGCGGAAGGATTTGAGCAGACGCTCGCGCCCTTCCTTGTTCAGCTTGTTGATGCCTTCACGCAGGCGCTCGATGGCGCCCACTAAATCGTCGCGCTCGGTGGTCAGCCCGCCGATCTGTTCCATCAGTTCTTCGCTTTCCTGTTCGGCGCGCAGGTTGATGGCGCCCAGGTTATCGCGCTCGGACAGCAGGCGTTGCAGGCGCTTTTCCGCCTGTTCCAATGTCGGCGGCTCTTCGTCTTCCTTCAGCTTGGTGAAGCCGCGCACTTCTTCCGGCTCGCAGGAAATGCGCTCGCGGATATTGCCGTCGATCACCGACAGCGATTGCGTGGTTTGCGCCACCATTGACTCGCGGCGTACGCGCTCTTCGCGCGCGGCTGAAAGCGCGTGTTCGGCTTCGCGCAGAGCTTTGTCCGCTTCGGCCAGTTTGGCTTCGCCTTCGGCCAGGGCGTCGCCCATTTTGCGCCGTTCGGCCTCGGCCTTTTCCAACTCGCCCATCAATGCATTGCGCTGAGCCTCGATTTCCGCCGGACGGTTGGCCAGCGAGGTGATCTCTTCTTGCGCCGCGTTTTGGCGTTGCTGCAATTCGCCCTGCTGCCGTTCGGCTTCGGCTTTGCGCGCGGTCCAGGATTCCGCTTCGCTTTCCAACGCGGAAATGCGGCGCGAACGGTCCTCAGCCTGACGGGCGAGGAAGTCGTAACTCGCGCGCGCTTCCATCAGGTCCTGACGAAGTTGCGATAGGCCGCTTTGCTTGCTCTCCACTTCGGCCCGCAACCCCGCGCCGTCGCCCAGTTCATTGAGCCTGGCTTGCGCGGCGTCGATCTGCGCCTTGGCGTCGTCGTGTTCGGCCTGCAATTGGCTGCGGCTGTCCTCGATGCTGGCCACGCGGCCTTCCAGGGCGGCCATCTTCTGGCGCAACTCGCCCAAAGCTTCGCGTGCGGCGTTGCGCGCATCTTCGGCCTTGCGCACTTCGGCGCGCGCGGCCTGTTCGGCTTGCTGCGCCGTGGCCACCGCATTCTTCGCGCCTTCAACGGTCTCTTCGGCTTCACGGAGCGCGGCGGAGGAAGACTCCAAACTGCCGCGCAGTTCCTTCAAGCGGTTGCGTTGTTTGAGGCGCGTTGCGGCGGCGGTGGGCGCGCCGGCGGCGGCCATGAAGCCGTCCCAGCGCCACAAATCGCCCGCCTTGGTGACAAGACGTTGACCGACTTTCAGTTGCGAAACCATCTGCGCACCGATCTCGGCGTTTTCGACAACGCCGATCTGCGAGAGGCGCCGTCCCAAACGTCCCGGCGCGCGCACGAAGTTCGCCAGCGGCTGCGCGCCTTCGGGCAGCGGCGAGGGCTGCATGAACGGCGGCAATTCGTTCCAGCGGATCGGCGAGGTGTCATCGCCCGCGGCGGCCAGGTCATCGCCCATGGCCGCGCCGAGCGCGCCTTCAAAACCAGGATCAACGGACACGGAATCAATGATCGGCGTCCACGAGCCTTCGGTCTTGGGATCGGCCAACAATTCTTCCAGCGCGTTGGCTTCGGCCTGAAGCTTGGTGTGTTCGGTGGCTTTACCCTGCGCATCCTCGCGGAAGGATTCGTAGGCCGTTTGGGTGCGCGCCCGTTCGGCTTCGCAGTCTTCCCACGCGGTGCGCGCCCCGGCCAGCATCGCTTCCGACTCAGAGGCGTTGCGTTCTTCCGCTGCCACCGTTTCCGGCGACAGGGCGTTTTGCTGCACGATCTCCAATTGCTGCGTGGCTTCTGAGACGCGGCGTTCGGCGCGCTGGCGGCGCATCTCGTTTTCGTTGAGCTGCTGGCGTGCGGCGGCGCGGGAGGTATCCCCGTCCGAGATCTGCCGGTTCAGGCGCGAGAGTTCTTCTTCCACCGCTTCCACGGCTTTCGCCGCGTTCATCAGGGTTTCGCGCGATTTTTCACGGTCGCCGGCTTCGGCGGCGGATTCCGCGTTCAGTTTGTTCCGCTCTTCCTCGATGCGCTCGATGGCGGTGGTGGCGTCGGACAGACGCGCGCTTTCGCGTTCCAGGTCGTCCTTGATTTGCGCGCGGCGCATTTCCGCCGCTTCGCGGGCGTTGTTCACGCGCTCAAGCTCTTCGTCGAGCTTTTCGCGGGCAATGACGAAGTGCTGATACTTCGCCGCGGCTTCCGCTTCGGCTTTGCGCAGCTCGGGCATATGCGCGGCGGCGTCCGCCTGCACGGCCGAGGCCGAACCGGCTTCACCGGTGCGCTCGTTCACCACTTCCTCAGCCTCTTTCAAGGCTTGGCGTGCGGCTTCCAATTTCTCGGAGACTTCGCTGCGCTTGATGGTGAGCACCAAGGCTTCGGCGGAGCGGATGGAATCGGAAATCGTGCGGTAGCGTGCGGCTTGGCGGGCCTGTTTTTTCAAGCCTTCAAGCTGGCCTTCCAATGCCTGGATCACGTCATTCAGGCGATTGAGGTTTTCCTCGGCGGCCTTCAAGCGCAGTTCGGCTTCATGGCGGCGGTTGTGCAAGCCGGTGATGCCGGCGGCTTCTTCCAGAAGGTTGCGGCGCTGCGCCGGTTTGGCATTGATGATCGCGCCGATGCGTCCCTGGCTCACCATGGCGGTGGAGCGCGCGCCGGTTGCGATATCGGCAAACAGGAGCTGTACGTCTTTGGCACGCACGTCGCGGCCGTTCACTTTGTACACCGAGCCCTTGTCGCGCTCGATGCGGCGCGTGACTTCCAAGTCGTCCGAATCATTGAACTGCGCGGACGCGTTACGGGTCGGATTGTCGAGAAAGACGGAGACCTCGGCGATATTGCGCGCAGGCCGGTCGCGGGTGCCGCCGAAGATCACCTCGTTCATTTCGCCGCCGCGCAGCTGCTTGGCGGAGGTTTCCCCCATCACCCAGCGCAGGGCTTCAACAACGTTCGATTTTCCGCAGCCATTGGGGCCGACAATCCCGGTTAGGCCGGGCTGAATGATGAGTTCCGTCCCATCGACGAAAGACTTGAATCCGGATAGCCGGAGTTTTGAAAACGCTACCAAGTAATATTTGCTCCGAAGTACGCCGCATGGTCCCGCGATAGCGGGCGCGGTTCTAGTTGCCCCTTAATTGTATGCCCCTGTTTAAGCGCGCCGGTTTATTCGGCGTCTTCAAGCGCGTCGTCGATGGTGTTCTTCAACGTCTCCCACACTTCGCCCTCGACCATTTCGTCGTTGACGAAAAACGTCGGCGTTGCGCGCACCTTATATACGTTCACCGCCGTGGTTGCGACACGTTCAATCTCGTCGAACACGTTTTGATTCTTCAAACAGGCGTCCACTTCCTCCGAGGTCATGCCCGCCAATTGCGCGTAGCCGCGAATGGAATCGTTCGGGTTCTGGAAAAAGTCGCCCTGGTTCTTGAAGATCATGCCGATGATGGTCTTGCCGCGGCCTTCCGGCGCGCAGCGCGCCACCATGGCCGCCGCCGTCGCCAGCTGCTGCGGCGCGGTCGGGAAGTCGCGGAACACGAACCGGATCTTGCCGGTGTCGATGTACTGCTCTTTCAGCTGTGGATAGCCGTGATTGTAGAAGTTGGCGCAGTGCGAGCAGGTCAGCGAGGCGTATTCCAACACGGTGACCGGCGCATCCGGGTTGCCTTCCACGAATTCCTTGTAGACCACGTCCGAGGAGGCCGCCGAGTCTTCCTGCGCACAGGCGCTGAATCCGACGCCGCCGACGGCCAAAATAGCCACCAAAGCCGCTGTTTTTCTGAATGCGTTCACCGATTTCCTCCCGAGGCGATAGGCCTAGATGATGGGGTTCATTACCAACATCTGTACCATTTGTGGAGATTTTTAGACGAACATAAAAGAGGAAAAGGCGCGGGAAAAAACCCCAAGGAATTCCGCGATTTACCGGGCCTATTCGGCGTCGTTTTCCGCTTCGTCCTCGTCCTGGCTGGCCCGGCGGCGGCCCGGTGCCTGATCGAGGATGGATTTCAGGGATTCGTCGGTCAGTTTGGTGATGGAGCCGATGGTGCAGCGCTCGTTGCCGATGCCGTCGTCAACGATGATCGCATCGCCGCCATACGGGCACAGGCTCGAATCGCGCGAGTAAAAGCCGAGGTTGTTGGTAAAGCGTAGGCCCCAGCAGGGCCGGTCGAGCTGAAGGAGATACGCTTGTTTGCGTGAGGGCGCCCAGACGATCAGGTGCGTTCGATTCAGCGCCCGCCAGTCGTAAAGGGTGCGGAAGAAGATGCATTGGTTATCGCCGCTCGAGCGGCGGTAGGACGGACTGTCCTCCAGGATGAATCCCGGATCGTTGGGGTCGGTGATCTTCTCGTCCTTTTGCGCATCACCTTCTTCTTGCGCCAAGGCGGGCGCGGCCAAGGGCGGGCCCGCGAGGCTCCATAGCAGGGCGGCAACGGCAAAGCAGGCCGCAGATGTGATCGCAGATCGGTTCATACGCAGTTCCTTTGGGCGGCCCCATATCCGCCCCGGCACGCTCTGATGTGCACCCGGATTCGGGCGATTATAGGGCAAGACCGCCAATGATTTCAGGCCGCTGACCGCGCTTTAAAAGGAATACACCACGTAGGAGCTGAACTGCCACTGGTTGGGCGAGCCGCGCTGGGCCACCAGCGGGCTGTTCTTGGCGTCTTTCAGAAGGCGCGAATAGCCGACGTTGGAAATCACCGAGAAGCGGTCGTTGATGGCGTAGTTGCCGCCGAGGCCCAGGGAGAAATCGCGGAAGCCCGAGCCGGGGGCATAGACCGCAAGGCCCGAGCCCACAGATTGCGCGCCGGTGATGCCGAAATAAGAATTCATGTAATCGGACGAGGCCCAGGTCACCGAGGCGACCGAACCCACGGAAAGTTTTTCGTCTCTGTATACCGCGAGCGACACATCGCCCTTGATGAGCGCGCC
>Ga0181578_10006321_pt1 | contig 10191 bp, 8 predicted proteins | sample 071ome_21_FD_148659 | JGI IMG/M metagenome (GOLD analysis project Ga0181578, IMG submission 148659) | Coastal salt marsh microbial communities from the Groves Creek Marsh, Skidaway Island, Georgia - 071401CT metaG (spades assembly) | ecosystem: Environmental > Aquatic > Marine > Intertidal zone... | reverse complement strand
TCGACGAAGTGATCTGGCAAGAGCTCACGCGACCGTTCGTATCAATGGTCACGCGGAATCCGGTTGTGCCCGAACGCTCCTCGCGCAGCGCGCGCGACGGATAGTCGTTGGGTGTCGCCCACGTTCCGGGATTGCCGCGCGGCGTGGCCGGGGACGGCTTCGGCGGCGCTGGTGCGGGCGGTGCAATGATGATCGGAGGTGGTGCGGCCACCGTCTCGATCTTCGGCGGTGCGGTCGACACGTTGATCTTCACCGGCGGCGCGACCGGCGGCGGGATATTCTCGACCTTCTTCGGTGGCGGCGGAGGAGGCTCCTCCTTCTTGACTTCCTCTTCGATATCGACGGTCGTCACTCGCTTGATCGCCTTCTTCACGCCCTCGTAAGCCAGGCCCGTGACGAGGCCGTAACCGAGGGCAACGTGAAGGACCGCAACCACAATCAGGGCGATCAGCCTGTTGCTGCTCATTTTTTGGTCAGCGTAAGCCATTCAGTCGCATCACTCCATTCACTCTACCGGTTTCTGATCCCGGCATTTTCCGCCTGCAACAAACGCGGCAAGCGAACCCATTCGTTAACCACAAACGGAATGCGGCCTTGCCGGTCGCGATCCACCGTGGATCATAAGGTGTTCCGGGGCTTTCGTTGATTTTGAGTCCCGTTTCGCGGCAGCTTTAGCGACGATATTTGGACCGCGCAACGCCTTATCGGCGGGTCCGCAAGTTCAGAAACAATTCAGTCGCAATGGCTTTATGGTTACTGGCAACCGCATTAGTCTTTGTACGAATCTTGGACGGGAAACCCCGGAAATCAAAGGAGTAACAGGCACATGGTCCGGTCAGGAACACACCTCGCCTTAGCCGCTGCATCCGCTCTTGCGGCCGCGACACTGCCCGTCGGACCAGCGCACGCCCAGTCGGGCCACCCGCTTGCCGAGACCTATGCGGACCTTGCCGACCTCGCCGATTCGGCAGGCGTGGTTGTCCATGCGACGGTGCGCAGCCTGGCGCGCGTCGAGCCCGAACGCGCGCGCGACGTCCTGCCAGGCCAGGGCCGGTTTTACATAAAGGGCAAGACGAGGGCCTTGCTGTTCGGCGATCAGGCAGTGGGCGATTCGCTTGTGTGGCTGGTCGATCTGCCGCTTGACGCACGCGGCAAGCCGCCTGCGATCAAGAAGCGCGACGTGATCGTGTTTGCTCGCGCGGTTCCGGGCCGACCGGAAGAGTTGCAACTGGTGGATCGCGATTCGCAGGTGCCGTCCAGCGATGCCACGCTGGCCCGGCTGCGCACGATCCTGAACGAGCTGGCATCACCGGCCGCGCCGCCAAGGATTACCGGCGTTCGCGAAGTCATCCACGTGCCCGGCAATCTTGCCGGGACCGGAGAGACACAGATTTTCCTTTCGACCGGCGACGGTTCGGCCGCCTCTATCACAGTGCGTCACCAGCCCGGTCGCCAGCCCCTCTGGGGGGTATCTTTCTCCGAACTTGTCGCCCAGGCCGATCGCGGGCCGCCGCGCGAGACGATAGCCTGGTACCGGCTCGCCTGTTTCCTGCCGAACACCCTGCGCTCCGGCCTGAACCTCTCGGCCAGCGCCATTGACCGGCAGCAGGCGCTGTCCGATTACCGGATGGTGCTGGGCGAGCTGGGAGCCTGTGAGCGCAATCGCACTTGATTCTGGCGCATACCTCCCACCCCTCCTCCCCGCCCGGCCACCAAAGGTAACGGTACTGTTGGTGGCCGGGCGGGGAGGAGGGGCGGGGGAGGTGCATGGGTTCACGCAGTGAACCTCAAAATCAAACGCCCAACAGCACCTCTGCGATCTGGATGGCATTGAGCGCGGCACCCTTGCGCAGGTTGTCGCCGACAACGAACAGCGCGAGGCCGTGCTCGACGGTCGGATCGCTGCGCACCCGCCCGACATAGACCGGATCGCGGCCAGCCGCTTCGAGCGGATTGGGAACGTCGGTGACGACGACGCCGGGCGCTGCCTCAAGCAGGCGAGTCGCTTCGGCGGCGCTGATCGGCCGCTCGAACTCGGCATTGAGCGACAGCGAATGGCCGGTGAACACCGGCACCCGCACGCAGGTCCCCGATACCGGCAGGCCGGGTATGTCGAGGATCTTGCGGGTCTCGTCTCGCAGCTTGATTTCTTCTTCGGTGTAGCCGTCCTCGGCATGGACGTAATTGTAGGGCACGACATTGTGCGCCATCGGCACTGCCCACTTCTCTGCCTCGGGGAGCAAGCCTTCGCTTGCCCCGCTTGCCAGATCGCTGGCCTTCTCGCCGACGTGGGCGAGCTGGCGCGACAGCACGTCGATCCCCTGGACGCCCGCGCCCGACACCGCCTGATAAGTGCTGGCGACCAGTCGTTTTAGTCCAGCGGAATCGTGCAGCGGCTTGAGCGCGGGCATAGCCGCCATGGTCGTGCAGTTGGGATTGGCGACGATGCCCTTGGGGATCGTGGCGAGCGCGTCCGGGTTCACTTCGGCAACCACCAGCGGAACTTCCGGATCGCTGCGCCAGGCCGAGCTGTTGTCGATTACCACGGCACCGGCGGCGGCAACCTTGGGGGCGAGCGCCTTGGAGGTCGAGCCACCCGCAGAGAAGAACACAATGTCGAGCCCGGAATAGTCCGCGCTGGCGGCATCCTCGACGACGATGTCGTTGCCCTTGAAGGAAAGGCTTGATCCCGCAGAGCGGGCCGAGGCGAACAGCCGCAGCGAGGACACGGGGAAGTCACGTTCCTCAAGCAGGCGGAGCATCATCGAGCCGACCAGGCCGGTCGCGCCGACAATACCGACGGCGGGCTGGGCGGGGATGGAAGATCGGGCATTCATGACAAGGCGTCTCCATACTTGTTCGGAGGCGCGGGGGACAGAGCCGTTCGATGGGCCGCCCCGCGCAATCCGCGGGGCTGTGTCCGGGCCCTAGCGGCAGATCCTGCACGCACCCCGAACCGCCCCGCGATCGCAGGTCGGTTTGGTTATGGTGGTCGGCGTGATCGTCAGTCCGGACATGGCGCGGCCCACTAGCGTTGCTGCACTGCAATGTAAAGCATTGCATTGCTGCCAGGTGCGAGCGCGACTAGGTTCGCGCCGACAATGTGAGGGCCGGGAGGACATGGAATGCGCGAATTGACCGTCGGGATGTGTTGGTTGACCCTGCCCAACGCGAGCTTCACCGAGCTTGTCGAGTTGGCGGCGCGCTATGACTTTCCGACCATTTCGCTCGGCCCGCTGCTCGTCCACCAGCAGATCGAGGCAGGCGATACGCCGGCGCAGCTTCGCAAGCGGCTCGCCGACGCCGGTGTGCGGGTCGCCTATATCGACGCCATTGTCAGCGGGCTGCCGGGCCTTGCCCCGGCCACGCCGCCTAGCGATCCGCAGAGCTGTTTCGAGGCCGCCGCAATGCTTGAAGCGCCGATGGTCAATGCCGCGCACTACAAGGGCAGGTCGGTCGGTTTCGACGAACTGGCCGAAGGCGTAGGGACGCTGTGCCGCGATGCGGCGCGTCATGGCCTGAAAGTCGCGCTCGAGCCGATCCCCAAAACCGGCTTTCCCGACCTCGCCGAGACCGACCGCATTGCCCGTGCCTGCGGCGAGAGCAATTGCGGCCTGCTGTTCGATCCGACGCACTGGTCGCGCGCGGGCAGCACCCTCGCCGGCATCGAGGCGCTGGAGCCCGGCCGGATCATCGGCTTTCAGCTGTGCGACATCACGCCGTCGCGCCCGCTCGACCCCGCGCACGGCTTCTTCAACCGCGACTTGCCGGGCGAGGGAGAACTTGCCTTGTGGGACGTGACCGATGCGGTGCTGGCCAACAACCCGGCGCTCACCATCGAACTTGAAGTGCCGAGCATGGAATTGAAGGGCATGGCCTCCGAAGCGGCGGCGCAGCGGTGCCGCGCGGCAATGGACAAGTGGACCTCGGCCTGAAGCCATGGCGACCGGTACGCCCCTGGCACCGAAACGATCGGCGAGCGGATTGCGCGCCAGCTGGCCGAGTGGCAGGCCGCGCTCTATGCCGGGCTGGCTTACCTGCCCAGCACACTGGCGACGGCCCTGGTCGGCATGGCGCTGTGGAAGAGCGGGCTTCTCGCCGCGAAATGGCCGTCAGCGCAGGCAATCCGCCTCGGGCTGTGGCTGATTGGACTGTGCGCCGTGCCGCTGGCGTTGCTTGCCGCTTTCGCCATTCACACCGGCTTCAACCCGGCGATCGCCGCGACCAACGCACTGGTCTGGTCGGCTCCGTTCGATCTCGTCATGGCCGTCGGCATGGCGGCATTGTTTGTGCCCATGCTGCAACGCGCCGGCGCGCGCAACTGGTGGGCCAGCCGGTTCGCCGCCGCCGGGCGCATGGCGCTTACGAATTATCTCGGCGCCAGCGTCGTATTCGGCGCGGTGTTTGCCTCATGGGGCCTTGGGTTGTTCGGCACGCTGGATCGCGTCGCGGTCTATGGCGTGGCCCTGGGCGCGATCGCATTGATGCTGACGCTCTCGCCGTTCTGGCTGGCGCGATACCGGCAGGGCCCGGTTGAATGGCTCTGGCGCGGGCTGGCGCAAGGGCAACTGGCGCCCCTGCGCCGCTAGCTCCTGCCTACTTTGCCAGTTCGGCCTCGATGGTCGAGACCAGCGCCGGATCGTCGGGCGTAGTGCCCGGCGCGAAGCGCGCGACGACGCTGCCGTCCTTACCAATCACGAACTTCTCGAAGTTCCACAGCACTTCCGGGTCGTCGGTCGGGTTCATGCCGAAACCCTTGAGCCGCTCGCGGAATTCTTCCGCCGGGCCCTGCTTTTCGGGCACGGCCTTGATCAGCTCCTGATAGAGCGGCTGCTTGTCCGGGCCGGTGACATCGGCCTTGGCGAACAGCGGGAACGAGACGCCGTAGTTGGCCGAGCAGAACTCGACGATTTCCTCATGCGTGCCCGGCTCCTGCGCGCCGAAATCGTTGGCGGGAAAACCCAGCACTTCGAAGCCCTGGTCCTTCTTGGCATTGTACAGAGCCTCGAGCCCTTCGTATTGCGGTGTGAGGCCACACTTGCTCGCGACATTGACCACCAGCAGGACATTGCCCTTGTGCTCGGCCAGGCTGTCGCTGGCGCCGTCGATACGGGTCAGCGGTATTGCGGATATGTCAGACATGAGTGTTCTCCCGATTGGCGCGATTCGCGATGGCGGGACCTTGGGCCTGCCGTGGTGAAACGGCAAGGGGAACGAGCAGGGGAGACGCGTCCGGCCCGGCCAGCTTCGCACTGCCGGGGGGAGGAAAGAACGAACGACCGGCGCGGGGTTGCCGCATTTCATGCCCGGACTCGACGACGCTTGGGGTTCGAGGGAAACGGAAGGTGCGTCGAGATTTGATGCCACCGGCCGAGGTTCCCCTTCCCAGCTTCTGATGCGACGGAAAGGGGCGTGTCGTGGTGGCCTGCCATTGCGAACGTTCGGCGTTCATTGCCGGGACGCCCGCGCCGGTCGTTTCCCGCGCCTTTGCGCCGATGAAGGCACAGATCGCGGGGCGGTCCATCCACCGCGCTGGCCAGCCACGGGGATGGGCGAGGGGCTAAACCAGGCGCGGGACTGTAGGAAAGTGTTTTCTGTCGGCCGCGCAGACCCCGCTCACCCCTCGTAGGCGGCGCCGGTCTTCTCACGCACCTCCTCGGCGCTGACGCCGGGTGCCACCTCGATCAGCCTGAACGGCGCAGCATGGTCGCTCCGCTCGAACACGCACAAGTCGGTGATGATCATGTCGACCACGTTCCTGCCGGTCAGCGGCAATGTGCATTCGGGAATGAACTTGGGCGAACCGTCCTTGGCGCAATGCTCCATCACCACAATGATCTTCTTGACCCCGGCGACGAGGTCCATCGCCCCGCCCATGCCCTTGATCATCTTGCCGGGCACCATCCAGTTGGCGAGGTCCCCGTTCTCGGCCACTTCCATCCCGCCGAGCACGGCAAGGTCGATATGGCCGCCACGGATCATGGCGAAGCTCTGCGCCGAATCGAAATAGGCCGAATGGGCCAGTTCGCTCACGGTCTGCTTGCCGGCATTGATAAGATCGGCATCGACCTCGTCGTCATAAGGGAAAGGGCCGATCCCGAGCATGCCGTTTTCGCTTTGCAGCGTCACCGTCATGCCTGTCGGCACATGGTTCGCGACCAGCGTCGGAATGCCGATGCCGAGATTGACATAAAAGCCGTCTTCCAGCTCCTGCGCTGCGCGGGCAGCCATTTCATCGCGGGTCCAGCCTTTGATCTGGGTCGCCATCACGCCGCCTCCCTTTCACGAACCGTCCTGAACTCGATCTTCTTGTCGTAAGGGCTGCCGACGATCATGCGCTGCACGTAGACGCCCGGCAGGTGCACGCAGTCGGGATCGAGCGAGCCGGTCGGCACGATCTCTTCCACTTCGACGAGGCAGACCTTGCCGCAGGTCGCGGCGGGCACGTTGAAATTGCGCGCGGTCTTGCGGAACATGACGTTGCCGGACTCGTCCGCCTTCCATGCCTTGACCAGCGACAGGTCGGCAAAGATGCCGCGTTCGAGGACGTATTCCTCGCCGTCGAAATCCTTCGTTTCCTTGCCTTCGGCGACCGAAGTGCCGACGCCGGTCTTGGTGTAGAAGCCGGGAATGCCCGCGCCGCCTGCGCGCATACGTTCGGCCAGCGTGCCTTGGGGGCAGAATTCGACCTCGAGCTCGCCGGACAGGAACTGACGCTCGAATTCCTTGTTTTCGCCGACATAGCTGGCGATCATCTTCTTCACCTGGTGCGTGCGCAGCAATTTGCCGATGCCCTCGTTGTCGATACCGGCATTGTTACTGGCGAAAGTCAGGTCCTTCACGCCGCTGTCGCGCAGGGCGTCGAGCAATCGCTCGGGTATGCCGCAAAGGCCGAAACCGCCCGCTGCGATGAGCAGGCCATCGCGCAGCAGCCCTTCCAGCGCGGCCTCTGCATTGGGGTATAGCTTGTTCATCCGGCGCTCGCTCCGTCATTCATGCTGCATTGCAGCGTAGACCTATCCGATAGCGCAAGGGCTATGGCAAGGTCCAGCCGAATTCAGGTCGTCGTATTTGATCGAGATCATTTGCCTTTCCTGCCCCCTCGGCTAGGTTGCGAGATGGAGCAGAAAGAGACAAGTCAATGCGTTCGATCCTCGTCAATGCAGACCGCCGGCCGGGCATGGATGCCCTCCTCGAAACCGCCCTTTCAATCGCCCGGGCGCACGATGGCCACATCACGCTACTCGTCGATACGCCGGTCGTGCGCTATGTCGCGATGGACCCGATGGGCCGCAGCTATGTCGCGTCCGACGCGCTCAAGCAGGCCATGGCGGACGACGATGCTGCGGCCGCCAAGCTGGAAGAGCGGCTTTCCCATCAGGATGTGCCGTTCGACGTGGTGCGCTCGGAAGCCGAACCGGTGGAAGCCCTGGCCAAGGCGGCGAGGCTTGCCGATCTTGTCGTGGTGTCGCGCTCCGGTGGGCTTGCCGGCGATCTCGCGCTCTTGAGCCGCAGCCCGGTCCTGGCGCTGGCCGACGATGCCGCGCTTCCCGTTCCGCTCGCCGCTGCCTGTGTGGCCTGGGACGGCGGCGACGAGGCGGCCTGCGCACTGCGCCATGCCGTGCCCCTGCTCGCCGACTGTCCGAGCGTTCAAGTCATCACCGTGGCCGAAAAGCCCGGAGGCTTTCCGCCGACCGAGGCGCTGCGTTACCTGTCGCGCCACGGCATCAAGGCCGAACTCAACGAACTTACCCGGCGCGGTTCGACCGAGGAGACGCTCGATGTCGCGGTCGGGCAAACCGGCGCGCAGGTGCTGGTGATGGGTGCCTTCGGGAAGAGCCGCATGCGCGAATACCTGTTTGGCGGGGTGACTCGCTACTTCCTCGACAAGCAAGGTGGCCCCGCCCTGCTGCTGGCGCACTGATTATCGGCCATAATCTGGATGAAATAGGTTGGTCCGGCTCTCGTTGCGCCGCAGCAGACCGCCCGCCGCCCTGCCGACATCCGTATTTACGGATTTGATAAGTGTGGGTGGGTCCCGAATCATTGAAACATGTCAAATCAGGATATTACGTGTTTCCCTGTGATTTAGTTGCAGGTTTTGCAACCGTTAATGATCCTTTCGCACTTGCACAAAACCCCGCGTGGGCGCATATCGAACCGGCCTTTCAGGCATCCTCTCCCAAAACTCCCAGGCCCGGCCGATTTATCGACCGGGCCTTTTTCTTGCGCCCGGTCCGCGGCTCCCGGTTCTGTTATCGATGCATTTGAAATCGCATGCGAGAATGCCTAGTTCGCGCAGTCCGGCATTCCACCGCACCGATCCAGCACGACAAGGTCCAGCCCCATGGCGGATGCCGAAGCCGACATCAGGACCGACGACAAGACGCTCAAGCTGCAGGTTGCAGCAGCCAGGCAGGAAGAAAGCGGCCACGGCATCGCCCGTTTGTCGAGAGAAGCCCTGTCGCGTCTCGGCGCGCTCGAAGGCGACGTGCTCGAAATCATGGGCAAGGACACGACCGTCGTGCGCGCGGTGCTGGCCTCTCCCGAAGACGAAGGCCTCGACGTCATCCGCCTCGATGGTCTGGTGCGCGGCAATGCCGAAGTGGGCATGGGCGAACAGGTCAAAGTCAGAAAGGCCGAATCGCGCCCTGCCCAGCGGGTCGTCTTTGCGCCCGCGCACGAGAAAATGCGCCTGCAGGGCCCGGCCATGGCGCTCAAGCGTAATTTCCTCGGCAGGCCCATGATCGCGGGCGACCTTGTCGCCACCACCGGCCGCCAGCAGGTCGGCGACATGCCGCCCAATCTTTCGCGCATGTTCAATGCGCCGGCCTATGCGCTGACCCAGGTGCGGCTCAATGTCGTGGCGACGACGCCCAAGGGCATCGTCCATATCGACGAGAACACCGAGGTCGAGCTTCGCGAGATATTCGAGGAAGCGCAGGGCCCGCGCGGCGACATCAATTACGATGATGTCGGCGGCATGAGCGAGACGATCCGCCAGCTGCGCGAAATGGTCGAACTTCCGCTACGCTATCCCGAACTGTTCACTCGTCTGGGCGTCGATCCGCCGCGAGGCGTGCTGCTGCATGGTCCGCCGGGAACCGGCAAGACGCGCCTTGCCCAGGCCGTCGCCAACGAAAGCGATGCGAACTTCCACCTGATCAACGGCCCGGAGATCATGGGCTCGGGCTATGGCGAGAGCGAGAAGGCGCTGCGTCAGGTATTCGAGGAAGCGGAAAAGGCCGCGCCTTCGATCATCTTCATCGACGAAATCGATTCGATCGCGCCCAAGCGCGGCCAGGTGCAAGGCGAGACTGAGAAACGCCTCGTCGCGCAGCTCCTGACGCTGATGGACGGGCTTCAGTCGCGCGCCAATGTCGTCGTCATTGCCGCCACGAATCGTCCCGATGCCATCGATGAAGCCTTGCGCAGGCCGGGTCGCTTCGACCGCGAAATCGTGATCGGCGTGCCCGACGAGAGCGGAAGGCGCGAAATCCTTGGCATCCACACGCGCGGTATGCCGCTCGGTCCGCAAGTCGATCTTAAGGAACTGGCGCGCACCACGCACGGCTTTGTCAGTGCGGACATCGCCGCGCTGGCCCGCGAAGCGGCAATCGAGGCGGTGCGCCGGATCATGCTCGAGCTCGATCTCGAAGCGCGCACGATTCCGCCCGAAGTGCTCGAGAAGCTTTCGGTCGAGCGCGACGATTTCATCGCCGCCCACAAACGCATCCAGCCTTCGGCAATGCGCGAGGTCATGGTGCAGATGCCCGATGTCGGCTGGGACGATGTCGGCGGCGTCGACGAGGCGCAGGATCGCCTCAAGGAAGGCGTTGAATTACCTCTCAAACACCCCGAAGCGTTTCACAAGCTTGGCATCCGTCCGGCCAAGGGCTTCCTGCTCTATGGTCCGCCGGGCACCGGCAAGACCCTGCTGGCCAAGGCCGTCGCCAAGGAGGCAGAAGCAAATTTCATCTCGATCAAGTCATCGGACCTGCTTTCGAAGTGGTACGGCGAGAGCGAACAACAGATTTCGCGCCTGTTCGCCCGCGCCCGCCAGGTCGCGCCCTGCGTGATCTTCATCGACGAGATCGACAGCCTCGTTCCGGCGCGCGGCTCCGGCGGCGGCATGGGCGAGCCGCAGGTGACGGCGCGCGTGGTCAACACGATCCTTGCCGAAATGGACGG
>Ga0181578_10006316_pt1 | contig 10195 bp, 10 predicted proteins | sample 071ome_21_FD_148659 | JGI IMG/M metagenome (GOLD analysis project Ga0181578, IMG submission 148659) | Coastal salt marsh microbial communities from the Groves Creek Marsh, Skidaway Island, Georgia - 071401CT metaG (spades assembly) | ecosystem: Environmental > Aquatic > Marine > Intertidal zone... | reverse complement strand
GCTGGATCCCTGGCAGGAGGCAGCTGAAGGTGGTTTTTCGAAAGAATCCCTGGAGGCGATGTCTAAGCTTCTGGAAATCAAACTCAAGGATTTTGGTATTGAAATCGAAGTAACCGCGGTAAATCCAGGCCCGGTAATTACCCGATTCGAAGTACAGCCGGCACCAGGAGTCAAGGTGAGTCGTATCACGAATCTGGTGAAAGATTTGGCTCGTTCGCTTGCTGTGGTAAGCGTACGGGTGGTTGAAGTTATTCCGGGGAAGACCGTGATTGGCATCGAAATACCTAATGAAAATCGCGAAATAATTCAGTTCAGCCAGGTACTCGCTTCCAATGAATTCGATCAGGCCAGTTCACCCCTCAGCCTGGCCTTGGGTCACGACATCGTCGGCAAGCCGGTAATTGTCGATCTCGCCAGGATGCCCCACATGCTGGTAGCGGGAACGACGGGATCGGGCAAGTCGGTCGGTATCAATGCCATGATTTTGAGCATGCTCTTCAAGTCAACGCCTGATCAAGTCCGTATGATAATGATCGATCCCAAAATGCTCGAGCTGTCGGTCTACGATGGGATACCTCATCTACTGACTCCTGTTATAACTGACATGAAAGATGCCGCTAACGGACTGCGTTGGTCGGTAGCAGAAATGGAGCGGCGCTATAAATTAATGTCAGCGCTCGGAGTGAGAAATTTGGCTGGCTTCAACAAGAAGGTACTGGAGGCCAGGAAAGTCGGCAAGCCGATTATGGATCCCTTATGGCAACCGGACCCCCTGCTACTCGATGAGGAGCAAAATCCACCCGAACTCGAGACATTGCCCTGCATTGTTGTGGTAGTCGATGAATTGGCGGATATGATGATGGTGGTGGGCAAAAAAGTTGAGGAGTTGATTGCCCGCATAGCGCAAAAGGCGCGGGCTGCAGGAATTCATCTGATTCTTGCGACCCAGAGACCCTCTGTAGATGTGTTGACTGGATTAATCAAAGCCAACATACCCACAAGGCTGTCATTCATGGTGCAGTCAAAAGTAGATTCGCGGACCATCCTTGGGGAGGGTGGGGCGGAGCAACTCCTCGGTCACGGTGACATGCTGTTGTTGCCCCCCGGCGGCGGTGTCGCGACTCGTGTGCATGGGGCTTTCGTTAGTGACGAGGAAGTGCATCGTGTAGTGGCAGACTGGAAGAAGCGCGGCGAGCCCGTATATGTCAACGAAATTACCCAGGGAGCCGACGACATGGATCTGGGTATGGGGGGCGGAGCCGGCGGCAATGAGGGTGAAGAAGACGATGATCTCTATGATGAAGCGGTCCGATTTGTTACCGAATCTCGTAAAGCTTCTATTTCAGCTGTCCAGCGCAAACTGAGAGTTGGTTATAACCGCGCCGCCCGAATGATAGAAACCATGGAAGCTGCCGGGGTAGTTTCGGAAATGGGTAGCAACGGCAGCAGGGAAGTGATTGCACCACCCCCGCCGCGCAGTTAACAGCCCAGTCTGGCTCGTTGATTTGCCACATTCGTCCTGCAGAGCGTTCCTGTCGACCGTGATCAAGGTTCTGCTATTACTCACTACGTTATACACTAGAAGCCAACGAACACTGGCGGCGCTTCCGCGAACGATTCTGCTGCCAAGGCGCTGAAATATACTGCCAAAGCTACCTACTTTAGTGAGAGGGGTAGCGGGGGAGAAAATTCCAGGCAAGCCCCCACAGGCGTATAGCATTCACGGGTGGCAGGAGACCAGTTTAGTAAAGGCAAAGGGCATTAGATTGGAAAAACTCGCATCAGTTTGTTTGTTTTCATTTATTTGTGCTCAGGGACTTGCCCAGACCGGGACCGAGGTGCTGAATCAGCTCGAGAATTTTCTGGGTGGCATTGAAACCATGACTGCCGATGTCAAACAATTGATCGTCGAGTCCGATGGCGGAGTTCTTGAGGAAAGCATTATCAGGATGAAATTGAAACGCCCGGAAGGCTTCTACTGGGAAACCGTCGATCCGTTTCCCGAATTAATAGTCACTAATGGCACGTACCTGTGGAACTACCAGCCCGATCTCGAACAGGTTGTGATTGAAAGCTGGGATGTCAGTCGATCGGAACTGGCAGCTCAATTGCTAAGCGGTGATACTGAAAACCTGGGCCAGGAATACCTGCTGACTCTGCGCGATAGCGGCGAATCCGAGTTCACGGAATTTGTATTGGAACCAAGAGACGGGGACAATGTTTATCGACAAATTGTTCTCACATTTAACGGTCGTCAGCTGGACATGATTTATGTCGATAATGACAACGGTCAGAAAACGGTCTGGCAGTTCAGCAATATCATACTCAACATTCCACTGGCGGAGCGCGAATTTGTCTTCGAGGCGACTGGTGATATTGAGATTATCGATAACATATACGTGCAATAGCTGACAGTCGACACGTGTTTTAATAAATTCCATGGTCGAATCACTGCCAACCGAACAATTAAGCGAGCTGTATGAACCTCTCGCATCGCGCATGCGTCCGCGAAACCTGCAAGAATTTGTCGGTCAGGATCACATCCTCGCACCTGGACAGCCACTCTACCAGGCAATAACGAATGGACCGGCGCACTCGATGATCTTCTGGGGTCCACCCGGAGTTGGCAAAACCACTTTGGCGTCAATTGTCGCCGATTCAACTGGCTGTCGTTTCGAGAGCCTCTCTGCAGTTCTCTCCGGCGTCAAAGATATTCGTGAAGCGGTTTCCAGAGCTGAGCACTATCGCCAGGGTCGAAGCCAACAGACGATCCTGTTCGTAGACGAAGTACACCGTTTTAACAAGTCACAACAAGATGCCTTTCTACCTCACATTGAAAACGGTACGATTATTTTAATCGGTGCGACAACGGAGAACCCGGCTTTCGAATTAAATAATGCACTGCTTTCACGCTGCCGAGTCTACGTATTAAAAAGTCTTGGCGATGAGCACTTGATCGAGCTATTGAATAAGGTGCTCAATGACGCGGAGCGAGGACTGGGTAGTAAAAAAATGCTATTCGGTCCTCGAGCCGCCGAGGCTCTCGCCCGCGCCGCCGACGGCGACGCCCGCCGCCTGCTCAATCTTCTTGAGCTCGCTACCGATCTTGCAAGGGAAACTCAGAATGGCGCGACGGTTATAGACCTCGACATCGTGCTCCAGGTTACTCAGGAAAGTCTGCAACGATTCGACAAGGGCGGAGATTTGTTCTACGAACAAATTTCCGCCTTACATAAGTCAGTCCGGGGTTCGTCACCGGACGCGGCCCTGTACTGGTTTGTTCGCATGTTGGACGCTGGTTGTGATCCGTTATATATTGCGCGCCGCACACTGCGTATGGCTAGCGAGGATATCGGTAATGCTGATCCCCGGGCGCTGCAATTAGCTCTGGCAGGCTGGGAGACGTATCGGCGTCTGGGTAGCCCCGAGGGCGATCTGGCACTGGCTCAGGTTGTTATCTACTTGGCTTGTGCACCAAAAAGCAACGCAGTTTACGAAGCAACTGGGAATGCCAGAAAATCCATTCAGCAAACGGGTAGCCTTGAGGTCCCTTTGCATCTTCGCAATGCCGTGACTGATCTGGCCAGGGAACTCGGGCATGGCGAAGAATATTGCTACGCTCATGACGAGGCGGGGGCTTACGTAGCTGGCGAGAATTATCTCCCTGAACAATTAAAAGATGCCGAATTCTATTTTCCCAGGGAAGCTGGACTGGAATCCAGAATAAAGGAAAAGCTGGAGCATCTGAAGAAACTCGACAGGGCCAGTGCCAACAGACGCTACAAGGATTAACAAGAAGCTGGATATGACTTATTACTTGGCAATTGCAATTGGCGGGGCAGCTGGCGCTCTATGCCGATACTGGCTCACTGGCCTGGCAGAACAACATAACACGTCAATGTTTCCGATGGGGACATTTGTGGTCAACCTGATTGGCTCTTTATTAATCGGCGTGCTGTTTATTGTAGTAACGGAAAAAATTCAACTGGCAGCCTATTTGCGGCCTTTTCTGATGATTGGTTTTCTGGGAGCACTCACGACTTTTTCAACATTCTCGCTGGACGCGTTATTGCTCGTCCAGCAAGGATATCTGGCAACAGCGACGGCTTATATCCTGGTCAGTGTGGTCTCCTGCATATCTGCAGCATGGGCCGGGATGTCGCTGGTACGGCTGTTGCTTTAATCTCCACGCGTCAAGGAAAGTTTTGCATGTTAGATCCTAAATGGTTACGCGCCCAACCTGAAAACTTAGCAGCTCTGCTGAGGAAAAAACACTTCAACCTCGAGCTCGATCATATCCAGAGTTTGGATTCCAGGCGCAGAGATCTGCAGTTGGAAACGGAAAGGCTTCAAGGAGAGCGCAACAATCGATCCAAGATGATTGGGAAACTCAGAGCGGCCGGAGAAGACGCCAGCGATTTGATGCAGGCGGTGGCTGAAATTAATCAGCAACTTGAGGCGCTCAAAGTGTCACTCTCAGAGTCGCAGGAAGAACTGACTGCCATTCTTGCCACAATTCCCAATATTCCCCACGACTCCGTTCCTGAAGGTGCAAACGAAGAGGCAAATTTGGAAGTAGCCAGGTGGGGAGAGCCGAGGGAATTCGATTTTGAAGTAAAAGATCACGTGATGCTGGGGGAGAATCTGAGTGGCGAAAACTCGGCACTCCAGCGCATGGATTTTGCAGCTGCTACAAAGATTGCCGGATCCCGATTCGTTGTTCTTAGGGGATCGCTCGCGCGATTACACCGGGCTCTTATCCAGTTTATGCTTGATATGCATACTACTGACCATGGCTATACCGAAGTTTACGTTCCCTATATGGTCAACTCAGACTCTTTGTTTGGGACTGCGCAATTACCCAAATTTGAAGAGGATCTTTTCAAGATTGCTGGAGCTCACTCGTTTTATCTGATTCCTACGGCGGAGGTGCCGGTTACGAATTTGGCGAGAGATCAGATCTTCGATGCGGAACTTTTGCCTCTGCGTTACGCTGCTCACACTCCCTGCTTTCGAAGCGAGGCCGGCTCCTATGGCAAAGACACCCGAGGGATGATTCGGCAGCATCAGTTTGAAAAAGTGGAGTTAGTCCATATTGTACATCCGGATAACTCCGAACAAGCGCTTGAAGAACTCACCGGACACGCAGAGGCTATTTTGCAGGCGCTGAATTTGCCTTATCGAAAGGTGGTTCTTTGCGGAGGTGATCTCGGTTTTGGTTCCCACAAGACCTATGATCTCGAGGTATGGTTGCCCTCACAAAACTGTTATCGGGAAATATCCTCCTGCAGCAGTTTCACGGATTTTCAAGCGCGTCGAATGCATGCCAGGTACCGAAATCCGGAAACAGGGAAGCCAGAGCTGGTGCACACTTTGAACGGGTCGGGGTTGGCGGTAGGAAGAACACTGGTCGCGATTTTAGAAAATTTTCAAACAGAGGAGGGCAAGGTTCTGATACCGGAGACACTTCGGCCCTATTTGGGCGGGCAGACTGTGCTCGAGTAAAAATGGAATATCTGCCAGCATTCCTCGATGTTAAAGACAAGCAATGCCTGCTGGTTGGCGGTGGGGAGGTTGCTCTACGTAAAGCCAGGTTGCTGTTGCGAGCGGGCGCCAGACTGATGGTTGTTGCGGACTCTATCGATGAGTCATTGCAGGAACTGCTGACTTCAGGTCAACACACATCAAGAATCGGGCAATTCAATTCAACCGACCTTGGAGAGTCGGTGTTGGCAATAGCCGCGACTGATAGCGAAGAAACCAATCGGGAGGTTTTCACATGCGCCCAATCACGCAATATCCCTGTCAACGTAGTAGATCAGCCAGCCCTGTGCACAATGATCTTTCCGGCGGTGGTAGATCGGAGCCCTCTGGTCGTCGCGATATCGAGTAGCGGCAGTTCGCCGGTTCTGGCTCGCCAGATTAAGGAACAGCTGGAAGTGCAGCTACCTGGCGCAACAGGTCAACTAGCCTCTTTGCTGCGGGAGTACAGACAAGCTGCCAAAGAGCAGATTAATAATTTTGATATGCGGGTTAGATTCTGGGAAATGGTCCTCGAAAGTGATATTCCGGAACTGGTGTATAGCGGCCGACTGGATCAGGCTCGAATCAGAATTGCGTCGTTGATGGAAGGTTCCTCGGCAACTTTGCCGCGCGGCGAGGTCTATCTGGTAGGAGCAGGACCGGGGGATCCGGATCTGCTTACGTTGAAAGCGCTGCGCCTCATGCTGAAGGCGGATGTGGTGTTGTATGACCGCCTCGTGTCTTCAGCTGTTCTGGAAAGGGTCAGACCAGATGCGGAAAGAATTTATGTTGGCAAAGAGCGTTCTACCCATCAGATTTCGCAGGATGAAATCAATGAACTGCTTATTGAACAGGCCCTGAAGGGTAAACGGGTTCTCCGCCTCAAGGGTGGCGATCCTCTTATTTTTGCGAGAGGCGGTGAGGAAATTGAGTCTTTAATTGATCGGGACATTCCGTTTCAGATCGTGCCAGGAATCACTGCCGCCCTGGGCTGTGCAAGCTACGCGGGAATTCCGCTTACCCACCGCGATTTTGCACATACGGTGCAATTCTTGACCGGGCATTTCAGCTCCAGGGATGAGGAGCCTGAGTGGCAAGCATTGACGAGAGAAGGGCATACGCTGGTTTTCTATATGGGACTGATGAATCTCGATAAGATCTGTTCTCGCCTGATCGAACACGGCCTGCCACCGACCAAGCCAGCTGCCCTCATTCAGAAAGGCACCATGCCGGAACAGCGAGTTATTGCTGGCGATCTGGGATCCCTCGCTACTCGAGTTGAAAACGCCGGGATCAGCTCTCCCACATTACTTATTGTCGGTGAAGTAGTAAAGTTGGGAGAACGACTCTGCTGGTTTATGCCGGAAAAAAGCTAACTATTTACGCCTTATTTTCAGAGACAGTTTGCGGGACGAGGAAGACCGGCGATTCTGTTTAAGGTCTTCGCCGCACTGCCACCGAAAAGCTTCATCAAATAAATGCTGCGTCCCTTATCGTCGCCTAATTTTGTTTTGACGAGTTTTATCAGGGGACGCATTGGAGGTGAAAGTTGGTGTTGTTGGTAAAATTCCCTTACCAGCCAGATAATTTCCCAGTGCGCATCTTTTAAATTAATTTGGCAATCCGCTGCCAGCGCTTCAGCGACATTCTCATTCCAGTTACCCAGGTCTTTCAGGTAGCCATCTTTATCGATGGCGATTTTCTTGTCATTACAGCGAAGGAAATTAGCCATGAGCATGCGAATAAATATCGATCTAAAACCAGTTGATTATTTTGTCATGATGGCAACAGAGGCTAACGAAATCTTTGGTTTCTGCCATCACGACCCGCTCGTCGATTCTGGTGGCAAGCCCTCTGGCCTCGAGATCTTGGCGCAATACATAGATCGAAATGCCAACCGGTATTTGTTCGACGCAAAACTGTTGTGCCCCATAAACGCCATCTTCAATCAGTAAAAGGGCGTCTCCATCCTCGATCGAACGCAGGCATAGATCCAGCAAGACTGGCTTGTTAACAGTGTGCAGATGCGTCATAGGTTAAATACCGCGTCTGAGGAGCGAATCAGAGACCGAATCTGATCTGCGTCTAGAGGTTGGGCAGGTACAATCAACTCTTCTTCATGCAGATTACGACGCGCCATTGATTCAGAATCCACAAATACTCTTTCAACACCGTATATCTCAAGAGCAGTAAGAGATGCTCCGAGATTCTTGCTGTCGATACCTGCAGAATGCTGTGACTTCAATAGCTGATATACACCGTCTTCCAGAAAGATGTAATTGATCTCCTGGTCGAAAACCGAGAAAGCGAGCACTAGCTCCAGGCAAATCTGACTGCTTTCAGATCCATAGGGCACGCTACGACTGATAAACGTCACCGTCTTGATCTTAGTTTCAGTCATCTGGTTACCCGAAGTTTAGAACTCGATCTGAATTGAGAACTGCATCAACAAGCTGTCCCAGTCCCGAGATGTTCGCCGAATCTGAAAGGTTGTGCGCGTGCTTATCGTAACGCTCGGCCTCCTGCAGGTCGATAATGCCGCGTTTGAGGGCCGACGTTACGCATGCGACGGCGTCAAGCTTTTGCTCTTTGATCAGTGTCTCCCAGGAATCTTGCAAGTTCAGTTCGTCCTGCCCGACCACTGCGAGTCGGGTCAGGTTATGCACGCCTTCGCGAAGGAAAAAAATCCGATAGATTTCATGCCCCTCTGCCAGCAAGGTTTGGCAGAAGCGAAATGCCGAAAGCGAACCTTCGCTTGTGTAGGGTGCCGAATGTACCACAATGGAAAACTTCACGTTCTTATCTATCCTGCAAACAAAAAGCCCCGTTTTTCGGGGCTTTTTTGATTGGCTAGTAAAGCCGCAGAGTGTTACTCGCGCCCGGTCAATGCTCCGAGCAGGTTCAACAGATGAATAAAAATGTTGAAAATACTCAGGTACAGGGAGATCGTGGCAAGTATGTAATTGCGCTGGCCGCCATAAATTATGCTGCTGGTTTCGTAAAGAATATACCCGGACATGATCATGATGACTGCGGATGAAATAGCCAGGCTGAGAGCTGGGATTTGCAGAAAGATATTGGCGATGATGGCTACCAGTGCGACGATTAGTCCGGTAGTTAAGAATCCACCCAGATAACTGAAATTCTTGCCGGTCGCCAATACGTATCCTGACAGGCATAAGAATATCAGCGCGGTACCTCCCAGGGCTTGGGCCACTATCAGGGAACCGTTCCCGTATGCCGCGAGGTAGGCTGAAATTACGGGTCCAATGGCTCCGCCCATCAGTCCGGCAAATATGAATACCCATACCAGGCCTTTCGCGCTGCGTGCTGTGGCCTGAACAACAAAACTGCTTATAAATCCGCCGATCAGCAGGATTAGCCCCACACCCTGGGAAACCTGCCCCATCATGGTAATCACAGCGCAAATTGCGCTGAAAAACAGGGTCATGGAGAGTAGCGAGTAGGTGTTTCGCAAGACCTTGTTGACCGCGATAGCTGAATCGTGCCCACTAGCTAGCGTTTGCAATTCTGTGTCATTCATTTCTTCCTCCGACTTCCCGCGTATTGTAGTTTAATTCAAGGTCTTGAGATGATACTTTAGCAGTTAAGTTGCTGAATAAGTTGACTATTATTGCTTTTATGTCGCCTTTGACCATAAAATTAAGGTACTTGTCCCATAAATGATACTGTTTGCTATCCCAAAATCAACGCATTTTGCTTATTTCGGGCAGAAGTAATACCAGGGTGAGTGAGGCTTGACCCTGATTTGAAAAATGGCTGTCTGGAGGCGCGAGAAGTATGACTGTGCCGCTCTGGTCGTAACAAAATAGTGTGATCTCCATCACAAAATCAAAAATGCAAGATAACTAATTAGTTTTTAATTTAAAGCATAGAAATATCGTGTAAACTCACGAAGCTAAAGGAGGGGTGGCAGAGTGGTTGAATGCACTGGTCTTGAAAACCAGCGAGGGTGAAAATCCTCCGAGAGTTCGAATCTCTCCCCCTCCGCCATAGTCACAAAGTAAGAAGTGCAAAGTAAAAAGTAAAAACGGTAACCGCTGTAGCGAAACGAAAAGCGAGAGAAAAAAACAATAATATCCGACTAAATACCTGCAATTACAAAAATAGCCTTTTTTAAAAGGTCACGAATTCCGAAGGAGGTCCGTCCGGGCATGAAAATTCAGAACCAAGTTACTGTTGTAAATTCTCTTATCCTCCACGACGGTAATTCACCAGAAATTTGCGAACTTGTTGCATCTGGCTCTTTAGATCAAAGAGCAGTTACTGGATCCGACCCGATCGCAGAAATTTCAGCCTTTTTGAGCGGATTGCATGTCCGTGAACTGCACCTGATCGCTCACGGCTCTCCTGGTCACATCCATTTCGGCAATATCAAGCTTGGCGCCCAGTCGCTGTCAGCACACTCTGACTTGTTAAAAGAGTGGTCGGTTGAAAAAATTATTTTGTGGAGCTGTTACGTCGGCGAACACTCGGAGGTAGTCAAGTTACTGGAAGCTCTCACCGGGGCCGAGGTGGTGGCCACCAGCTCTGCACTGGGCAATACGAATTATGGAAGTAATTGGGACCTGGGTCCTGGCTATGCGGGGCCGCTTCCTTTCGCGGAGTCAATTGCCACAACCTGGGCCCATCAACTGGCATCATTCGATTT
>Ga0181578_10006315_pt1 | contig 10195 bp, 23 predicted proteins | sample 071ome_21_FD_148659 | JGI IMG/M metagenome (GOLD analysis project Ga0181578, IMG submission 148659) | Coastal salt marsh microbial communities from the Groves Creek Marsh, Skidaway Island, Georgia - 071401CT metaG (spades assembly) | ecosystem: Environmental > Aquatic > Marine > Intertidal zone... | reverse complement strand
ATTGTATATGTTGAAATTACTCAAGATTATCCCTCCAGGAATTTAAAAAAAACCATAAATGAGGCACGTCAAAATCCATACCGCATATATCCCAGCACATTATTGAAATGTGTTTCTCAAATTCAACCTTCTCCATATGAAAATACTTAGAATTATTATTACAACCTGGACACCTATAAATTAAATCAGTCATTTTTTAATGCCTCCAGCATACATTTCATTCTATCACAAATTATCTTGAAGTTTATCATGTGTGAGGGTTCACGACCACATATACAACATTCTTTGAAATTAAGACTCATACAAATCATTCTCCTTTATGTATTCGTTTAAATCAAAAAAGTTATCTCCATCAATACCAATAAGTAAAACTTCTCTTGAATCACAAACCCTATTGAAACAAAAACTTCTTTTCTTCTTAGTCAAATCATAAGCACATTGAGAAGCTGGTTTAATGAAATGCTTTTCACATTTTGAGCATTTCCAGATTACTTTAGGGTCAAATAACGTGGATTGATTACCTTCTTTTGAGATAATGTATTTTTTAATCATATCTCGAATAACTGATGAAGTAGTTTGCTTTGGTTCAAGATGCTTATAGAAGTGGTCGCATAAATCTCTGGGTAATGAAACCGATATAATAACCGCTTTCTTTGAGTCTGGTTTCTTTGAACGTCGTGCCATTATTCAACCTCCTTTGTAAATGAACCAAAAGGTAAATCATAACAATATTTACAGCCATATTGAAAATATTCTTTGCCAGAATTCCATTTATATTCAATTTCTCCACATCTTTTACAATAATAAGCACTACTCATTTTTATCACCATTCCTTGAATAAATCACCATTTTGACTTAATCTATTTGCGAGGTTCTTCAATTTCTCTAAAGCATAGAGTTTTTCATCTTTATCCGCTTCTTTTCCAATATTCCAGATTGGGTGAATTATCCAATCACCAAAATTACCAGCACATGATTCAACCTCTTCAATCGAATAAACGCCAGCTTCATGAATATTTTCTGTATAACCTGCACGTTGTTCTTTCCAAAAAACGCTTTTTCCATCTCTGGAACGTTTCAAGCATTGGATAACATACATTCGTGGTTCTGTTTCTTCTTTGAATACAAATATCATAATAATCCCTCTTATTCCTCCACCCATTCAAACCTACCATTTTCAAAATCCTCAAACGAAAAAAACCAATCTGTGCCAATCATCTCGGATGCCCCTCCTTTTGCACAAGTTTACCTTCGGCATCAAATTCACACGGCGAACCACCCAGACTATCAGCAATTATCTCAAGAACCTGTGATTTTACTTTGAAATAACTCCATATGTATGGGCCTCTAAAAGATTTTTCTCCCGATACTTTATCCACCCTAATTAACGGGAATTCCTCATCAACACCGCACTCGCTTGAGCGAAGTGCATGAGTCCAATGGTGTAAAGTAGTCCACTTTACCTGACAGTCGGAATTACAGTCTATGCAAAAGTAATGCCTTGTCATTTCCCGTTTGTCAATTTTACCATGATAGGTCAATCCTTCTCTTCTTTCGTAAATCAATTGATTCCCGCACTTAGCACAGGATTTTACTTGTGTTATTTGCTTAACATTCATTTTTATTCCTCCCCTGTTAGCAATTCAATAATTTTTTGTATCAATTCTTCTTTAGTCTTTTTACTGTATATCTTTCTAATCAATTCTTCATTAAAACTCATTTTTATTCCTCCTTTTTTATGCTATTACAATAACAACGGTATTTATTTTTACCCCGACTCCACGCATAAACGCTCGTTTCGTATTTACAGTCTTTACAAAATACTACAATATTCATTTTTTATTCCTCCGTTTTTGTTCCGGCTGGTTTGGGTCGGCTCTAAATTAACGGATTCTATCTAAGTATATTAACTTTATTTAATTATTAAAGCGAAGGGCGGGAATCAAAACAAAAAGGTCTTTTCCGTTGTAAAAGAAGATTGGTTCGGTAGCCTTACGGCCTCCGGTAAGATGAACCGAATTGTTCTTCTTACTTAAATTAAATCTTTAAAAAATTTCGACTTTTATTTCTGTTCATGAGCAAATCTTTATCATCAAAATCAAACAATTGGAAACGTTTAGCATGGATTTTATCAAAGTATGAAACGTTAAACTCAAATCAATTATCAGCTATCAATAATTCAATGTTTAGAAATAACCAGATGAGCGTTAATGCTATGGTTCAAATTATGACATCTTCAAGAGGATTTGTTGAAATTGAAAAAATAAGATGTGGGAATAACATAACTCGAATCTGGAAATATGAAGGTGAACAAATAATCATGTCAAATAAAACCAGGCTTTCGTGGGAAAAACGTTTAAGCCAAAATAATTTTATTATTCTTTAGAATAATAAGGGCTTTTTTGATGGAATTTCTATTATATACCCATAACAATTGGGAAAGAGCAACATAGGTGAAAAATATGGCAAGTTGGCAAAAACAAGTTGGACAAGTAGCGACGGCAATCGCGGTAATTTCTGGGATTGTCATGGTTTTGAGTGTTGGTTTTGGTGATGTGTTGAACATCGCTATTGACCCAGACTCAATTTCAGCAGAAACAAACACGGCTTTCGGTGGAACAAATAACCCAGATGGAACAATTCTTACAAATGGGGTTGATTTCATTGACCGAATTGCAGTTATTACCGTTGGTTTGACTGTTCTCGGCTCAGCTGGTCTTGGAGTAATTACCGTTTCTGGAAACAACCCACCTTTCTTGAACGTTGTTTTGAGATACCTACCAATTATCGTTGGTTTCGTTGCTCTTACTTCATTTACAACAGAAGTGAATGATGTTCTTAGCGGAGATAGAACCTGGTCAGCTTATGGTGATATTGAAAACTCTTACATGCTATTTTTGGCTTCAAGCGTTGTTGCTGGTCTTATGGCATTGTTTTCTGGAAACCGTCGTTGAATCCTCAATTAAGGGGGTTCTCGAATGGCTAAGTCAAAAGGGTTCTATGGAATTACAGGTTTTGCTTTGGTGCTAATTGTAGTAATTGCGAATTCTTTGGGTGGTTCGCCTTATTATTTGAATAAGGCACACCCAACATGCTATGATGATGTGGATAATGATAACTATGACGCTTTAAACCCCAAATCAGATTGGTTAGATGATGATTGTTTGTTAATGCCATTTGATTTTGGTGCAGGTGAAGGTGCTCATGCAGATAATCCTGTATCAACGGGTTATCCTTTAATCCCTACAAATCCTGACCCTACATTTAGTGCATACGCTCAAACATGGAATAGTTCTGGAAATGCTTATCCTACACTATATGAATTCTTGACTGTTCACGTTTATGATAAAGCCCCATGTGGTAAAGCCGACATTTTTACAGGCGAACCAAAAATGAATGTTGAAACGCCTTTATTGTTTTGGAAAGATTATTACAACATTAGTGATGATAAAACCGGATATGATGAATATCAAGAAAAATGTGTTTGAAGAGGGATTGTGTTTGAATGGTGAAAAAAGGTAATCAACCTATTTCAATAAATGGGTTTAACGTTATTGCCGTTTTTCTGGTATTGCTAATATTACCATTTTCAACGGCATTTATTTCAAACGGTTTATTCTTTTCAAGAGATTATGATGATTATGAACCACTTCTTGATAATATTTCTCCCCCTTCTTTGAGTAATCCGCAAATCAATGAAGTTTCAAACTTAGTTGGTGCTTCATGGTATAATAACGGTAATACAAATTACACCGGATGGTATGAAGGTGTCGGCTATAACAATGAAGATGACGTCGAATGTATTTCAATAAGAAACGGCATTTGTCAAGGTTGGTCTGGAGGTGCTTCAAGTTTCAATCAAAATTGGTTAGGGAATAATTATCCAAAATATATTGATGAAAAGAATAGGGCATTTTGGACTATGCCAAAGACTCATGGAGTTTGGGGTTCTTCAACAGTTGGTGCAAAATATACACCAAACAACATAAGTCAAGCGGATTATCCAGGTTCAAGTGGAACGGGTAATTTTGATTTGATTTTTCCCAATATGTTGAAATCAATTGACCAGACAAAAAACATTGATAGTTTGAAATTTACATTTATAGATTACAACACAATTCATAATTGTAATAGTCACGTATGGTATAATGGTTCTTTTGATGGAAAAATTCAATTTAGATATTTTGATAACGTAAGTTCCACATACAAATACTCCAACACATATGAAAAACGGTTTGATTGGGATAATAAATATCAATGGACTCGCTCTGCTGGTGCTGGAATGCCTTTTAATACAGATTGTTTTCATGGTATAGATTTTCAATATAATTTTGATTATCTTGAAGCATATGAAATCATGAATTTCAATCCTAACGGCATTCAAGACGTTGAAACAATAATTTCGATAGACAATATATGTAAAAATGATTTGACAAATACATGCAGGTTAAACGGTTTTGTTGAATTAGGTTTTAATGGAGTTGATGATTTTATCATTTCTGTTGAAACAATGACTCTTGAAACTGCAGTTATTGATACTTCAGTTAGGTTAGGAACGATTTTCTTAAGCATTGGAGTCTTCTTAATTGCCGTCGCCTCAACAACGTATTGGAATCCATTAAAGACTATATTCGGGAGGTTGTAATCATGGATTATAATATATGGATATATCTTTTAACCGCATTTGTTTCAATTTTCATTATTTCAAAAGCTGGTGAAAGTGGTTTTCTTAATTCTGGTCTAAAACGTGGGGTTGGTGGTTCGACCCTTCAAATTGGTTCTTCATATTATCTTATTTCATATACAAATTTTGCATCATTCATCAAAGCCTCATATAATGGTAATTTGGGTTTGCCTGGATATATGTTTATTACTTCAATTTCAATTTTGGTTGTTGTTTTTGCTTTCAATCTCTATAAATATAAAGTAGCGATTAGGTGATAATATGGCGTTAAATGTGGTTTCAAACGTTGCTGGTGGTTTTGTTGGTTCTCGAAACCAAAAAAGTTTGACTGAAAGAGCATATGATTTAATCATTTTACTTCTTTTGATTATTTTAGTTGCAGGTGCTTTATATTTCTTATTTTCTTTTGTATTAACAGAATTTATTAGTTCAATAACGGGAACGGTTGGTTCAATTGGTGGGGGTCTTTTTGACTTTTTGAAATTAACAACCTTTCCAGGTGCAATTATTTCACTGGGGACTGGTATTGCATCATGGTTTAAGTGAAGTGATAAAATGAAAAAGAAAACAAATAAACAAAATAAATTTATGAGAACGTCCAAAACATATTGGACTAAAAAAAGTTGGCGAGAAACGGCTAAATCTATGTATTTTATAAAAGGGGGAAAAGATAAAGGGAAACTTGACGGTTCATGGAAATTATTTAACGGAAAATATTTTTCAAGACTAAATTTTAAAGTAAGGAACGATAAGGTAAATAAAACCAAAAAGTATTGGAAAGACCTAAATTATAGTGTAAGGACAAAAAAAGACGGAAAATTTACATCAATATTTGTAAGACCTAATTTTGAAAAAAAGAAAAAGTGATTTTTATGAAAAATAAAGAAGAGGGATATAATGAAGGAGATAAAAAAACAAATTAAATTCAAGAGCCTTAGAACCATCATTCTCATAGCGTTTTTCCTCTTCTTAACGCCATTGGTTCAAGGCTCACCTTATGAAGAAAGTGCGTATGCTTTTTCTAAATCTGGCGAACATTATTTCTTAGTTCAAAATAATTCTTCTTTATTTGGAAATAATATGACCATAATACACAATTGTGAAACTGTAATTGTTGATTTGAATAACTCATTTTATGCTCAATCGAATTCGAGCAAATTAAAAATTGCAATTCAACCTGGAATGTATAATATTTCTATTCATTGTGATAATGCGACGTTTGAATATTCAAATGTTTATTTTTATCCTGACCAATTACAATGGGTTCAACAATTTGAACAATTAAATTCTTTTCAATTGCCGACTTTAGATATGATTATTCTTGAAGAAGCTGAAAATCTCGCAAATTGGGGTTCATTTTGGAGTATTCTCATAGTTTGGCTTTTGACAACATATGTTTATTGGAATTTGATTAACCATTATGTTCAAAGAAACTTTATTGAAGAGGTCATAGAATGAAAGTTTCAAAAAAGTGCAAATTTCAACGTTTTACCCCTACTTTGAGGGGTATAAAATAAGGTGATTTTATGGAAAATACCGATAGTAAACAAAATACTCAAAGATTTGGTCGAACCGTTCCGGATTTATTGATTCAATCCGGTTATCTGGTTTTTGGAATTGGTTTATTGGTGGCTTTTTGCATATTTGCTTATTTTATCTTTGGAAAAATACCTACATGGTTTTTTATAGCAATTGGAATGAGTTTTATTTTCATACCTTTTCTAAATGAAAGGGCGAGGCAAAATTCTAACCTTTACGTAGTTTTAGATGAACCGTTCAAAATGACCGAATACAGAATTGGTAAAAAATATGGATTGAAACTTCAAGGAAAAGGAGTTCGTTTTCAATCAAATTCTGGCTCAAATAGAATTTTATTATCACAAATTGATGAATATAATAAAACAGCAAAGGGTTTTGAATTTGCTGAAATGAGCCAATTAGACCAGGTTAGAGATATGAATACTTTACAAAATGCTCTTCAAACCCTTGAAGATACGTTGAAAGAGCAAAGGGTTTCAATGCAAACTGTCGGTATCGAAGTGGAAAAGAAGTCAATTGAAATTGTTGATTGGGCTTTGAAGACAATTTATGGTTCAATAATTCCAACAGAAATAAGCGAATCTTTTGGGGTTGATGTAAATGAACCAGATATAAATATTGAAAATGAAATTCAAGGGGAAGGTGAATATATTGAAACCCTTGAAGAATGAATTTCCTCCCTCAATAGTAAATTTACTATTGAAAGAGGGTCAAAGATGGGAAAGTCAAAATCAATGGTATGAAGCATTAGGAACGGGAATTATTGCTATTATTGGCTCTGCACGTTCTGGTAAAACCTCTTTGGCTTATTCAATGATTGATTACGTTATTCACCATTCAAATAGACCTATAATTCTTGATTCATTCCCGCAAAAAGTAATTGATGAAGGAATTCCAGACCATTGGAAAGGGCGAGTTTCGAATAAATCATTTACTGAAATTGCCACCATAAACGAACCTGCTTTATGGTTAGTTGATGATACAGGCGCTCATTTTAATTCCAGGTCGGCACTCGAAACCAATAATAAGATTCTTTCAAGAAGTGCTGGGATTCTTTCTCATTTTGGGGGAGGTATGACGGTTATTTTCACTACTCAATCATTAAGTGCAATTGATTTAAGTTTCTTGAGATTTACAACAATTGCCCCATGTGTCCGTTGGGTTGATGAAGATGTGATTCATTCCGAACGTAAAGAATGGATAGGCGAGGTTAAGCATGGAAATTATTTGTTATCTCAAGTTTCAAAAGACGTAAGAAGAAGAGATTATTTTTATTCAACAAAAGATAAATGCTTAGTCAAATCAAATTTTCCAGAATTTTTAAAAAAAGAAAATAATCCAATAAAAGCTGATTTGATGAGCCGACCTATGAGGTATCACAAACTTGAAGATAAACAAAGAATGATTGGAGTCAAAGAACAAAAGAAAAAGAGGGTTAAAGATGAATAGACAAAGACAAAGAGAATTTGATTTAATAGCAGGAAATAGACTTTCAAAATTGAAACCTGGTATTGAAAGACACGTCGCATTAGGACATATTCATTCAATAACACTAAGAAACAAATTCAAAAGAATGGGTTTATCTGGTTCTCATATAGATAGTGCTTTACAAATGGTTGATGAGATAGGAATACAAAAAACGTTGAATAATCAATCAATAGGAGTTAAGTTTTCAACAATGCAAAAAGCAAAAACAAAACCTCGAATATGGAATTCAAAATAAAGTCATTTGTTCAAACTTTATCGTTTTAAACGTTCTATCAAAATCAATTTGATGATTGAGTTTAATTCCTTCAATTATTGCTTTAGCCACCAAAGGACAGACCATATTTCCAATAATTTGAAATAAATCTTTTTTGTTCATATCTGGAATTATTGCATCATTCCAGGATTGAAGGATTAAAGTTTCATTAAGGGTTAAACTTCTTATTTTTTCATAATTTTGTTCTTCATGTAATCTTAATGAAGGATTAGAATTTGTTAAGGTTTTGTTAGGTTCATTTATTGGTGTATCAACACTACTACTTCTTTTTGAATTACTTATTGAATGACCAGAATTATTCAAAAAAATTCCAGATTCAATAATATGGGGTATAGAAGTAATACAATGAGAATTTGAATTTAAATCATAACTTTGGGGTTTTTCATCTGCTTTTTTTCTTCTTGAAACAATTCTGGTTTGAGAAGGAATTTTTGAAGTAATACTTCTTATAGGTTCATCAATTGTTCTTTGTTTTATTTTTTTATTCACAATTTCGTTTAATTCGCCTTCTAAGTGAGGCAAGGCTTTGATAATTGAAACCCATTGTTCTTTTGTATGTGTTTCTTTAGCCGACCAACCTTGACCCGCAAATATTCTTTTTCTGGTTTGTGGAACGCCAAAATTAGCGGAATTTAATTTAACGTATGGTATTGAATCTTTTTCTAAAAATGAAGCAACAGGTAAAACGTTCTCCATAGACCAGGAATTAGGTTTCATATATTCGACTAATTTCAAAAACCACTTAACCATATCATAACCTATACTCGAATTATGATTTGAAGCGTTTGAAAGTTCTTGACATGGAGGCGAACCGTGAATGTGTAAATGATAATCACGTTCAATATATTTTTCAAGAATATGTGAAGTAGTTTGTATATCCCCTCCTAATTCTAATTTTAAGGTCGGTATTTCTGGAAAATTAACTTCATGAAAATGAATTGCTTTATCCCAATTATCAACACATAAAACAGGTTTATGACCAGATTCAATACACCCTTTGGTAAAACCTCCACCACCACAAAAAAGGTCAATAATTTGAATCATAAAAACACCAATTTACTTTGAAAAGTTTCTATCTTATTGCATAAAACTATTGAATGATTTTTATTTTTTGTAAATATAATGAAAGCATGCGGAAAACCGATATTCCATTCTTTAGGATTTTCAAATAAAATAAATTTGTAAATATAAAAACCACTTTCTTGAATCTGTTTTAATCTGGTATATGTAAAACTCATTAAAGGCATAATATAAGCAAAACCTGTTTCACAAATAACTGAAGATTTTTTCAAAATTTTGGTTATCAATGAAAAAGGGGGATTAGATATAGACCAATTTACTTTTTTATTAAATGAAAAAAAATCTATTCCTTCTTCAATTTCACAGTAATATTTTTTATTATTATCTGGAAAATTTTGAAAAAAAGCACCTGAACCTTTAAAACCATCTAAAAGCGAATCGTTTTCATTTATTGGAATAAATGATATTAACTTTTCTGCTAAATCAAAAGGGGTATAAATCATATCATTAGGTTGTTTTTTTACTTTATTTAATCCACTATTATTCATTTACATCAACCCATAAATACAATCTGGTATCAGCTCTTAATTTAAATCTGGAGTTCATTTCATTGTCAATAATTGTTATCACGTTTTCTAAATGTCTTAACCTCATCATAATCGAATTGGTTGGCAATAATGAATAAGTGCCATATTTTTCAATCCAGGCAAATTTGAAGTCTTCAACGTAAAACATACCTAATTCTTTGCATATTGTTTCCGCTTTTGTTAGAAATGTCTTATTTGTTGTCATAAACGCCCCTCCTTTAGTATTCTCCAACAATAAGGACAATAACTGTCATCTTCATGTTCAACGGCATATTCTCCGCATTCTATACAAATAATTTTAATCATTTTGAACACCTTCTAAGAATTGATATAGGTTTTTCTCAATTGAAGTAATTCTAAAAAACATCTGGTCAAGAACCAATTCATCAAACGTATAAACACCTATCGCCATTTCTCTTATTTGTTCTTTGATTATTGTAAAGTCTTTTATCACTTGATTGTATATGTTGAAATTATTCAAGATTATCCCTCCAGGAATTTAAAAAAAACCATAAATGAGGCACGTCAAAATCCATACCGCATATATCCCAGCACATTATTGAAATGTGTTTCTCAAATTCAACCTTCTCCATATGAAAATAC
>Ga0181578_10006309_pt1 | contig 10203 bp, 5 predicted proteins | sample 071ome_21_FD_148659 | JGI IMG/M metagenome (GOLD analysis project Ga0181578, IMG submission 148659) | Coastal salt marsh microbial communities from the Groves Creek Marsh, Skidaway Island, Georgia - 071401CT metaG (spades assembly) | ecosystem: Environmental > Aquatic > Marine > Intertidal zone... | reverse complement strand
TTCTCCCGGCGTCGTCGTCCGCGTTCCATCCTTCCCGCTGCGCATCCATCATGGCGCGCCTCGTCTTCGCTCCCGACCGTCCGACCGATCGACCGACGCGATCCCGACCGACGCGATCCCTTCCGACGCGATCCCTTCCGACCGACCGGTCGCCGTGTGTCGTCGCCGTCGTCCGTCGGTCCGTCGGTCGGTCCCGGACGGAGCCTCGGAATGAATGTGACTTTTAAGTTGGCGCCCCACGTGTGTGTGTGGTAAAAGGTAAAAGGTATCCGCCCGTCCATCGGAGCCGATACCAAACCCTACGGATTCAGGCGCCGAACGGGCGAACCGAACCTGGAACCGGACGGGACGCGCGCGGTCGGTCGATCGATCGATCGATTGACTCGTCGATTGACTCGTCGATTTGTCGTTAGGGTCGTCGGGATCCGATGATCGAGATCCGAATCCGAATCGAATCCGCGGCGGTCCGCGATGTAAGTACATACACTGTTAGTACATACACGTGTGTGTGTCTATGTGTCTGTGTGTCTATGTGTCTATCTGTCTCTCTCTGTGTGTGTGTAAACAGTGTGAGGTTAGTGACGACCACGGCGAATCGACACCCCCGACCGCGATCGATCGGTGCGAGGAGAGGTCGTGCACGGTTGATATCGACGGGTCAACGGTCGATATATACGGTGGGTGGTGACACACACGAACGAACGAACGGCCGCGGGTCGGTCGGAGACCCGAACGAAGGAGCGAGCGATGGGTGGATTTGACGATGGATGAATGGATGGAATGGAACGGTACCCCGACGCGCGCGGAACACCGCGACGGGGACGGGGACGACCGCGCTTCGGTCTGCGTTTTTTTGTGTATCGTCGACTCGACTCGACTCGACTCGACTCGCTTCGCTTCGCCGGTCTCGGTCGGGAGAGGGCGGACGAACCGAACCGAACCGAACCGCGAGGTGGTTGAGAGAGCGCGGGTTCGGAATCGAAGCGAACCGAACGATCGAGCGGTGCGTCGAAGGAACGCGAGCGCGACGACGAGACGGGACGACGGGGTAGATTTTATATCTTTATTCGCGCGCATGGGTCGGTCGGCGACGACGGCGACGACGGCGAAGAACCGGGCGGGCGGGAGCGCGCGCGATGATTGCGAAGAGGAGGACACCGCGGACCCGACGATGATGATGCCGCGAAGCGATAGCGCCATGACGTTTCGACGGGACGTTTCGAATGAGACGACGACGACGACGAACGAGAAATATTACGCGATGGAAAATTCCGCGCTCGGTTTCGGTGGCGCGCGCTCGGCGAAACCGCGGTCGAGATTGGGCGACGCGGAGCGGTCTAGACCAATCATCGGACATGCGGTGGACCCAGCGGAGGAGGGCGTCTTCGACCAGGACGAGGCGATGACGATGGTGGCGAGACGGCGGTGGTACACGCTGGTGCGAACGCACGCGCTGTCGGATTGCGCGACGGTGGCGGTGAATGACGCGGAATTGGCCATGTTGGAGGCGGAGATTTTGTGCGTGGAGGGCGGGGCGGGAACGCCGCCGCCGAGGAGACGCGTCGCGGCGGTGGCGGACGTCGGCGGCGGGGCGACGGGGCGGGCGACGACGCCGGATGGTGTTGATTTGGAAGAGGAGGAGGATTACGAAGAAGAAGAGGAGACGGTGGTGGTGGTGGGTGGTGATATATGGAAAACAGCGGCGACGACAAAGACGACGGAGACGTCGCGCACGCAGGATAGCGCTGAGGACGGGGCTACCACGTTTTCGAGAAATCCCCCGGCGGTGGTTTCGAATAGAAACGCCCCAGTCGCGAATAACGCGTCACAACAGAAACCTGGCGGTCCGTGTGACCACTGTGGCGCCGTGGATTCGCCGCAGTGGCGCAGAGGACCGGCCTCAAAACCGATGTTGTGTAACGCGTGCGGTACGAGATATAGGCGCACGAATAATCTTGGCGCAGCGCCGAGTCGTTCGGGAACTCCGGAAAAGAGAAAGGCGCACGCCATTGTTTCGCAACGCGAACTCTCTTCGACCGGGAAAAAAATCGGCGCGGTACTCGCCGGCGGTGGAAAGAAGTCATCGAACCACCGTGACTTGCTAAAGCTTTTGTACGTAACATTACTCGCGATAACATAGGGCAGGGCTGTTGTTTAGTTTATTTTAATTTAACGCGCATTACATTAGAGAATAAGAAGCAGACGCACACGAACGCAACGATCGCCCGTTCGCTCGGTCTCATTCACCGCGTTGCATCATGTGCGATCTGAGCCAAGTCTTTTTCGCGACGAGCTGCTCGCGACGACCGTCTAGACGGTCTCGATCATCGGCCAATCTGGATTGTTTCACACCACTCACTGGTGTGCCTTCTGCTTTCGGTGGCGACGACGACGACGCGTCCATCGGTGGATTATTCAGCGACGAATCGTCGACGGATGAGTTTGCGACGGCAATGTTGCGCAATCTATTGCCAAAGTTATTCAACTTTGACCCGGCAATGTCGGTGAGTTTTTCCATCTTGCTCGTTAGCGAACGCAGTGAGACACTGGGTGAAGCGCCATCGATGTGATCGCGATCGAGCCCGTGCGTGATTGTCGACGACGTCGCGTGAGCGGCGTCTCTTCTCGACAAGACAGCGTGCGTATCGGCGATGGCTTGAATCGCGGAATCGATAATGCTGACGTACTCGATGACCACCTGACTCGTGAGCTTGCGCACGAAGGATGACCACTCGTGAAGAATTTGTGTACAGATAGTTCTTGACGTATCGCTGAGCTCTCTTACCATGTTCGCCGTGGCGTTGAACTTTTCTGTAAAGTCATCCGAGCCGCGGGCGGAGAGTTCGCGATCTAACCAATCTCCAGCTTCGTACACGAGCACCAGAGAGGCGTTCGTCTGGGATAGAGCACGCTCTGAAAGCGCCCTGACGCTCTCAGCCGTGTGTTTCTCGCGCATCAAGGCGTTGCTTCTTCTCGATAAAGCAGACTCGACATTCTTGATGCCCGCTAACGCAGCTTCAAGACGAACAGTCTCCGCCGCGTGAGATTGCTCGAGGCTCGCCTTTGCCGACGCGCTTCCCATTTCGTTGCAATCGTCCTCGACAGGCGGATCGCAGTACGCAGACTCTAACTCTCGAATGAGATGTTTCAGTTTCGCCACTGTGCCTTGCTGTTTCGTCTCGTTCCGTCTCTCGGCCGTGGCTGCCCACGAGTTGACCGCATCCTCCTCCGCACTTAGTTCCTTCTTCAGACGCGCCGTCGTCGCGCTCTGGTTTTTACGCAGCACGGGCAAGTCTTTCACCGCTTCTTCGTGCGTCCTCTTGACCATTGCTTCTATTTCCATGAGTCGATTCTCCACCTCGTTGACGTGCGAACGCGATGAGGCAGAGAGACAGGCGTCGTCTGGTTCGGCTGTCGTCCGGTCCTCCAATCGCTCGTGATTTATGTCTTCCCATTCATCCACTCTAGAGATGTGAGGGGCGATCTCCTTCTTACGATCGCCGACGAAGACGCTCACCATCCACGAAAGTTCCGCCCTGATTTGTTCGAGGCTTTCCAGCGTCACCTCTGCCTGTTCGACTGTGTCTTCAAAGAGCGATCTACTCCATAGCGGCCAAACAGACTTGCCGTACGTTGGCGACGGTAAAACCATGCTCGAGAGGTCGGGCGACATCTCGAAATTGCGATCGACAGCCTCACGTAGCTGTTTCGTCTTTGTGGTAAACTCTTGGTACAGGTATGTGATCTCATCGCAGAATGGACCGAGCCGCGAATCCAACACCGCTCGCAGCGGTCGGAGGCTGATGTGCTTGACGCACATCAAAATTTCATCACCGTGTTCGGGCAAAGACTTGACAATTGCTTCTATGGCGACCACTTTCGCACTGATTGAGTTCAAATCTTCTTCGTTCGGTCCCGTAGATGGCGAAGGTATCGAGGATGAAGCGTCGTCATCGTCTCGCCGCCGGTTGGCGACCGAAGAAACGCTCCCAAGCTGCGTCAACTCTTCCGCCAAACTCACCGTCACCCAGGCGTGCTCGGACATGTCTTCCAAGGCGGCTAACTTGTCTTGCAAATCAGTCGACACGAGTCCTCGATACAGATCATCCACGTCTGTGAGCGCTGCTACGTCTGTGATTGCCTTTGGCAGTCGAATGTCGCTCGGACGTCTCTGCTTTCCGCGTACGCGCGCCGTGAGTTGATCCACCTTGGCTGGCGATAAATCGGACTTCAACAGCGCGTACACTCGATCGATGAAGTCTTTCTTACGACTTCCATGCTCGTCGTTCTTCAGACTCTCTCCGACCTTTTGTAAGAGCTCAATCGCCTCTCCCATTTCCGTAGTCTCTAGAATCGCTGCCGAATTTTGTTCCAACAACGCCACGCAACTCGCAAACAAAGCCGCTCGATGTCTCGCCTCGAACATCTCATCCCAAATCTTCATCGTCACATCCGTCGGAAGCACATTCACGAAGAGCGTCAACAACCACTGACTGCTCATTATCGCCAAGATTATCTCATCTTGTCCGAGCGCCGACAAGTGCAATCCAACCGCCGGCGTCCGCTCTCTCAAAATCCTCGAAAACACCCTCTGATCCAGTTTCGCCGCCGCCATCCCTTCATCAAAGTACCCCGGGACGATTTCCTCCACCATTTTGACTAGACACCAAAACGCGTGCTCCTCATCCAATCCTGCGAGCAAGAGAAACGCCGCGATCGAATGCATCGACTGCACGTACCCGACGTCTGGTTTATGCGACACGAACGCCAACAGCACCCTTCGCAACGCACTCCAATCCGCGCTTCCAGGGGTGGATAAATCCAAAGATTCAAACGCGCTCCCAACTCGCGGGAGGTCTTTTTCAATCTGCGCGCTCGTTTCCGCACTGTGCGTGTCGTCGGTTCGCAAATCTACCAGCGCTCGAAAGTGTCCGCTGAAATCTTCTCTCGCAGACGTCGCACCGCACGCTCTCGGCCAACGCGTCCCGCGGGGTTCGGTACCGGCGTCGATGTCACCGTCATCCGCATCTTTACGCGGCTGCGTTTCGGTGTCCATCGGTGCGCGCGTCGACGGGTGACGGTTGGATTATGAATTGAGTGCAATTTCGTAACGAACTCGAACGACAACCTGATGAAAAGTTTCCATTTTCATTTCGTCATTCCACGCCTCGTCGAGCGAGACGCGCGCGAGACGAGAGAGCGAACTGGACGTTTCTTTTCACACGCTTCGCCCGCGTACGAAACGAATCACTGCGGCGCGCGTGAGGCGGACAGACGGACAACATTGGAAGGAGTGCACAGACGGACGTTCCCGTTGCATTGGACATTTTTGTGCACAGTGTCTTTGGTATCACTCGCGGCATGGTCGCGGTGACGACGCCCGCGACGCGACGGGACGTTCCGACGCCAGTGATTGGTCGGTTGTCGTTATCGCACGTCGGTATCGTCGCGTTGCGGGTTGAGCCGGTGTGTAATGATCCCGGTGCGAGGGAGACGATTCGGCGCGTCTTGGAAACAACGTTGAATGAAGAGATTTCGTCGTTGCATTCAGCGTTCGCGAACGACGATGAAAAACGCGGGGATGGGAGTAGGAAGACGCTTCGAGTGATTGGAATGTCGAGCGATACGTATGTGTGCGTGTCGCCGAGGAAATACGTGGAGGCGACGAAGATGGTGTGCGCGGCGTTGAAGAGCGACGATAAAGTATCGTCGAGATTACCGATGACGGTGTCGAGAGTCATTTTGCCGTCGTCAATCGATGAAGAGATGCACGTGTTGAGAAGTATGATTCCGGCGCTCGTGATGGATGCGTTCAAAGATGTGAATGGGTGGTGTTCGTTCGGAGAGACGGACGCGGGGATGAGATACATGACGCGAGACTTTTGGCCATCCAAACCAAATGAAATGACAACGGCATGCGGCGTGGAAATTGAACGAGGTTTGTCGATCGCAAAGGCGCCTTGCACGCTGCACGGAGACATCGGAGATCAACGGGATATTGAAATCATGTTCCCGAGCGTATCTGCTGTGGTGCTTCGGTTGCAGAGACTGGGAAGCGTCATCGACGCCATGAGACTCGCTGGGGTGTCCAACGAAAAATTGAGATCGTTCATCAATGGAAGCGCAGTCATCGAAATTCCATCTACTCCAGTCATGGTTCAAGCTGCGCCAGAAATCGGAGTGGAAGCGGCGGTCGTCGCGTTTCGTCGCGAGCTTCCGAAGGAGTGTGGCTTCAAAACCATAGAAGAATTTAGATGTGCCTTTGAAACACGACTCGGAACAGTCATTCCGCCGCATTCTCACACGGATGATTCAAAAGAAGAGCTTCTCGCAGATGTGTGCTTTTCTGGTCACGATACGCCATATTTGTGGCCAGTCTCTCTTCTTTTAAAGAGCACCGGTGGCACAGAACTCACGGCCCGCGCTTCAAACATTGCCAACGACACCGTTCTTGCCTTTTTGCATGCAGCGACGCAGGTGCCAATTCTAGGAACAAATATTGCGTTTCAAGTGCACAGACGCGAGTTCATGTCGCAATCCGCCACCCCGAAACACGGTCCGTTGCTTCCAGATCGTGAAATCTTCGTGAGTGCGGCGCAAAACAAAAATGGCTGGCCCGCGTTCTCGGCCCGGGACAACAATATGCCGTCGTCCTTTGAAGTTTGGATAAATCCATTTCAACAAGTTGAAAGTATCCCAGAAATTTTCTCGCCGCAGCAACCAATATCACCGCACGTCACAAACACGCCGCTTTCAGCGCTTCCGTCGGTGAAGACTCCCGGAGAGTATGAGCCCATCATGAATGCCACATTTTTTGGGAACGCACTCGAACGCATGAGAGACTTGTCACCGTCGAGACTCATGAACGCGATTCCAAAGGCGAGCAGCCCGACGCCGCTTCCCGTGCTCGGTAGTCGCGTCACTTCTGATGGCATACAGTCGAGTCAACCTCCGAAGAAACGACGTAAGAAGGAAACCAAAAAGTGGGATCCCAAAAAGTGCAAGTACGCCGCCAAGGTTGCAAAGATCGGCGACGTCGCAATCGAAGAAGTTCCTTTCGTCCTTTCGAATGCGTGCGCGTTTATCGAGGCTGGAGACTATGACAAACTTACCACCAAGTCGGGCGATAACAGTATTCGTGACGCAGCCGCTGCACTTCGCAGGTCTGTCAAAAAGGATGCGATTTGCATCTACAAGGATAGCCGAATGAAGAACAAGAAAGAGCTCATCGATATTCTCATCGAGACGCTCGGGCTAGTGCGCTACGCGGACGCGACGACCGAGAAAAAGTGATATACTTATGAGTGTTTTATTATGTTCATCTTCATTATTGATTAACGACCGATGAAAAAATGTGATATGAAGCAGCAGCATCTAAAAAAACAATATATTCTGTCGCGTCTACGGACCTCCGAACAACTCGGTGAGCTTTGCCATCGTCTCGCTCGTGAGCTCAGCCGACTGGTTATTGTTGATTCTTTCTAACTCTTCTGGAATCGTCTTGGCGGCTCGCTCGTTCGCTTCTGCGAGCATCTTTTCGACCTCTTCCGCAGTCTTATTCTTTGTAAATCCGTTTTGGATGGCAAACAAACCAATGGTTTGCTCGGCGAGCGTAGCGACTTCACCCTTCTTTTGTCTGAGGAAACCTCGAATGGCTTCGGAACGGCTTCGCAGCTTGATCTTTTCCGCGCCAGCGCTACCAAAGGTACCCATGTCGTCGGACTGCATCAAATCGAGACGAAGTTGGAGAAAGTTGAGCGATCGGAAGGGACCGGCAGCGCCCGGAGCGCCGATGCGACTGACAGAGTCTTTAGCGCTTACAACCCATCCCCTTTCCGGATCGAAGGATTCGACGAACACTTGGCCATCTGTGATGGACATGAATTCCTCCACCATCGGTCTCGTTTGCACGAAAGCCGCTTCGGGAAATTCCGTGGCGCCATCCTGAGCGCTCGACGCCTTGGCCTTCTCTTCGAGCGCCTTGCGCAACTTTTCTTGCACAGCCAGCGGCATGGAATCGAACCCCTTGATGGACTCGACAGAGCTTGGGAGAACCGCACCGCCCATCCCCGCGCCTTCGACGCCGCTCTTGAAGGTTTTCTTGTACGCACCCTTGGGATGGTACATGACACCCATGAGGGTGATGGAGCCGCCCTTGAGCGCGTCGTTCAATCTGGCCACGCGTTGCAACGTCATGCCCAAGAATCGGCGACGCTCGGCGAGCGAGGCGGAGATGAGCATTCCTTCGTACTCTTCCATCTGTTCCTCCGTGCCCTCGGCGACGTTCAACTGCGGGGCGAGACGCGCCATATCCTTGGTGAAGTTGACCAAACCGGTAAAGTCGTCGAGCACGAGGAGCACGTCTTGCCCGGTCGCTCTCGCGCCCTCGGCGATGGCAAACGCCGTGCACGTCGCGGCGTAGCGCTCAGCCTCGCTCGGGTCATCTCCGACAGTGACGATGGTGGTGTGCGCCATCGCCCCGGCGCCCTCCAGCTCCTTGGCCACTTTGTCGACTCGTGACGCCTGCGCGCCGAGCGCCGCGTACACGCATCGCACGCCGGTACCCTTTTGCGCGATGATGGACGTCAACCCGAGATCCGACAACCCAGTACCTGGCTCTCCGCTCACCAGCATGCACTGTCCACGCCCGATCGGCGCCAACAAATCCACCGCCTTGATCCCTGTCACCAACGGCGTCGTGATGGGTTTACGATCCTCCACGCTCGGCGGCTCTCGAATCAACGTCGACGAATCCTCCGTCCCAGACACCATCGCTTCTCCCGTCACCATCTCCCCGAACGCGTCCACAATCTTCCCCTCCGTCGACTTTGCGCTCGGCCCGCACAAAAACTCCGTCTTGCTCGCCTCAGCCGTCTCGCCACGCACGGCGTCCGCGTCTCGTCTCACCCGTCTCCTACCCGTCGCTTCATCAGTCTCAAACATCAACGCGAAGGATTTCGGCTCCCGATGACTCAACAACAATCCTTTCGACCCAGACTCGACGAATGTCAGCACAGAACCCGGCGGCGCGGCGCTCCGCATGCCTTCCAACACCGCGACGCCGCCTTTATCCAAGCCCGCACACTTGCCGCTGAAATTCTTAGACGCATCCTCCACCCCGTCGTCCGAGTCCGCGCCTTCCTCGCCTCGTCGAATCGTTGCCGCGAGATCTTCCGGGGCGGTTCGTCCCGCCATTTTTGCCCGCGTCGTCGTCATCGACGCGCGTCTAAACCAACCTCGTCCACAACAGATCGCGTTAGTTCTTTCCGTCGACGCGTTCGCCCTCGAACGCGTGCGCGCCGCCGACGTCGTCGACGACGACGGCGTTGATGACGACGAGGTCGTCGATGCACGACGCGCGGCGCGCGCGAGCGCGACGACGCGAGACACCGATGCGAGCGACGTCAGCATGACTTTGATTTTTTCGCTGCAAAAAGTGACGACAGTGGCGGCGCCACTCGCCGCGTCATTCCACGACGACCGAAGGCGTCGCGACGGAAGAGCGACGATGGGGAAAAGACGACGGGAGGATGGGAAACCAAAGAAACCCCCGGGTGGGTCTGCGGCGAATCCATCGCGCGAGAAGAGCGGCGGTTCGGCGCCGAAAGCGGTGGGTGGAAACTGGGCGGCGCTCTCTGCGAAAATCAACGCCGGGGAGAGCGCAGTGGCAAAACGACGGGCGGCGGAACGACGGGCGATGGAGGACGTCACCGGAACGTCGTTTGGGGGGCGTCGACCGACGGACGGGGGCGACGACGCGGAGGGGAAGAAACCGAAACCGACTGGGCGAAACACGGCGGTGACACGCGTCCTGGCGTTAGATTGCGAAATGGTTGGTGTCGGTGCGGATGGCAAACGATCGATTCTCGCCCGGGCGAGCATCGTGAACGAAGATGGGAATGTCATCATGGATAAGTTCGTTTTACCGACGGAACGGGTGACGGATTATAGAACTGCGGTTTCGGGCGTGCGGCCGAGAGACGTGACGGCGGAAAACGGAGCGGTGAGCTTTAAAAAAGTCCAGCAGCAAATGATGGAGTTGTTGCGCGGACGCGTGCTCGTCGGACACTCGTTAAAGAATGATTTACGCGTGTTGATGCTCGATCATCCGAAAAAGGACACGAGGGATACGTCGTTGTATCATCCATTGACGCGACCGCTTCGGCCAGAGGAGCGTTGCGTTCCGGGCGCGCCTCGCGGAAG
>Ga0181578_10006283_pt1 | contig 10232 bp, 8 predicted proteins | sample 071ome_21_FD_148659 | JGI IMG/M metagenome (GOLD analysis project Ga0181578, IMG submission 148659) | Coastal salt marsh microbial communities from the Groves Creek Marsh, Skidaway Island, Georgia - 071401CT metaG (spades assembly) | ecosystem: Environmental > Aquatic > Marine > Intertidal zone... | reverse complement strand
CGGCGATCAATCGATCAATGTCGGCCAGGCTGCCGAGACGCTCATCGACATCGCGGTAGTCGGCGACGTCGTAGCCACCATCGCGCAGTGGCGATGTGTAGAAAGGTGAAATCCACAAGGCGTCGATGCCGAGGTCGACCAGGTAGTCCAGACGATCGAGAATCCCCGGTAGATCGCCAATGCCGTCACCGGTGGAGTCGGCGAAACTGCGTGGGTAGACCTGGTACACGACCGCGTCCTGCCACCACTCACGATCACGCCTGTAAGCGCATACATCGTGGTGTGTCGTCATGGGCTTTCTCCGGGGTTGGGGGGTCAGGTGGTGGGTCGCGTCAGGTCGTGGGGTGCGCGGTGAACACGTCACCGGCGGGGGGCTCGTCGGCGACATTCTGCATGGCGAACGCGGCCCCTTGCAGATATTGCCACAAGATTCGCTCCTGATCAGGGGCAAGATCCTGCTCGTCTACGGCTGCCCGCATGTGGGTGAGCCACCGATCCCGAGCTGTGGAGTCGATCGAGAACCCTGCGTGGCGCATGCGCAGGCGGGGGTGACCTCGTTGATCGCTGTAGTCGGTCGGGCCACCCCAGTACTGCTCGAGGAACGATCGAAGGCGCCACTCGGCGGCATCGAGGGAGCCGGGCGGATACATCGGGCGAAGAACGTCATCGTCAGCCACGCGGGAGTAGAACGCGGCCACCAGGCGCGTGAAGAAATCCTGTCCGCCGAACATCTCATACGGGGTCGGCTCGGCTGGTGCGTTCACGCCTCGATTGTGTCGGATGCGTCCTCGAGTGACGGCGAGTGGTTCATCGACTCGGCGCGCTCCACGATGTGTCGGGCCATCGGTGGGAACACGAAAGCGTGAAAGGGCGCCACCGACCACCAGTACGCGTGACCAGCGATACCACGCGGCCAATACACCGCTCTTTGAGTGAGGACGGAGCCACCAGAGCCGTCCGGGTGGACCGAGAACTCCAGCCAGGCCCGTCCAGGCATCTTCATCTCCGCGCGAAGCCGCAGCAGACGCGGAGGTAGCCGCTCTTCAACGCGCCAAAAATCGACCGCCTCTCCGACCATCAATTTCTTGGGGTCACGGCGTCCGCGCCGAAGTCCGACACCACCGACGGCCCTATCGATCAACCCGCGTGCCTCCCAGAGAATGTTCGATGAGTACCAGCCGTTGTGGCCCCCGATGCACTCGACGGCTGCCCATAGATCCTCGGGGGACGCCTGGGTGTGGACCTCGCGGACGTCGGTGTGCAGCGAGCCGCCGGCCCATTGGGGGTCACCGGGAAGCGGCTCGCTCGGAGCGCCGGGTGTCGAGGCTCCCGTCCACCGCGTGGCGACGTTGGCTTCGCGGATGCGAGTGAGGGCCAGTTCGACGGCGCGATCGAAGTTGACTAGACCGTCGGGCGGATCGGGAATGAACTCGGCGATGTCGTGGTTGCGGCAGACGGCCGGGTGCTTGAGTGAGCGAACCAGGGGTCGAGCGATGGAGCGTGGGACCGGAGTGACCAGTCCCACCCAGTGGCTGGACAACTGGGGGCTGAGCAGGTTGATCGGCAGGATGATGCGTTTGCGGAGGCCGGCCACGGCTGCGTACCGATGCATCATCTGCTCGTAGGTCAAGACTTCCGGCCCACCGATATCGAACTCGCGGTTGACGCTTGGTGGAAGGTCGGCCGCCATCACGAGATAGCGAAGAACGTCGCGTACAGCGATGGGCTGCGTCTTCGTGCGGACCCACCGGGGCGTGATCATGGCGGGTAGACGTTCGGTCAAGTAGCGCAGCATCTCGAAGGATGCTGATCCCGAGCCGATGATGACCGCGGCACGAAATTCCACGGTGGGAACGCCGGATGCGCGCAGAATCTGGCCCACTCGAACACGCGAACGCATGTGCGGGGACATGTCGCGTTCGGGGACGTCAGGCGCCAACCCTCCGAGGTAAACGATCCGGCGAAGAGAACTCTCACTAGCGGCCGCGGCGAACGTGCGCGCCATCTGAGTTTCTGCCTCTTCGAGGTGCGATCCCTCTTGCAGCGAGTGCATCAAGTAGTACGCGACGTCGATGTTCTCCATCGCCCGGGTGAGGTCGTCTCTGTTGGTTGCATCGCCGGCGACGACCTCGATCTGATCCGCCCATGGGAAGTCACGCATCTTCTCCGGGCTTCGCACCAGAACGCGCACACTGTGGCCGCGCGCGACAAGTTCACGGACGAGCCGTCCACCGACGTATCCGGTGGCGCCAGTGACCAGGCATCGCAACGTCATGCTCCCAGTGTTCCGGCAATCGTGCAGGGACGCGACTCAGGGGCGAGCCTCCCCGGGGTTTTCATCGGCGTTGAGCTGTTCTCCGGTCGCTTGTGGAGTCGAACCACCGGAATCGCCCGGAGGCTTGGGGGGCACTTCCTGCACTCCGGCTTGGAAGGTGCGGACTTGAATGCCGTCGTACGGAATCCGGATACCGGCTGCGTCCAGTCCCTCCTTCATGCGTTGTCGGATGGCCCGGCCTGCGTACCACTGGTTGCCGTTCGGGACGATCTTGGTGTTGACCCGGACCACGACAGATGTGGCGGTGAGTTCGGTGACGTTGGAGTAGTAGGGAGCACCCAGCAACACTCCGTTGTATTGCGGATCCTCACCCATCTCTTTACCCACGGCATCGACAACCTGTTGCACCTTGGTGAGGTCTTCGTCGTAGGGAACGGGAATCTCGATGAGTGAGTAGGTCCACCCTTGCGACTGGTTCGCTACCGATTGAATCTGGCCGTTGCGGACGTACCAGACCACACCCCAGAAGTCGCGAATACGCGTATACCGCAGGGCGGTCTCTTCCACCTCCCCGAGCACAATCCCGCCGAGCTCCACCGTGTCTCCGATCCCCATCTGATCTTCGAAGATCATCGAGATGCCATTGAGGTAGTCCGCGATGTAGGTCTGGGCTCCAAAGCCGAGGACGGCGGAGATGACGGCACCGCTGGCGATGATGGGAGCAATGTTCACACCGAGCGTGCTCAGGATCATCATCACGGCGATCACCCAGATGATGATGGTTAGGGCGTTCTTGGCCAGTGACCCGAGCGCGTGAGCCCGTTGGCCCTGTCGGTCCTCCATGAGAGTGGTCGCGAGCTCGTCGTCATCCACACCGCGCAATTGACCCGCGCGTCGTTTGGGTGCGCGACTGGTCACGGCCAGAACAGATCGACGAATGGCGCGGCCACCGATCCATTGCGCGACGAACGCGATGATGAGGATGATGACGATCCGAAGAATCACTCCGGTCGGGCCGGCGGCGAATATGTCTTGGATCAACTCCTGAATGTCACTCATGGTGTCCTCATCTGCGGCCTGAATGGTTCTCGGCCTCTAGCCTTCCATGCCTGTCCAGCGGGCGAGAAACGACAGCGTGTCCGCTGTTTCTTCCACCGCCGCATCGAGTTTTCGTGCACCGTGGCCGACGTTGCCCTCCGAGCGCAACAGAATCGGTCGTGATCCGGATGTGGCGCTCTGCACCGCCGCACACATCTTGCGGCCGTGCATGGGATCGGTGCGAGTGTCGTTATCGAACACGGCGAACATCGTGGCCGGATAGTCGGTGCCGTCGACAACGCGGTGGTACGGGGAATACGCATGCAACCAACCGAACTGCTCGGGGTCTTCGGGGTCTCCGTACTCGACCGTCCACGTCGGGCCGAGTTCGCTAGTCGTGTAGCGGATCATGTCCAACAAGGGGGCGACACACACAACGGCGTTAAACAGTTCCGGTTCCTGCGTCAAGGCGGCGCCGACGAGCAGACCGCCGTTGGAACCCCCGTAGATACCCAACTGCTGAGGGGTGGTCCACCCTTCGGCGCTGAGGTACCGCGCCGCTGCGTGAAAGTCATCGAAAACGTTCTGCTTCTTGTCGAGCATGCCGTCGCGATGCCATTGCTCACCCTCGTCACCACCTCCACGCAGACATGCGACTGCCCAGACGCCGCCGGCCGCAACCCACGACAAGATGGCGGCGGAGAACCCCGGCTGCATCGGAATACCGAAACCCCCGTACCCGTACAGGACGGTGGGTCGTGGTCGATCCGGTGCTTCCGTCGGGGAGACGATGAATAGTCGAACCGTCGTGCCGTCCGCGGACTCGTAGGTGACCAGTTGCGAGTGAACATCGGGAACGTCGACCGATCCGGGCGGTGTCGCGTAGAGCTCCACCTGGCGGGTGCGGGCGTCGAAGGAGTAGATCGTCGGTACCTGCGTGTGATCGGTGTAGGCGAACCAGACGACCGGCCCTCCCGAGGGTTGTTCGATGGGCCCAGCGACGGTTCCGGCGCCTGGGAGCTCAACCTCGGTGACAACGGCGCCGTCCGTTGCCCGTCGAAGAGTCATCGTTGCGACTCCGTGGGCCGTCGTGGTCACCAGCAGTAGGTCCGCGTCGAGGTCGGGCCCGTCCAGGATGGCGACGGATTCGAGGACTGCTTCGGGATCCTCGGCGACGAGGTCGACCCACTGGCTCGATCCCCATTGACCAGGCTCGGTGACAGCGAGCCTGCCCCGCGGAGCCTCGAGGTCGGTGGAGACGAACACCCGTCCATCACGGCCGAAGGTGAGCGACGTTTGTGCATCGACATCCACCTGTACGTGCTGGAAAGCCGGACGATCGGCGGGAGTGCTCGTCAGGTCGGCGACCCACAAGTCGTTTCGCGGCTCCGTGCCCTCTGCGGCGGACACCTGGAGCCAGCGGCCATCACGCGACACTTCGACGCCGTAGTAGTTCGTCATGGTCATGCCGGCGCCGAAAACGTTCGCGTCGCTGGCGGCGTCGGCTCCCACCGTGTGCAAAAACACCCGACGGTGAAATCCCCGCTCGGACTCAGGCAGGAGTTCGGGCGGAAGACTGCGAACGTAATAGAAGCGCTCGCCTCCGGGAATCCACGCCACGGGGGAGTAGCGGCAACGATCGATTGGTCCGTCGATCACCTCGCCGGTGGCAACGTCCATCACGTAGAGGACCGATTCTTCGGTGCCCCCTTCGGATACCTGGTAAGCGAGCCGTTCGCCCTCTTTGGACGGCTGCCAGGCATCCAAAGTGGTGCTGCCGGTGGAGTCGAGTTCCATGGGGTCGATTAGGACTCGCTCGGAGCCGTCGGCCTCGCGGACGAACAGAACACCGAATTGTTGACCGGGTTGCCGTTGCGTGAAAAACACTCGTGTTCCCCGGTGAACGGGCAGTGAGACGGCCCCCGCGCCGAGCAGCGCCTGCACGTTCTCGGCGAAGGTGTCCCGTGTTGACCATGACTCTCGCTCATGCTCCAGCAGGGCGGACTGCTGTTCACCCCACTCCTGGGTGCGCGCGTCGTCGGCATCTTCGAGCCATCGGTAGGGATCGAGGACCTTGTGCCCGTGCATGTCATCGACGACGTCGGTGCGTTCCGCCGGGGGGTATGTGCGCGTCATGCGGCCACCTTAGGTGCAGGGAACGAGGGTCATGACGAGCCCGCGCTCGGGATACTCGCCGGTCGAAGCGCAAACCTGCAGCGCCCTACAATCGGAACATGGATCCCCTTCTCGCGCTCGGACTCTTCGTCGGAATCCCGGTCGCCCTGGCCGCCGTGATCGCCGTACTGGTTGTGTCGCCCCGTGGCTCCTATAGCCAGCAGGGCGAGCAGGGCGAGGAAGAACTCTCCCCGGGAGCGGTGCTGATCACCAGCGCCCCTGCGACGCCTAACCCAGCCGCATTGCCCTCGAGTCGAACGGACCAGAGCGCGACATCGGGGGGTGCTCGTGGACACTGGTGAGCAGCCGACCTTGTCTGGATCCGAGCGTCGGGACATCGAGCGAATCGTCGAGACCGCACATGAGATCTGCGGCTACGAATTCGCCGTGCACGTCGGATCCCTGGACAACGGTCGCGAATCGGCCCTTGCAGTACACGCAGGTCTGCACCGGCCGGAGTCCGCGATACTTGTCGCCATCGATGCCTCGGCGCGATCGATGGACATCGTGACCGGGGAGCGCGTTCGTCGTACCCTCACCGACCGGGCGTGCGAGTTCGCCTTGCTGACGCTGCGCTCGAGCCTGCAGGCTGATCAGTGGGTGGCGGGCATCCGTGACTGCGTAATGCTGCTCGCCGAGCAGGCGCGTGCACCGCGCACCTTGCACCTGGACGAGCCGGCGTAGCTAACTGGTGTAGCGAGCTAGCGGCGGAATAACGAGTTCGCGAGGCACACGGTCGCACCGCAGATCCGCCCGACCGCAGATCCGCCAGACCGCAGATCCGCCCGACTGAAGATGCGCCGGACCACCGGCGTGCAGACGCACTCAGTTCGCGGCGCTGTCCGCGTCCCGCGCTCTGGCCTGCTGCGCTCGCAGTAGTCCGTCACGTCCCTCCGCCACCAAGCGGGCAAGGGCCGAGCTCGGATCCGACGCGAGGAATCGGTCTGCGCGGTCGATCGTGGAGTCCTCTACTGAATACATGGGGAACAGCCCCATCGTGATCGACTGCGCGATCTCCATGGTCCGTTCGGCCCACACGCCCAGGAGGGCGTCGAAGTAGCGATCGAGGTACGCGTCGGTGAGGTCGCGATGGTCGCGGTCTGCGAACCCCGCGATGGTCGCCTCCAACATGGCGTTGGGTAGGTCGGCGTTGTAGAAGATCTCGTCCCACGCCCATTGTTTGGCCTCGGCCGTAGGAACGCTGGCGCGCGCGGTCGCCGCTTGCCGGCGGCCCGTGGCGGTGTCATCGGAGGCCAGTTCTGTCGCGATCTCGTCATTCCCACGCAGACCCGCCGATACGAGTTGCAGCAGCAGGAACCACCGCAGGTCGGTATCGATCACTAGGCCGTCCCACTGTTCGGTGCCGTCCAAGAGCGCGGCAACCGTGGCCAGATGCTCCGGGGTGGTCGCTGCGCCGGCGAAAGATCGAGTGAAGGCGAGCTGTCGATCGCTCCCGGGCTCGGAACTGCGTGCCAACTCAAGCGTCCTAGCGGCGAGACGAACGAGGTATTCGGGTCGATGGTCATCGGCCGCGAACTGGTCGATCGCCATTCGGGCCTGACGCATCACCCCTTGAACCACGCCGATGTCGGTTTCGGTCTCGATACCGGCGAGGACGAGTTGGACAAAGTCGCCGGTGGACACTTCGGCGTCACGCGTCATGTCCCAGGCCGCGCCCCAGATGACTGCTCGGGCGAGAGAGTCGGTCAAGCCACCCACGTGCGCAGTGGCCGTGGCCCAAGAATCCTCGTCGAGTCGAACCTTCGCAAAAGTGAGGTCACCGTCGTTGACCAAGAGCAGGTCCGCGCGCGCCTGGCCGATCATTTCCGGCACGTCGGTCGACGCTCCGGTGACATCCACCTCGACCCGCTCGCGAAGAAGCAGTCGCGCATCGGTGACGTCGTACAAGCCGATAGCCACGCGGTGTGATCGCAGAGTCGGCTCGATTCCGGCCGGTGCCATCGGTGGCTCCTGTTCGATGCGGACCGACGTGTACGCGCCATCGGCATCCACGTCCACGTGGGGTCGCAGCAGGTTGACTCCGCTGGTTTGCAACCACTCGCGGGTCCACTGGGAGAGGTCGCGACCGCTGGTCGCCTCGAGTTCGGTGAGCAAATCGTGCAACTCGGTATTGCCCCACGCGTGCTTGGTGAAGTACTCGTGAAGCCCGGTGAGGAACTCGCTCTCGCCTACCCATGCCACGAGTTGTCGGAGAGCCGAGGCCCCCTTTGCGTAGGTGATGCCGTCGAAGTTCACCCGCACCGCGTCGAGGTCGACCATGTCCGCCGCGATCGGGTGAGTGGAGGGAAGTTGGTCCTGTCGGTAGGCCCAAGCCTTGCGGAGGTTCGCAAAGGTGGTCCACGCCTCGGAGAATCGGGTCGCGTGCACGTTGGCGTGGTGCGCCGCCCACTCGGCGAAAGACTCGTTCAGCCACAGATCGTCCCACCACTTCATGGTCACGAGATCGCCGAACCACATGTGAGCCATCTCGTGCAGGATGGTGTTGGCTCGCTGCTCGTAGGCCGCTTGGGTGACACGAGAACGGAAGACGAAATCTTCCAGGAAAGTGACGCAGCCCGCGTTCTCCATGGCCCCCGCGTTGAACTCGGGGACGAAGAGTTGGTCGTACTTTCCAAAGGCATACGGAACCTGAAACTGTTCCTCGAAGAACGCGAAGCCCTGCTTGGTCAGTTCGAAAATGTCATCAGCGTCCAAGTGCTCGGCCAGTGATGCACGGCAGAAGACACCGAGCGGGTAGGTGCCATGAGGACCGGTGTAGGAGTCGCGCACCACGTGGTACGGGCCGGCGACGAGCGCTGTGATGTAAGTGGACATGCGGGCAGAGGCGTCGAAGTTCCACACGGCCATCTCCGGGCCGCCCGGCTCGGGATCGGGCGTGGGTGCATTGCTGATCACCTGCCAGTGATCCGGCGCTGTCACCGTCAACTGAAAGGTTGCCTTCAGGTCCGGTTGCTCGAAGCACGCATACATTCGTCGGGCGTCGGCTGATTCGAACTGCGTGTAGAGGTACGTCTCATCGTCGACTGGATCGATGAATCGATGAAGACCCTCACCGGTGTTCATGTAGCGGCACTGGGCGACGATCGTGACCGTGTTGTCGCGAGCCAGATCCGGTAGAGCGATGCGCGCACCGTCGACGACGTCGCCCGGATCGAGCTCGCGCCCGTTGAGCGTTACGGACGTCACGTCGTCCGCGATCAGATCGATCCACGTGGCCGTCCCCGGCTTCTCACTCTCGAAGATGCATGTGGTGGTGCTCCGGAAGGTGGCGCCGGTACCCGTGAGATCGAGATCAACCGAGTACGAGTGAACAAAGAGGGATTGGCTGCGGGCGTTGGCTTCCGCACGGGTGATGTTCTCGTTTCGAGGCGCAGACGTCATAGAGCGATCTTTGCACCCGACGCGCGTCGGTGCCTTCCGTGCTCGCTGCCGCCCGTACCTGGTGCTTGCCGTGCCCGGTGCCGGTGGCGGAGTGCCCGCATGGTCGGTCTAGGGAATACTCCCCTTCATGGCTGCAGGGTTGATGGATTCGCCATGGCGCGGATTCGCCAGCGACAACTACGCGGGTGTGCACCCGGAGGTGCTCGAAGCTCTCGCCGCGGTCAACGTCGGCCACCAATCGGCATACGGCGATGATGTCGTGACCGACCAGGCACGGAGCCTGGTGCGGGAACTCTTTGGTGCCGGTGCGGAGTTCTTCCCCGTGTTCAACGGAACGGGCGCCAACGTTGTCGCACTGCAATCGGTCAACCAGCGTTGGCAATCGGTCATCTGCGCGGCCAGTGCGCACATTCACGTCGATGAGGGTGGAGCACCCGAATCGATGGCGGGCATGAAGCTGTGGACGGTGCCCACCGCCGACGGCAAGCTTCGTCCCGACGATGTCCAGGGTCAATGTTTCGACATGGAGTTCGTTCACCGTGCCCAACCCGGCGCAGTCAGCATCACCCAGTCCAGCGAGATGGGCACCGTGTATGCGCCGGAAGAGGTCTCGGCTCTTGCGGAGGTAGCCCACGCGAACAACCTGGCGCTCCACATGGATGGTGCCCGCCTGTCGAACGCCGCCGCATCCCTGGACGTGCCGGTGCGAGCTTTCACGGTCGATGCCGGAGTGGACCTCGTCTCGTTCGGGTTGACGAAGAACGGCGCGATGGCGGCCGAATCCGTCATCGTGTTGAACGGCGATCGGGTGCAGGGCGTTGACTTCCTACGCAAGACCTCCATGCAATTGGCCAGCAAGATGCGCTTTCTCAGCACCCAATTCGTTGCGATGTTGACCGATGACTTGTGGTTGCGTAGTGCCCGTCACGCCAACGCGATGGCCACCCGCCTTCACGATGGTGTCGGAGACCTTTCGGGCGTGACCATCACTCAATCTGTTGACGCCAATGCTGTGTTTGTCCTGCTGCCTGAGCAGGTCGCCTCGCGTTTGCAGGAGCGGTTCCACTTCTACACCTGGGATCAATCAACCGGTGAAGTTCGGTGGATGTGCGCGTGGGATACGACCGAAAGTGACGTGGACGACTTCATTGCGGCCGTGCGGGGGGAAATAGCCTCCAGTGCCTGAGGGCCACGTCGTTCACAGCCAGGCTCGTCGTCTGCGCACGCGCTTCCGAGGGTCACCGGTTCGGGTCGATAGCCCCCAGGGTCGCTTCACCGCCGATGCTCGTCGCATTGATGGGCGAGTGGTGGACTCAGTGGAGGCGCACGGCAAGCACTTGTT
>Ga0181578_10006282_pt1 | contig 10233 bp, 7 predicted proteins | sample 071ome_21_FD_148659 | JGI IMG/M metagenome (GOLD analysis project Ga0181578, IMG submission 148659) | Coastal salt marsh microbial communities from the Groves Creek Marsh, Skidaway Island, Georgia - 071401CT metaG (spades assembly) | ecosystem: Environmental > Aquatic > Marine > Intertidal zone... | reverse complement strand
CTGTATTTAATTTTTTAGCCAAGCTTACCTCTTCATTTAGTAAACTGAGCAACGCATCTGAAAACTCCAGACTTAAATCTTCACCAATCAACGTTAAGGATGTCCCAGTTTCTTTATTTGGCCAAGTATCCAACCAACCCAGAGGATGGAAAATATTCTGGACACCATGAATGACACCTGGTGTGTCTGGGACTTCCACGATCTGAACAAGGCCCTTCACACGCAATAAGCGGGGACCGTAAACTTCGGCAAGTGCTTCAAAAAAAAGTGGCAAGGCAGCTGCGTGTACCGGCTCTGAACGCCGCAAGGTTATCACATCTGTATGGCCATGAATGTGTGAATGCTCTGACCAATTATGATCTCGATTGCGCGTATCGGTATTTGAAAGAAGGAACATGGGGTCTATTTCCCCAAATGAGGCTACCTTTACCTCTGCAACTGAATTCAATGCATGAATGTTGCCAACAATCTGCTCGGTAGCACATGCATCCGCTAAGTCCGACTTTGTAATAATAATTCCGTCAGCACATGCCGCCTGCCGCCTGGCTTCCTCTCGACGCTTCAAAGTTTCTTCGCCTAAAACAGCATCAAGAGTTGTTATAACACGCTTCAGCATTACTCCTTCAGCGAGAACTGGATCTGTTAAGAAAGACTGAAGAATTGGAATGGGGTCAGCCAGACCCGTAGTTTCAACAATTATTTGCTCAAATGAAATTTGCCCCAACCGTCGGCGCGCCAATAAATCTCCGACGGTCCGGGATAAATCTCCTTGAGCCACACAACAGAGGCATCCGGTGGTTAGAGAAATGAGATCCTCCTCGCTTGTCTCAATTAGTTGGTGGTCTAAGCCCACTTCTCCAAACTCGTTTATGATCACTGCAGTTCTTCCAAGCTCAGGTCGCTTCAACAGTGAACTCAAAATTGTTGTTTTCCCGCTACCCAGAAAGCCCGTTAGCACACTAATTGGAATACGCTTCACGCCTCCAGCCCCCGGTCTGATGCAAACAGGACGCGGCCAGCTGGTTTACTAGGAGCTAACAAAGCGGCTAGCGAACGAATTGCTCCTTGAGCTGAAGGATGTCGTCGCTTCTGAGAAGCCTCCGTGGAGATACTCCAAACTATTCCGAAGTCCATGCGCTCGCGCGAAACAAATATTGTTTTCTGATCGGGGCGATGAATTGCTGCCTCAGTGCCCAAATCACCGAGTGATGTTACCACTTCCGCCTCTACGTCTAACGCAGCGCAAAGACCTCTAAGAAATCGGTTTAATTCAGCGGCTGTATCCATGTTCCTTAGATTGAACTGGAGTATAAGCCCCCGCAACCCCAAGAAATAAAAATTGACACCTGCAATAATTTTCTACAACGCGTTCATAACGTTGCGACGGCGGCAGCCTCTGAAAGATCAGGCCTCAGCCAGCCGCTTACGAGCCATTTCCAACTTATTGCGTTGGAGTTCTACAGATGCCAAACGTTCTCGATTTTCCTCAACCACCTCCGGTGGAGCCTTGGCGGTGAAGTTAGAATTAGACAGCCGCTTTTTAATACCATCGGCTTCCTTGGAAATTTTTTCGATTTCCTTAGTTAGGCGATCAGTCTCCTCTTTGAGATCGATAACATCACCGATGGGAAGTGCAATCGTAGCCTCGTCTACTACAAGCTGAACTGCCCCTGTGGGCGCTGCTTCGCCAAAAACCACATTAGTTAACCGAGCCAATCTTTTTATAGGCTCTTCGTTTCTTAAGAACCGCTCTCTGGTCTCTTCTGATGCGCCCTGAACGAAGGCTTCAATTCTAGCTCCAGGGGGAACGTTGCACTCGGCACGAACCGCCCGGATTTGGGACACAAAGCGGATTGCCCAATCAATTTCGGACTCCGCCTTAGGCGCTGCTAAATGAGGTTCCGCGGCGGGCCAGCTTGCTTTGACTAGTTGGCCATCTAATAATTTCCGCTTTGACGCAATTTCTTCCGTCAAAAAAGGCATGATTGGATGGAGAAGATGCATCAGTCTCGACAGCGTCCATGCGATGACTGTTCGCGTTTCTGCAGCAGCCTCTCGATCTTCTCCCGAAAGTATTGGCTTCGCAAATTCGAGCTGCCAATCACAGAATGTTCCCCAGGCAAATTGATAGAGAGCCGACGCAGCATCATTAAAACGGTAGTTTTCAAGCGCAACCGAAATATCATCGCGAAGAGCTGCTGTCTTGGCTACAATCCACTGATTTAACGTTACCTTGCATGATGACGGGTCAAATTGCGCGTCAAACTCGCATGAATGTAATTCAGAAAACCGCGCTGCATTCCACAGCTTTGTTGCAAAGTTTCGATAGCCTTCAACTCTACTTGCGGCAAGCTTGATGTCTCGGCCCTGAGCCGCCATCGCAGTCAGAGTAAACCTGACAGCGTCCGCACCAAATTTGTCCATCAGCTCAAGGGGATCGATGACATTCCCTTTGGACTTGGACATCTTCTGTCCCTTTTCATCACGGACGAGGGCATGGATATAGACAGTGCGGAAGGGCACATCACCCATAAAATGAAGCCCCATCATCATCATCCGAGCCACCCAGAAAAAGATGATGTCAAAACCCGTAACCAAAACATCGCCTGGATAATATTTTGCCAACTCTGGGGTATTCTCAGGCCACCCTATCGTTGAGAACGGCCATAGCGCAGATGAAAACCATGTATCGAGCACATCAGGATCCTGCTGTAGCGCCTGATCTTCTCCATAGTGAGCACGAGCCTTAGCCTTTGCTGAATCCTCATTTTCAGCGACAAAAATCTCACCATCAGGCCCATACCAAGCAGGGATCCGATGCCCCCACCATAGCTGGCGCGAAATACACCAAGGTTGGATATTGCGCATCCACTCAAAATACGTCTTCGACCAATTCTCGGGAACAAACTTAGTCTTGCCTGTCTCAACTGCCTCTATTGCTGGCTTTGCCAGAGTTTCAGCGTCAACATACCATTGCTCAGTTAAATATGGCTCGATCGGTACTCCCCCACGATCCCCATAAGGAACCATATGAAGGTGATCCTCTATCTTGTCGAGCAGCCCCTCTACTTCTAAATCTGCGACAATAGCTTTGCGCGCATCAAAACGATCCAACCCCTGATATTTGGATGGCGCGTTTTCATTTATTCGGCCTTGACGGTCAAGAATGTTGATTATTTCGAGCTTTTGCCTACGACCGACATCAAAATCATTGAAGTCATGTGCTGGAGTAATTTTTACAGCCCCAGAGCCAGCTTCTGGATCCGCATAATCGTCACCAACAATGGGTATCAGGCGGCCGACCAACGGTAATCTGCATTTTTTTCCGATAAGATGCTTGTAACGTTCATCGTCCGGATGAACAGCAACACCAGTATCACCCAACATTGTCTCTGGGCGGGTCGTTGCAACTATTATATGCCCAGACCCGTCCTCTAATGGATATTTTAAATGCCAGAGCTTACCATTTGTTTCTGTTGGTTGAACTTCGAGATCAGAAATAGCGGTTTCTAGCTTCGGATCCCAATTAACCAATCGCTGGTCTTTATAAATCAGCCCTTGATCATAAAGCTCAATAAAAACTTTACGGACAGCTGCAGAAAGCCCGTCATCCATAGTAAAGCGCTCACGTGGCCAATCAGCCGAAGCACCAAGACGATGAAGCTGCGTTAAGATTGTACCGCCAGATTCCTCTTTCCACTGCCAAACACGATCTAAAAAACTTTCTCTTCCCAAATCTCGGCGGCTAGTACCCTCTTCACCAAGCATTCGCTCAACAACCATCTGCGTGGCAATGCCAGCGTGGTCGGTTCCTGGCTGCCATAGGGTATCTTTCCCACACATTCTGGCATAACGGATCAACACGTCCTGTAAAGTGAAAGTTAGCGCGTGCCCCATATGCAGACTACCGGTCACATTGGGTGGCGGCATCATTATGACATAAGGATCTGCTGAACTATTTGGGTCCGCGCCAAACGCTTTGGATTTTTGCCAAGCTTCAAACAATAAAGATTCAGAAGCCTGTGGTTCATAAGTCTTTGCTAAGGTCATAATTTTAATGCACCGTTTTAACCAATACACCAGACAGGTGCTGGATTACTTCAGAGTCAAAATCTTCCTCGGATACTAATCGTTCTTAGAACGAATACGCTCGATTTCCTGCCGCACGAGTGCTTCAACCATATTAGGCAAGTTAGAATCAAGCCATTGTTTAAGCATGGGCCGTAAAAGCTCTTTTACCAGATCTTCAACCGAACTGTTCTGACCGGCCTGGCGGTCTTGTTCGTTTTTAACATTTGTAAGTTCTGCAAGTGCGGCAGACGAAATAGCAGCTGTGCTAGAGGACAGAAGACCCTCACCAAGATCTACTTTTTCTTCACCGTTGTTTCCGTGAAGCTCAACGGAGGATGAAGAATCCTTACTTTTCTCACCGTCGTTGAAATTGCCTTTGTTCTGAGCATTTGTAGAAGCCGCCTCTCCACCTTCATATGAAACACCCAATTTTTCATCGTCTTCATCGGGCAAAGGATTAGACAGCTCAAGGATGTCGTCAAAATCAGCTGACTCTTCGTCGACTGTTTCTGCATTAGCAGCTTGTACTGAACCATCCTCCTCAGAAATTATTTTTCTGATTGAAGCAAGAATCTCTTCTACTGATTGCTCGTTTTCAGAGTCCCTGGTGTCACTCATTTAATGCTGCTCTCCACCTCGCCAATCCTACAAATTTTCTAATCTTGCAGATTGGTGCCGAAAGCCCGGTTTTGCACTGCTTTTAAATTTTGATCAGGATCGTATGTCGGTACATCGAGCGTTAAATCGGCGGCTGTTAAACCACCAATAGCCTTATGCAAAGTTAAAATTGCAACATACTCATCGCGGCTTGCTTTCACTGTATTCACTCGAGAATCAAGCAAATCCTGTTCTGCATCCAAGATATCTAGAACTGTCCGCGTACCAACCAAAGCTTCTTGCTGCACACCCTCTAACGCTATCTCGTTTGCACGTATTTCCGTTTCAAGCGATTTAATGCGAGATCGCGTTGCCGCCAGTTGTTCCCATCCCTTAGTTGCTTCTTCAATTGATTGACGGCGAGCGTCTTCAACCTGAAGTAGTTTTTGTGATTGCGATTGCTTAGCTGCACGCACTCGGCTCGAAACTGATCCAGATTGGTAGAGAGGAACGGAAACTTTAAAAATAGCCTTTGCACTAAATGTTGAATCAACTGAGCGGCTCGTTTCAAAAGACTGCTGAACTTCGCCATTTAGCGACACTGTCGGAGACAATTCACCCAAAACTAAATCAATAGAATGGCGAGCCGACTCATGCACACTAAGAGCATTGCGCACGTTTGGGTTATCTTTGGACGCCCTTTCCACTGCGACTTGCAAATTTTGTGGTGTTCCTGAAATAGAACCTGGCTGGGTTAAATTTAAGGGCGGCTCCCCAACTTGCCGAGCATATGAAGCACGGGAGACCTCAAGATTTCCAAATGCTGTTTGCCGATCAGCCCGCGCACGAGCAAGGCGCGCCTCCGCTTGCGCGACGTCTGTGCGAGTAACCTCACCAACGCTGAAGCGGTCTTTGGTAGCCTCAAGCTGACGCTCTAATACTTTAATGTTGTTTTCATTAAGCTCAAGAACTGCCTGATCACGAAGTACATCCATGTAGGCCGTACCCACCGCCAGAAGCACCTCCTGCTCTTTCTTGTCTAATAAGGCGCGCGCAGCCTGTACCTCAGCGGTTGCACGTTTTACATCGGCGTCCGTGCGCCCTCCGCGGTAAATTGGTTGCGAAGCTTCGGTAAGGATAGCCGTTGGCATAATCGTATCAGAGCCACTGCCATTAGACTTAAGATCCTGATCAATATATTGCGCTCCTGAGCTTGCCGATGCTGAAATTGTTGGCCGCCAGCTCGATTTAGCCTGCGCCACACCCTCGTCGATTGAGCGGAGACGTGCCCTCTCTGCAGCTAAAGCTGGATTAGTTGAGTAGGCTTTAGCCCATGCTTCTTTCAAGCTTTCGGATGAAGAAATACTAGGAACCATGAGCGCCGATATTGAAACCGCCGCAGCGCAAAGAACTTTTAATTTTTTTGTCATTTTGCCTATCGGCTCCATTAGGTCAAAAACTAAATTCTGGTGCCGACGCAAAACCAGGCAGTACGGGAGTCGACCCGTCAAATACCTCGCGCCGAGCAATTGAGTCACCGCGCTTGAGATACAGAACACCGCGCTGAACATTAGACGCTACCGTTTCCATCGCAACTAAACGACCACCCTCGGCCAGCTGCGCCAAAAGGGTATTTGGTCTGCCGTCAATAGCACCCTCAACAAAGATAACGTCGTAGGGTGCCTGACCGTCCCAACCTTTGGTCAATTCACCGTTCTCAATAACAACGTTGTCCGATGCTCCATCTATACCAGCCATAGCAGCAGCAGCGGCGGCGGCTAAATCCTCATCCTCCTCAAGTGCCACAACCGCACTAGCTAAAGACGCCAAGACAGCGGCTCCGTAGCCCATCCCGGCACCCACAACGAGAACAAGGTCACTATTGCGAACATCAGCCAGCTGAGACAAACGGGCGAATAACATCGGCTCCATCAACCACCGATTAGCTGATATCTGCAGAGCTTCGTCAGCGTATGCAACCGACCTTTTAGCTATAGGCACAAAGCGCTCACGCTCAACCCGACGCATCACCTCGGTTAGACGCTCATCAATAACTTTGTTTGCACGCAACTGGTTCTCGACCATCTTAACACGCGCACTTTCATTAACCGCCATCTTCGGCGCCCCATCTTCTAGAAACAAAATTCATCTTCCACAGTACTCTCGAAAGCTTAATTTCAAAAGCATGATTTAACGTGCCACTTGACCGATAGCTAGCCTCCCCCTATCAATCCGCGCCTATTGGTTAAAAGGTGCGGTGGCAGAGTGGTGATGCAGAGGCCTGCAAAGCCTTGTACAGCGGTTCGATTCCGCTCCGCACCTCCAATAGCCAATGTAACGCTAAAATTCGTTAAAAAACCATCGTTAAAGGTCTCGCCACACGAATAACACACTGCTATATAGATGTCATATTCCGCGGTAGCTCAGTGGTAGAGCAATCGGCTGTTAACCGATCGGCCGTAGGTTCGAATCCTACCCGCGGAGCCATTATTTAGGGCTCGGCCTCCTTTTGGGCGCCGAGCCTTTTAAATTTTGCATGTTTTTATCTGGAATCTCTGGGGTTAAATAAAAATTCAAATCCCCAATAATTATCCTTTTAAAATCTAATTTTCTTTAGTGCGTTTACGTTCTTAATTGACATCTAAAATAAATGCATTTTGTCTGTGAAATGGTTAGGAGCAGAGACAGTGCGCCAAGTAGAACAAATAATTCAGGCTAAAAGAATATTTACTATGATCGACGAAGGCAGAACGTCGATGGCTGAAACACTTTATCAAAACCCAGTAGATGACTACATCTGCGAAAATCAATCCATTAAAGAATGGGAAAAATTATTTCTTGAAAGACCAATTGTCTTAGCCGCATCAGCTCAGTTGGCAACACCCAATAGTTTCTTAACCCATGATTTATCTGGCATTCCTTTGCTGTTAACGCGAGATAACGAAGGCATCGTTCACTGCTTCTTCAACGTCTGCAGGCACAGAGGAGCCCGAGTAGCAAACGGAACTGGAAAAGCAAAACGTTTTGTTTGCCCATACCATGCCTGGACATTTGGAAATGAAGGAAATCTGATCGCCCGGCCTGACGAGGGTTCTTTCTGTTCGTCCAGCCGCGACAATTTCCAATTAACTGAGTTACCCGTAGTCGAACGCTACGGACTAATTTTTGGGGGACTTAAAGCGAATAATGTCTTAGATGTTGATTCTGCGCTAAACGCATTAGGACCTGAAATTGGTTCCTATGAAATTGCAAATTTCGAACATTTTGAAACTTATGACGCTGAATGGAATTTAAATTGGAAATTAGCGATCGACACGTTTCTTGAGTCTTATCACTTCAATGTTCTTCACCATAAGTCAATTCATCCCATTTTCTATCCTAATCTGGGTGCTTTTGACGGCTTTGATGACAATCTAAGATTATTCTTTATACGGCGAAGCATTAACGAGATGCGCAATTTGCCTGAAGACGAATGGAAGTTACTTCCGCATATCGCCGGAGTATACGTACTTTTTCCTAACACTGTCTTTGTATGGCAGGGAGAACATGCAGAACTTTGGCATGCATTTCCGCTTGGAACAGACCGATGTCGTCTTAGGGTAACAATGCTTGTCCCAAAGGCATCAAATAGTGCAAGAACTGCAGAACATTGGAACCGTAATTTGAAACTGCTTTTACGGACGGTAGAGGAAGAAGATTTCCCTGTAGGCGAAGGAATACAAAAAAGTTTTCGCTCAGGGGCGCAAACTAGCATCACATTTGGCCAGAATGAGCCCGCGCTTCAACATTTTCATGAAGCCATAAAGCGCTCACTTGGAATTAAAACCGTACTCTAATTTTAGCAAATAAATTATTAATAACAGTATATTAAATATTTTTTCTAATTAATTTTTTAATATTCGGAAGCTGTTTTAGAGGTGTACTCGACCACACTCACCTATAGCACTTATTCTGCAGGGTGTACTTTAGCCCAGTGGCGCGCGATATCGGCTCTAGGCGCCACCCAAACGTCATCAAACTCAGATACATAATCAATAAAACGCTTTAAAGCCATTGCTCTGGCTGGTTGGCCAATTAAGCGCATATGAAGCCCAACATTCATCAATTTTGGCTCAGATTTTCCTTCTGCATAGAGAAAATCAAAAGCATCTTTAATGTGTTGAAGAAATTCGTTCCCATTTCCAGAATTACCACGGGTCATTTGGCCATCATTGTTTGTTAGTGAGTACGGGATCACCAAATGATTTTGACTAAAAATATTCAACCAATAAGGAAGATCATCATTGTAACTATCTGAATCATATAAAAATCCCCCATGTTCAATTAACAGTCGTCGGGTATTTTCACTCGGCCCATATCGGCAGTACCAACCTTCTGGTGCCTTACCCAAAGTCTTCTTCAAGGACTGTACCGCTATTGCGATCTGCTCCCGTTCTTCCGCTTCTGAAAGTTTATAGTGCTCAATCCATCGGTATCCATGACAGCATACATCTAAGTTCGCAGCTTTTATTGCAGCTGCCGCTTCGGGGTTTCTTTCAATTGCGAGCGCACAGGCAAATACCGTGTATGGCATTCCTTTGGATTGAAACAAGCGATGTATGCGCCAAAATCCAGCTCTGGAGCCATATTCAAACATACTCTCAGCCGCCAGGTCTCGCCTATCAGATGGAACCGGCGAAACAGGACTTTCAGTATGGCCAGTTTCTGTTTTCCCATCTCCATCCAAGTGATTTGGCTCAGAACCTTCTTCAAAATTCAGAACAAAATTAATTGCAAGTCTCGCCTTATTGGGCCAATTCGGATTGGGAGGATTACCGCCATATCCCACAAAGTCGCGCTTCAGGTGATCTTCCATTGACTTCCTCCCGAACAGTCCCTTGGTTAAGGTATGATGCCTTGCAATAGAGGTATTTGGCCAGGCACATTTACGTAAAACATCTACCCAGGAGCAAACCAGATGAAACTTGGCGTTTTTTCAATGCCGTTACACAGGCCAGAAAAGCCATATGAGAAGGCGCTATCCGAAGACCGCGAGATGGTTTTGCTGGCTGAACAATTGGGCTTTTCAGAGTATTGGATGGGGGAGCATTTTACTTCTAAGGTGGAACAAATCCCATCTGCAATGCTGTTTTTCTCAAGCCTCATTTCAGAGACAAAAAACATCAAATTTGGCACTGGTGTTGTCAATCTCCCTCACCATCATCCTGGGATCGTTGCTGCCGAAGCTGCAATGTTTGATCAATTATCTGGTGGAAGGCTAATCCTTGGCGTTGGCCCAGGCGGACTCATTTCTGACGCTGAGTTTTTTGGCGAGCATGAGATGGAAACTCGAAACAGAATTATGCTTGATTATGTAGAGGCAATTAAAAAAATGTGGGCCTCTAATGATGTTTTTAATATCACCGTAAATGATATTAATATGACTAACCAAAAGACACATTGGCCGCGTCATGGCCTTGGCCTTCTTCCAAAACCAAAACAATTACCCCATCCTCCTTTTGCTCTTGCAATGGTATCTGCCAGATCAGGCGCTGCTGCCGTATGTGCAGAGCAAGATTTTATTCC
>Ga0181578_10006275_pt1 | contig 10243 bp, 10 predicted proteins | sample 071ome_21_FD_148659 | JGI IMG/M metagenome (GOLD analysis project Ga0181578, IMG submission 148659) | Coastal salt marsh microbial communities from the Groves Creek Marsh, Skidaway Island, Georgia - 071401CT metaG (spades assembly) | ecosystem: Environmental > Aquatic > Marine > Intertidal zone... | reverse complement strand
TTGACGACGGTGCGTTCGAGGGAGTCGTTCTGCTGGAGGCTTTCTTCGAGAAGAGCGGCGAAATCTTCGCCGATGCCGGCGTCCATAGACGCCTGAGCGGTATCAGTCATGGGACAGGATGTCCTTTCGGTTTTGACTTTTCTGGCCGACCGGTTGGCTCCGGCGGTCTGACGCGTCGATCCGATCGCCTGCCCGGCTCATCCGGACATGAAAACGACCGTGGTGACGCAAATCCCGGGACAGGATCAGGAGAGGGAAGCGATATACTCGAGGGCCGCCGCAAATACGGCGTCCGCGTCCAGATCCGAGGTATCGATGGTTCGCGCGTCGTCAGCCGCCTTCATGGGCGCTACCGCCCGGGTGCTGTCGCGCACGTCCCGTTCCTTCATATCCGCCAGGACGCGGGCGTATATACTGGTTTCTCCCCGGCCCAGCAACTCTTTATGGCGGCGTTCGGCCCGCTCTTCCACCCGTGCGGTAATGAAGAATTTGGCCTCCGCGTCCGGGCAGATGACGGTGCCGGTGTCGCGTCCGTCGAGGACCGAGCCGCCCGCGCGGCCCGGGGGATGGGTCGCGAAGTTGCGCTGGAAGGACAGCAGCACCTCACGCACCTCCGGGATCGCGGCCACCTTGGACGCGGCGGAGGCCGCCGTGTCGCCGGTCAGCTCCGCGTCATCCAGAATGCCGCCCGCGACGGCGTTGGCATCGAGCGATTGGGCCGCGGCCACGGCATCGGCCGGATCGGCGGGGTCGCCGCCGGCACGCAGGGTCGCCAGTCCGACGGCGCGGTACAGCTTGCCGGTGTCCAGATGGGCGTAGCCGAAATGGCCGGCCAGGCGGCGCGCGAGCGTGCCCTTGCCCGAGCCGGCGGGCCCATCGACGGTGATGATGCGCGGCGTGGTCATGAATCTCCGCCTTCCGTGATTTGGGCGCCCAGGGCGCGCATGGATTCGGCGAAGCCCGGGAAGCTGGTCTCGACCGGTCGGATATCGTCGATCTCGACCGGGTTCCGGGCCGCGAGGCCGAGGACGAGGTAGCTCATGGCGATGCGGTGATCGAGGTTCGCCGCGATCCGTGCACCGCCGGGCGGCGGGCCGCCGCAGCCATGGATCGTCACGCGGTTCTCTTCGGCCTCGACCGTCACCCCGCAGGCGGTGAGCCCGGCTTCGATGGCCGCCAGCCGGTCGCTTTCCTTGACCCGCAGCTCGCCCACGCCCTCGAAAACGGTGATGCCCTCGGCGCAGGCCGCGGCCATGGCCAGGACCGGGTACTCGTCGATCATCGAGGGCGCGCGCCCGGCGGGGACGGTGATCCCCGTCAGCGCGCCCGCGCGGATGATCATGTCTGTGACCGGCTCGCCGCCCTCGTCGCGCTCGTTCTCATAGGTGATGTCGGCGCCCATCTCGCCCAGGCTGGTGAAGACACCGATGCGCGCCGGGTTCATGCCGATGCCGCGCAGCACGACCTCGGAGCCCGGCACGATGCAGGCGGCCACGGCCGGGAAGGCGGCGGAACTGGGGTCGGACGGCACGACGATGGAGGCCGGCGACAGTTCGGGTTGGCCGGTGATGGTGATCCGTTTGCCGGCCGGGCTGTCCGTGATCTCGATCTCCGCCCCCATATGGGACAGCATCCGCTCGGTGTGATCGCGCGTCGCGACGGGCTCGATGACGGTGGTGCGCCCCGGCGCGTGCAGGCCCGCCAGCAGCACCGCCGACTTCACCTGGGCGGACGGCACGGGCAGCTCGTATTCAATGGGCAGCGGCGTGTCGGTGCCCGTGACGGTGACGGGCATGCGCCCGCCCGGCCGGGTCTCGAAGCGTGCGCCCATCCGGGTCAGGGGTTCGATCACCCGGTTCATCGGGCGTTTGCGCAGGGAATCGTCGCCGGTCAGGATCGCCGCGAAGCCGTGCCCGGCCAGCAGGCCGCACAGCAGGCGGGCCGAGGTGCCCGAATTGCCCAGGTCGATCACGTCGTCCGGCGCGGACAGGCCGGCGACGCCCACGCCCTCGACATGCCAGCGCCCTAGCGCCTCGCGCGTGACGGGCACACCCATGGCCCGCAGCGCGCCGGCGGTGGCGTGGATGTCCTCGCCTTCCAGCAGTCCCTCGATACGGGTCGTGCCCACGGCCAGCGCGCCCAGCATCAGCGCGCGGTGGGAGATCGACTTGTCACCGGGCACGGCCATGGTCCCGCTGAGCGGGGACCTGGCACGGGCCGTCGCGGGGCGCGGTGCCTCGGAGGCGGGAATGTTTGAAGCGTCGTTCATGGTCGGCGGCGTGGGATTAGCACAATCGGCCGCGCGGGGTCATGCGGCGCATTTGCTTTTGACACCCGGATGCGTTCGTGGCAAACGGCGGCGCCAGTACGAAACCGGCGAACTCACCGGAGGAACAATCTGTGGCGAAACCGGAATGGGGCGTGAAGCGGACCTGCCTGTCCTGCGGAACACGCTTTTACGATATGCAGAAGGACCCGATCGTCTGCCCGAGCTGCGAGGCGACGTTCGATCCCGAGACGATCTTCAAGCCGCGCCGCGCCCGCGCGGAGGATGCGGCGGCCGCCGCGGCGAAGGCGGCGGCGAATGACGACGCCAAGAAAGCCAAGGCGGCAAGCGACGACGATGACGACGATATCGCGGCGCTGGTCGAGGATGTCGATGTCGATGATGACGATGAGGACGATGATGTCCTGACGGACGACGATCTCGACGATGATGACGACGACGATGTCGTGCCGATTCCCAAAAAGGGTGGCGGCGACGGCGACGACGACTGATCGCGCGTCTGGTTAGAGATTTCTCTTGCGTTGATGGCGCGGAACATTATGTTCCCGCCGGTCGCGGTGGCCCAACCCGCCGCAAAACGCATTCGGGGCCGTAGCTCAGTTGGGAGAGCGCTACAATGGCATTGTAGAGGTCGTCGGTTCGATTCCGTCCGGCTCCACCAGATAGACAAGGGCCCAGCCAGAAATGGCTGGGCCCTTTGTTCTAGTTGATCGGGCTATTCAAATTTGGTGACGGTTGTCTTTCCGAGCGGAGGATATCTTTCTTACGGGTTTGTTATTTGTTCGTTTGATTGAACAACTTTGGGGTCGTTTGTTGGTTGATGCGAAGGGAAACTTGTGACTAAGTGTCCTTTGTCCGCGGACAAAGGACACAGGTGAGAATGGCATGAAAAGCCAAGACATAGTCATACTGCTGAAGCTTGTGAGCCTGGAAGATCAGGAAAATGCGCACTGGTTCGAAAGTTCTGACTGGCAGATGATTGAGGGTGCTCCGTACTCCGTTCGTAACCTCGGTGCATCCCTTGGGATAAGCAAAACCGAGGTAAGTGCCTCGTTCAACCGCAGTATTCGTGCCTCACTCGCGGCTAAAAACCGTGAACTGGGTAGAGTGAGAGCCAATCGGCGGAACATTTTTGAGTTTGTTGCGCACGGCCTGAAATTTGTCTTCCCGGTGAAACCCGGTGCGCCCGAACGAGGGATTCCGACAGCCTATGCCGCGCCAATGCTTGAGGGACAACTCATAAGCGGAGGTGAAGACATTTATGTCTGGCCCTATGCGCGCGGCGAGGTCAGAGGGTTATCGGTCAAGCCCCTATTTCGATCTGTACCTGAAGCGGTTTCCAGAGATGACAGGCTGTACGAATACCTGGCGCTCGTAGACGCGATCAGGTTGGGTCGGCAACGGGAAGTCAACCTTGCAGTCGAACATCTGGAGAGAAGGCTTCTGTCCAGATGAGTGTTCAGGCATTGCTGCTGGGCATGCTCGAAGCTGTTGCCGAAGCGCTAGGCTGCGACCTGCGAAGCCGTCTGGTTTTTGTCGGAGGATGTACAACGGCGCTGCACATAACCGATCCGATTACCTTGGAGGATGTTCGCGCGACAGATGACATTGACCTCATTGTGGATCTGGCCGGCGAGGCCAGTTGGTATCAACTCCTGGAAGAGTTGCGACAAAAGGGGTTCAAGGAATCTCTGGACGATGACGTGATCTGCCGTATGCGGCTTGATGGCCTCAAGGTCGATTTCATGCCGGATGATGAGAAAATTCTCGGATTTACGAATCGCTGGTACGCGATGGGAATTGAAACGGCGGCCACGAAAACCTTGCCGAGTGGCCTGAGTATCAAATGCCTGACGCCGCCGCTTTTTATCGCAACCAAATTGGAGGCATATCTCGGCAGGGGAGAGAACGATCCGCTTGGCAGTCACGATCTGGAAGATATTCTGGTTGTAACAGACGGTCGCGAGGAGTTGGTCGGAGAAGTTCTGGGTGCCGATGAAAGCCTTCGCCGATATATCGCAGAGCAAATTACGCTACTGAAAAACCACCGCGATTTTGACGGATTGGTGAACGGCAATGTACGGGGACCAGAGGGGCGCGCCGATATTGTCCGTGAACGCCTCTCAGCCATGACCGCCGATACTGGTTGATCTTTCCGGCAGGGTTGGCAGCCGGCCCTTTCTTTCGCGTTGGCGAAGTTACAGCATGCCAGGGGCTTCAGCCCGCCAGCAACCCCCGCTGCGCCAGGTTGCGCATCAGTTGGCCCGCGCCGAAGGTCCAGGGCGGGCACTCGGTCGAAAGCGCGACCGTGTTGCGCAGATTGCCCAGCGCCGGGGTCGAGATATCGACGATATCGCCGGGCTTGTGGGTGAAGCCTTCGCCGGGCCGGTCCCGGTCCTCGGTCGGGGCGAACATCGTGCCCAGAAACAGCGCGAAGCCGTCCGGGTACTGGTGATGGGCGCCGATGGTCTGCCGTACCAGGTCTTCGGGATCGCGGCTGATCTGCTGCATGGAGCTTTCACCGGTCAGCACGAAGCCGTCGCGGCCCTCGACCCGCAGCGCGATGGTGGCGGCGCGCACATCGTCGAGCCCGAAGGATGCATCGAACAGCCGGATGAACGGGCCGATGGCGCAGGACGCGTTGTTGTCCTTGGCCTTGCCGAGCAGCAGCGCGGACCGGCCCTCGATGTCGCGCAGGTTCACGTCATTGCCCAGCGTCGCGCCCCGGATCGTCCCGCTGCTGTCCACGACCAGCACGATTTCGGGTTCGGGGTTGTTCCATTGCGAGGCCGGGTGCAGGCCCACCGCCTCGCCCCAGCCGACCGAGGACAGGGGCTGGGCCTTGGTGAAAACCTCCGCGTCGAGGCCGAGGCCGACTTCCAGATATTGCGACCACATGCCCGCCGCCGAGAGGGTTTCCTTGATGCGCGCCGCCTCGTCCGATCCGGGCCGGATGCGGGACAGATCGCCGTCGATCTGGGCGTGCACGTCCCGGCGCACCTGTTCGGCGCGCGCCGGATCGCCGCCGGCGCGTTCCTCGATCACCCGCTCGACCAGCGAGTTCGCGAAGGTGACTCCGCAGGCCTTGACCGCCTGCAGGTCAATGGGTGCGAGCAGCCGGGGTAGGTCCTCATCCCGGTCCGGCGCGATGGTGTTTAGCAGGATGTCTTCGAGGTGTCCGATCGGTTCCCGCTTTGCTCCCGCCAGCGCGGTGGCCGGGTCCGGCGTCTCGCAAAGATCGCGGACGGTGGCGAAGCTCGACGAAATGTCGAACACCTCGCCATCCGCGACGGTCACAACGGACGGACCGTCCACGTCAGGCCGCCAGACACGGCCGACGAAATGGGCGTTTGCATCGTCCGGCAGGCAATTGGGCAACGTGTCCGTCATGGCGTCGTGCTCCCCCCGGTGCGCCACGCGTAGTCTAGCGGTTCGGCACAGTTTCTAGAACGTCAGCCCGTGTTCCGCGCGCCACTTGTCGGTCGCATCCAGCGTCGCAAAGGGGCTGATCATCTCGGGGTCGAACGGCACGGGCTCGTCACCGCGCGCCAGCTTGTTCGGCCAGGACGGATCGCCGATGGCGCCGCGCGCCATGGCGATCAGGTCGGCCTCGCCGGTGGCGAGAATCTGCTCAGCGTTCTCCGGCACCTCCAGCTTGCCGCAGGCGATGACGGGCAGGCCGTTCGTCTCGCGCGCCAGCCCGGCCAGCGTGTGGCCGCTGCCGAACTCCTCGCCCAGACCCTGATGGGTGCTGATGTGAAGGAAGTCCGCGCCTTCGTCCTGCATCGCGGTGAAGATGGCGCGCGCCTCGTCGATCCCCCCATGCCATTTGTAGGTGAAGTCATTGGAGCGGCTCTGGGACAGGCGCATCCCGGCCAGGCCGCGCCCAGCGACGCCGCGCACGACGGCGGCCATGATCTCGCGGTGGAAGCGCAGCCGGTTTTCCAGCGATCCGCCGTATTCATCGGTCCGCGTGTTGGTTTCCGGCGTCAGGAACTGGACGGGCAGGTAACCGTTGGCGCCGTGGATCTCCACGCCGTCGAAGCCCGCCTCCATGGCGTTGGCGGCGGACGTGCCGAAATCCTCGATGGCGGTGGCGATTTCCGCGCGCGTCATCTCGCGCGGCATGCGGAACGGCCCGTCGCCATAGTAGCGCGCAGCCATCTCGCCCGCCGGAAGGACGGCGGACGGCGCGACTGTCTCATCGGTGTAGCGGTTGTCCTGGACGAGCGCGCCCGCATGCATGAGCTGCATGACGATCCGCCCGCCGGCGGCATGGACGGCGTCGGTCACCTTGCGCCAGCCTGCGACCTGCGCCGCCGTCACGATGCCCGGCTGGTCGCGGTAACCCTGGCTGAAGGTGATGTCCGGGTGGGTGCCCTCGGTGATGATGAGGGAGAAACCGCCGCGCGCGAAGGACGCATAGTGGTGGGCCATCTGCGCGGTGGGCACGCCATCGGCGTCAGCGCTGATCCGGGTCATGGGGGCGACCACTGTCCGGTTCGGCAGGTCGAGCGCGCCCAGGCGGTAGGGGGAGAAGATATGCGGCCAGTTCGCCGCGCCGGAATCAGTCATCGGAAATGCCTCTTGGATGTGCCCAGTTCGGTCTGCCCTGATCGATTTGCCTCGGCCGGGCGGGGATGGGGTGGCGTCACCACTGTCATCGCGTGCGCGCTTGTCATACGCTCGCCCGACGACAGCGGACGGAGCCGCCGTTCCGGTCTGATGTGGTCCAAAGGCGGCATCCGGTCAATCGCCGGGACAGAAAAGGGAGGGATACAATGCACAAGACGGTTTCTTCACCCGAGGCCCATTCGCCCGCGCGCGCGGCGCTCACCGGCGGCGTGGCGCTGGACGACCAGGTGATCCTGAGCGGCCAGATGGCCTATGACGCGGCCATCGACGGCATTCCCGACGACATGGACGCCGGCGAACAGACGCGCGTCATCATGGAAAAGATCGGCGCACTCTTGCGGTCCGAAGGGCTCGACTACGGCGATATCGTCAAGGTCATCATCTTCCTGACCGACATCAACGACCTGCGTGCGATGAACGAGGTCTATTCGCGCTACGTGCAGGAACCCTATCCCGCGCGCTCGACCGTGGGGGTGACCTTCCTCGCCGTGCCGAACGGCCGGGTGGAAATCGAGGCGACGGCGGTGCGCCGCCCGGCCTGACGCCTGCCCGATCACGAACCAAGAGAAACAAGAAAAACAGGGAGAAACCAAATGGTCGAATTCGCGCTTACGCCGCGCCAGGAAGAACTGCGCGCCATCGCGAAGGAGTTTGCCGTCAGCGTGATGATCCCCGCAGCGGAAGTCGCCGACCGGGAACCTGATCCAACGAAGGCCTTCAACTGGGATGTCATCCGCGAAGGTTCGAAGCGCGGGTTGCGGACCCTGACGATCCCGACGGAGTTCGGGGGCGAGGGGGCCGACGTCCTGACGGTCTCGATCATCGGCGAGACGCTGGCCTATGGCGATCTGGGTATGGCGGTGGCCTTCGACCAGACGTGGAAAATCCTGACCGCGATCACGCGGGTGGCCACGGCGGACCAGCGCGAACGCTGGCTGCCGCGTATCGTCGAGGACGACACCTTCCTCATGGGGATTTGCTCCACCGAACCGACCGCGGGCAGCGAGAACATCCTTCCCTATCAGGAACCCGGCGCCGGCATGCAGCTGAGCGCTGTCCGCAAGGGCGATACCTGGGTCCTGAACGGGACCAAGCGGTACATCTCGAACGGCGGGCTGGCGAAGCTCTACATGGTGCGTGCGCGCAACGATCCCGATGGTCCGATGGCGACGAGCCTGACGTCGTTTCTCGTGCCTTCGGATACGCCGGGGTTCAGCGTCACGGAAATCTGGGACAAGCTCGGCCAGCGTTGCGTGCAGAACGGCACCCTCGTGTTCGACAATGTCGAGATCCCGGATGCCGACCGGGTGGGTGAGGTCGGGAACGCCTCTCACATCGGGACAGAATTCCTGCTGGGCTACGGGTCGAACATTCAGGCCGGGGCAACGGTGCTCGGCGTGGCCCAGCGCGCCTATGACCTGTCGCGGCAGTACGCCTTCGAGCGCCACCAGGCCGGCGGCCCGATCATCGGCCACCAGATCCAGAAGACGCGCCTGGCGCGCATGGCGATGGAGATCGAGGCGGCCCGGGCCTACATCTGGAAGGCGGCATGGCATGCCGGCAGACCGGACCAGGATCCGATGCACGCCAGCCTTTCGAAGGTCTTCGCCGCGGAGACCGCCGTGCATGTCTGCCAGCAGGCGCTCGAACTCTGGGCGGCTGCCGGATACATGCGCAAGAACCCGCTGGAGAAACTGATCCGCGATGCCCACAGCTTCCTGCATTCCGACGGGACGAACGATGTCCTGACCCTGAAGGCCGGAAACTATCTGGTGGCGACGGATCCGTCGGATCCCGTCTATAGCCAGCGCGCGGCGGAGGCGGCTGCCGGCCGTTAGGCGACCGGGCCGGACTACTTCAGACCCCAGATTCCGACCGTGCGGGCCCGCGCGTCGTCCTCGGCGTCGTCGTAGCGCTCGGTCATGTCGGTGCCTGCCCGGCCATGGGTGGCGAGGCGCTGATGAGTCGCCCAGCCGGCGCGGATCATGACCTCGCCCAATGTCTTGTCCCCGACCAGATCGTCTCCCGGCATGAGGCAGCGCGCAACGGGCCGATGATTGCGGTCCGTTTCGACCACGAGGCAGTTGACCTCCTTGCCGTGGGCGAAGGAATCGAGCGCGGCCCGCGCGAAAGGTCCCCAGGGCCAGTCGGTCAGGCGCGGCGCGGATATGCCGTAGAGACGAACTTCCCTGTCATTGACGAGAAGGGTGTCGGCGTCGAGGACCTGCGCCATCCCGTTGATGGTTTTTTGTCCGGTTTCATCGGCGAGTGAACTGCCCGCGCCGGCCATCAGCATGGCCAGGCACGCGCCGATCACGCGCAGCGTATCCGTTGCCTGCTATCGCATCCCGATTTCATCTCCCCGCCGAAGATCGGTCCCGCGTTAACCATAAGCGCGCCGCCGAAGCCGGGGAAATACAACAATGGCGGAATTCCGCTATCCCCCTGTCAGTGGGGGATACAGGCATGTGACAAATTTGCTGCAGTGTTTCCGAAATCGTATTTCAGGAAGTCTGGTGGGATATGAAATCCGATTGCGGGTTTCAGAAAACGGGCGTCATATCCTGAAGCTCGGTCTCTGAAGCGATGGATTCGACGCCCATACAATTGCCGGTTGGCCAAGTCGGTGAGCAGCCCGAACGGGTTGTACGTGGCGGGGAGAATCCCAGGCTTTGGGTTTAATCAAATGAAGAAGACACTTCTCGCCAGTTCGGCTCTCGTTGGTGCATCGCTTCTCGCGGCGCCGGCAATGGCGGGTACGGTTGGCTCCAAGGACGATATGAGCGTCACCCTCGGCGGCACGCTTTTTTTTCTCCGTGGGCATTTATGAGGAAGACGTTTCCGCCGGCCGTGGCCGCGGCTACCGCTTCGGTGTGAACGAGACCGAAGTTTACGTCAGCGCCTCGAACACTGCCGACAACGGCATCAAGTACGGCGTCGAGATCGAGCTGAACTCCGGCGGCGCCGACACTACGGCCGCTGACGAAGCCTGGGCCTTCCTCGACAGCGACCAGTGGGGCCGCCTCGAACTGGGCGACCAGGACGACGCCACGAACCGTATGCGTCTCGGCTCGCAGAACGCCCATAAGGGCTTCGGCGGCCCGGCCGGCGGTCTCGGTGCGAACCTGTCCCTGTTCGGCGGTTTCGGTGGTGAAGGCACCGGCGCCGTCGCTGACTGGGACAACGCCGTCACGGCGGACGACACCAAGGTGACGTACTTCACGCCGCGCTTCTCTGGCTTCCAGCTCGGCGCGTCGCTGACCCCGGACACCGGCATCACCTCTGGTACGGGCGGCCTGGTTGACACCGACAACGACGGTG
>Ga0181578_10006272_pt1 | contig 10247 bp, 6 predicted proteins | sample 071ome_21_FD_148659 | JGI IMG/M metagenome (GOLD analysis project Ga0181578, IMG submission 148659) | Coastal salt marsh microbial communities from the Groves Creek Marsh, Skidaway Island, Georgia - 071401CT metaG (spades assembly) | ecosystem: Environmental > Aquatic > Marine > Intertidal zone... | reverse complement strand
CGGTATGGTCTGTCCGCCATGAATCAGGAACAGCGGCGCGTGGCCGTGACTGGAGACGAACAGCGTGCCATCCGGGGCCAGGTCGATGTAAGCGTGGCGGGCAGCAACGGAGGGGTGGTCAAACACCCCGTCATTGTCCTCGCTCCGTCCGATGGTTTTCCTGTTCATGATGGCTCCCTTGGCTGGCAACCGGGCTGCCTCATCCTTGCGGCAGGGCAGTTTAGCAAATGAAACCGCTGTGTTGCGCTTGCTGTTTTCATTGCGCCAACGCCAGGAAATCGCCGTTGTTCGCAGCCGCCAGGCGTTCCATGAATTCGACCGTGCCGCGATACCTGAAGTACTCGCCGATGGTCACGGCGTGGATCTCGGTCGAACGATCGTTGAGCAGGGTGATCTCCTGCACCAGGCTGGCGGGCGGCAGGTTGCGGTTGAAGGCCGGGTTGGGCAATCCGTCACTCAGTAGAATGACGGCGTCGGCGGTGGTCTGAAACGCTTGCTGAAACGCCGAGAACAGAGACGAACCCCCGGCAAACTCTCCCTCCAGATCGTTGATGAAGCGGCGTGCCCCGGCGAAACTTGCGGGACTCATCACCACCAGATCGCCGCTCTCCGGCCATTGCAGGTAGCGCGCACCCGAATCCAGCTGTTGAAAGCCGAGAATGCCGAACTGGTATCCGGGGCCCAGTGATTCGAGCGCCCGCAGGATCGTACGCTGCACCAGCGCCTCGTGCTCACCGAGGAAACGGTTCATATCGACCATGATGAGAATACGCGTGGCGTCCGTCTTGAGTCCCAGGAAGCGAAAGGTTACCCGGTTGCTGCCGGTGTCCTCGGGCGTGTCCTCCAGCGTTGGCGGCGGCGGAGGCGGTCGCTCGCGGCTGGCCTGCAGCGTCGCGTTGACGGTTTCCAGTTCGGCGGCCACGATATCGCGTTCTGCCTGTAGCTGCAGGGCCAGTGTCTGGGCGGACTGCAGCGCGCTGCGCGTGTCATCAGCGCCCTCGGTGCGTTCGTTGAGCAAGGCCATGGATTCAGCGGCCAGGGATTCCAGGTACGCCAAATGACCCTCGAGGCGGACTTCTTTCTGGTAATCCGGCATCAGGATGATGGTGATGACCAGAAACGCGCCCATGGCGGAGGCAAACAGGTCGACCGCGGACAGGGAGTAAACGCCTGAGCGGCGCAGGCGCGATCTCATCGGGATACGCCCACAAAGTCACCGCCATTGAGCCGGGCCAGGGTTTGCATGAACAGCACCAGGTTACGGTTGTGCGTGTAGTCGCCAATGGCGACCGTGTGAATTTCCGTCTGTCTGAACTGGTTGAGGCCGGTGATGTCTTCGATGATGAAGCCGGGCGGTGTGTTGGGTTCGCCATCGCTCATCAGGATGATCGAGCGGGCCGGATATTCAAGGGCGGACTGTAACGCGAAATGCGTGGGTGTTGACCCGACGAATTTGCGGGTCAGGGAGCGCGCGTATTCGCGGGCCTGGGTCAGATTCTCCGGGGTGGCGCGCATCAGGGATCCGTCGCCAGGGAAGCGCCACAGTGTGGGCATAGGGTTGCCCTGGTACCCCACAAAAGCGAACTGGTTGGTGTCGTCCAGCGGCTCGAGTATGTCGATGATGGAGCGCAGCATGAGGTCGGAGAAGTTGATCATGCTGCCGGACATGTCGATGACGATCACGAAAGACTTTGACTCGGTCGCCAGGCCGAGGATGGAGAATTCAACGCCATCGGTGACCGCTTCGGGCTGCGCCTCGATATCCGAGTCCGGTTCGGGGATCACCACCTCCCGTTCGCTCAGTTGGGTCAGCCGGTCGGCCAGGCGCTCTTTGAGCACAGCAATGTCTTGCTGCATGCCTTCGTTGGCACGGTCCAGGCGCTCGATCTCGCTTTGCATGCGGTCACTGTCCGCCAGCAGTGACTCGGTGGCGCCATCGGCCTGCCGGCGCAGCTGCATGATGGCTTCGGAACGCGAAAACGCCTCGTCCCGGCCTGCATTGCGATAATACGGAAAGAGCAGCATCACCAGCAGGATGAATGCGCCGAGCGCAGAGGCGAACAAATCGATCGCGGACGTGGAAAAGACGGCCGTGTCACGCTCCGGTATCTTCAATCTTATTCCATCCTCTTTGCCGTGTTAGCGTTGACAGCCGGGCCGCTGTGCGCGTTCAATGCCTCGGGTCGACAGGAACATGCCGCCCATTACGAAGACCCAGCATCACACTATGACCTTGCCGGGAAGCACAAGTTTACTGGATCACCGGCTGGCCCGCGCGGTCAGGGTTTCCATTCCGCCCGCCCCAGAGCATGTCTCAGCGCACTGCTCGCCGGGCCGCGCGAGCGCTGTCGCGGGCGTCATACGCGAAGCATTCTCATGAAGAACGACCGCATCCGGATGATCATGGGCCTGGTGCCGTGGCTGATGCTGTTGGCCTGGTCACCGCTGGCGGCCCAGGTGGATACCGAAACTGGCTATCTGCAGGAGTACTTCGTCAGGCAGGAAGCGAATGAACCCCTGGTGATTCGCGTACAGCCCTTCGAGGCCGAATTTGTCGTCAGGATCACCGGTCCAGAAGGCGAATTACTCAGGGAATCGTCGCTACCGGGCAACAGAACACTGCCGCTTTATCTCTATCTCCCGGCCACAGACAAGGAGCGACAGCTGGATGTCGGGGTGGTGGCTCCGTGGAGAACATCCGGCACCCGTTTCAACGTCGAATTCTACCGCCTGGATGTGCGTGACGAGCTCAGCACGCGCCTGTCGCGTGCCTACCAACTGTTGTCGCAAGGCCAGGAGCGCCTGCTGGCCGTGTCCGCGGCCAACTGGTCGGTCCGCATCAACATGTTGCTGCAGTCAGAGCGCTTATTCGCTGATTTCGGCATTGAGGAGCATCGGCACTGGGCGGCGCTGGCCGCTGCGCACCTCGCCTTCCGCGAACTGGGGGAGGCGGAGACCGCGCTGGAGTGGGTCAATGCGGTAATGCTTGCTGTACGGCTGTCCGGCCATGTCGAGGCAGAGTTGGCGGCCACGGGGATGCGCGGTGAGATCCTGTTCAGCCTGGCCCTGGACCGTGCCGGTCAGAATGATGGCGATCTCGCCCTGGCGGCTCTTTCAGAGACAGCGGGTATGTCCGCCCGCCGAGGCTATGGGTATGAGCAGGCCATGGCGTTGTTCATGAGCGGCGAGATGTACACGGCCAGAGATGAACTGCCACTGGCCATCGAGCGATACGAACAGGCCCTGGCGCTTGCCCTTGGTCGTGATGCCATGGAACTGTCTGCCGAAATCAGAAAAAAACTGGTGTCCGCGCACGATCGTTTGGGGGATGTCGTTGCTTCGGAGCAGGTTCTGGGCCACATGGTGGCGCAACTGGCGGATGCCGGCGCTCAGGACGAATGGGTTCGCGGCCTGCTGATCCAGGGACAGCTGTATATCGATCTTTTCAGATATCCGGACGCGATCGTGGCGCTCAAGCAGTCACTGGAGGTCGACACAGGCAGCCTGACACGGGCCCAGGCCTCTATCATGCTGGGCGAGTCTTTGTACCATTCGGGCGAGTTCCGCCAAGCCGCTGCTGTGCTGGAACGGGCGCTCATCAATCCGCAGACAGGTGTATTTCGGAGGCCCAACCCCCTGTTGCCCCTTAACCGGGGTCTCCAGACGCTGGCCAACACCTACCGGCAGTCCGGCCGCTTCGATGAAGCAAAGAGAGTCCGCCTGGTACAGAGTCGGCACCTGGAAACGCCTTCACAGGGTGCGGACTGGGCGCTGCAGAAGGTGCTGGACGAGGTGGCCGAGAGGGATCAACGTGCCGCGCGCAGGGCACTCGCTGAAGGCGCCGCGCAGTTTCGGGCATTGAGTGATGGCGCGCAGGAGCATATTGCGCGGCTGGCCGTGTGCTCGGCCTTCGGCCCGGGGCCGGCGCCCTGTACTGACGCGGGTGTGAGTGCCGCATACGAGCGCGCTGTGCTGAGCGCGCGACCGCGGTGGGCGGTTTCGGCAGGCATGATGCGCGCCCGGTTTCTGTATCTCTCTGGCCGGCGTGATGCGGCATCCCGGCTTTATGCCGATCTGCTGAGGGAGGTGCACTTCTACCATTCCCAACTCACCGGCTTGTTGGGCGGATGGTACTGGGAACATGCCAACACGCTGTTCGAGCATGCTGTAGAAGCCATGAGCGGTGAATCGCCCGAGGCCGCTGAATCATCTTTTCTCGCGCTGGTGCGTATTTTGGCGATTGGCCGCTCAGAGAGCCGATTCGGAGGCGATGACGCCCTGCGTGCCGCACTTGCCAATGGTGAGGACTGGCGCGTGCAGGTCAGCGCTCTAAGCGATCAGTTCGCCGAGGACACCAGACGGCTGGAGAAGAATGCCGTGCGAGGCTGGCTGGGCGACCTGGGCGGGGATGAGGCGGTCGTGGTGAGCTTGCCTGAAAGGGAGCGTGTCCGGGGCTGGCTTGCCGACGCCGATGGCGTGCGCTATTTCCAACGAAGGGCGCCCGAGGATTTTGGATCCGTGCTGGATGCATTGCGGGACAATGAGACCCGCGCCTTGAAAGAAACGGCCGGTGAAATCCTACTCGGACAGGTGGGAGATCTTTTACCCCGGCGTGTCTACTGGCTGCCGATAGGGGCCATGCTGGGTGTCGACTTCGGTTCGCTGCGCCGTAACGGTCGCGCGCTGGATGCCGACCACAGCGTGGTGGGTTTGCTCGACTTCCCGTCCGGCAAAGCGGTTCGGGCTGCCTGGCCGGCAGGGTGGCCGGAACAGGTATTTGCGGCTGGAGATCCCGTGGACTGGACATCCACGGTAGCAGAGCGGCTGTCGATCAGCGCGGAGATGGTCGTGGTCAGAGACCAGTTTATTGGCCCGGGTTTACACATGATCCAGGGCAACGCGCTGCTGGCCGATGAATTTGAAACCCCGCGGCTCGCGGTGTCCGACCTGACGCACCTGGCACTGCCGGTGACCCTGGACCTGGCACAGCCTGAGCGATCCTCGCTCGATTTGTCCGAGCCGGGCAGGGGGCAAGGTCGCACCCAAGTTTATCCCTCCGAGGTCCGGCAATGGCCATTAAGCAAGGGAATGTGGGTGCTGAACCAGGTGACCTACCGCAACCGGCCCTCCGGGGCTTACCAGAGCCGCATCGGTGTTGTCAGTGACCTTGCCATGTCGGGCGCCGGTCTGATTGTGACCTGCCGCCAGAATGACGCTCAGGCCAACGTAGAATTTCTGGATTCGTTCTATCGGCAGCTGCGTGCATCAAGGAGCCCGAGCGAGGCCTTGCGCGGGGCCCGGGCCGCCCGTGAACCGGGGCCCGAGTGCGCCCTGTACGCGCCCTGATTCAGGGACGCTCGATTTCCGTTATCGAGTCTTGATGCGATCTTTCTCCTCATCCAGATCAATGGACATCAGTTGCCCTTCCGATTGTGCCACCGCGGTGCAGACCGTGGCGTCACCGGTCACATTACAGGTTGTTCGGAGCATATCCAGTATCCGGTCCACCCCGAGAATCAGCGCGATACCCTGCGCGGGGACGTTCACGGCCTCGAGGACAATCACCAGCATGATAATGCCGGCACCGGGTACCGCGGGGGTGCCGATCGACGCCAGCACGGCCGTAAGAACAATGGTCAGCTGTTGGGCCAGGGTAAGGTCCATACCCAGGGTTTGGGCGATGAACACCGCGGCCACCGCCTGGTACAGCGCGGTGCCGTCCATGTTGATGGTGGCGCCGAGCGGCAACACAAAGGAAGAAATCTCCTCGGAAGCGCCCAGTTTTTCTTCGCAGCGTTCCATGGTGACGGGCAGGGTGGCGCCGCTTGAACTGGTGGAGAAAGCGACCAGCTGCGCCGGGGAGATGCCGGCGTAAAACTGCTTGAATGACAGGGGTGTCCAGAATTTAAGAATGGCGCCGTAAGTCAGGCCGACGTGCAGCAACAGGCCCACGATGACGGTCACCATGTAGAAACCAAGGGCGCCCAGCAGTTGTAGCACCTGGCTCGGGTCATCGCCGGTGACTGATGTAATGGTGCTGGCGAGCAGCGAGAAAACACCGATCGGGGCCATCAGCATGATCAGGTCGACCAGTCGTATAACGGCATGGCTCAGCCCGTCAAAAACATCCAGAATCGGTTTGGACTTCTCCGCGGGCAGCTGGATCAGGCCGATGCCGAAGAGGATGGCGACGAACACCACCTCCAGCATATTCCGGTTGTCGGCCGCGGAATCGAAGAAATTTGTGGGCACGATGTCGACGATCATCTGTAGTGGGCCGCGCTCGCGAACCACCGTGGCCGCCTCGTCACTGCTCTCGGCCATCGCGCCGTATTCCTGCTGCAAGCTCATCCGAGTGGATTCCGGTACGCTGGCTCCGGGCTCTACCAGGTTGACCATGATCAAGCCGATCGTCACGGCGATGGCGGTCGTCGTGATATAGATGCCGATGGTCTTGCCACCGATACGGGAGAGCCTGCTCAAATCGCTCAGCGAAGCCACGCCGGTGATCAAAGAGCCCAACACCAGGGGAATGGCGATCAGTTTCAGCAGGTTGAGAAAAATGGTGCCCCACGGAGCAATCCAATCCGCAGTGAACTCGCCCCAGCCCGCGGCCGCGGCAATGATGCCGTAAATCAGGCCCGCGACGAGGCCGATGATGATTCTCCAGTGCAGTTTCTTGTGCCAGGCCATGCGGCCTCCCTCGGTGCGTGATTGGATGATTGCGGAACGGTATCAAATAACGCCCACACATACGAGGACGGAAACCCTTAGATGGGTAACTGTTAAGCTGTCTCAGCAGTGGTTGCCCATATCGACAGCACATGAATCGTTTTCTTATCCTGGCCCTGGTACTGGCGGCGGCATGGTCGGCCACGGGCAAGTGGGAGAAGCGCCCGATTGCGCACGCGCCGGGTATCCTGGTCCCGGAAGCGCCAAGTCAGCAGAAGGTGCCGGATTCCGTATTTCGATTCGAGGACTATATCCTGAGCCGCAGGGCCCGTTTTTCGATTCGTGCACGCGTGCTGTCGGCCGAGCGTTACTGGCTGGGCCGCGAGGCTGATCTCTCGCCGATCGATCTCGCTTTGGGCTGGAGCGTTATGTCGGATGAGGGGCTGCTGGCGCAGATTCGGGTGAGCCAGCGCGGGCGCTGGTATTACACGAGCTGGCAAGGTGCGCTAGCGGTCTCAGAGGGCCAGGTAGTGGAGAACTCGGGCAATATGCATATGATTCCCTCCAACTCCGCTATTGCGCGAAAACTCAAGTCCCTGAGGCCCGGTGATGTCGTGCGGCTGGAGGGTTTTCTGGTCGATGTCGATCATCCATCCGGATGGCGCTGGAGGACATCCATGAGCCGCGTGGACTCGGGTGCGGGGGCGTGCGAGATTGTCTATGTGGAGCAATTGACGCGGGAGACTGATGCGTTTTTAACTGATTGAAATCAAGAAATTAATCTGGAAATTCCCGTTTTGCGCGTTCCTGCTGCCCTGGAGGCGGCCGGAATCCGCTGGCCTCAAACGGCCTCGTACTTGCGGTACTCAGGCTGGTACATGGCCTCACGTATAAACGCGCGTACATCTTCCGGCTCATCGAATGTGGCCAGACCCTCGTTATACGCCTGGCGGCAGACCGCGGTAGCAATGGCCAGGGAAATCTGGCGGATTTTCCTCAAGTCGGGATAGACCGTACCGGTGCGAAGTTCGCCATCGGTGACCATGTTGGCCAGCGTCTTGGCAGCGGTAAAAAACATGCTGTCCGTGATCTGGCTGGCGCCGCAGGCGGCCGCGCCCAGGCCGACGCCGGGGAAGATGAACATGTTGTTGCCCTGGCCGGGCACGAATACTTTGCCCTTGACCCTGACCGGGTCAAACGGGCTGCCGCTGGCGAAAATGGCGCGCCCTCGGGTCCAGCGATAGGCCTGCTCCGCGGTGCACTCTGATTTCGAGGTCGGGTTGGACAACGCAAAAATGATCGGTTGCCTGCAATCCTCTGCCATCACCTTGATGACATCTTCATCAAACGTTCGGGCCTGTCCGCTGACTCCAATCAATACGGTGGGTTTGATTCGCCTGACCACCTCCAGCAAGGTCGCAGCAGCCTTGTCCGGGCGGGCATAGGGCAGCTTGTGCTCCTGCAGCCTGGGCGCCCGTTTCTTGGTGACCAGACCCCTGGAGTCGATCAGCCAGAATCTCTCGCGGGCCTGCTTCAGGGTGATGCCGCTTTCTTCCACCATGCCGGCGCAGATCATGTCGGCGATACCGATGGCGGCGGAACCGGCGCCGTAGAAGACAATCCTCTGATCCGCCAGCTTCTGTTCCTTGATACGCATTGCGCCAAGCAGTCCGGAGAGGGCGACAGCACCGGTTCCCTGGATATCGTCATTGAAACTCGGTACCCGGTGACGGAAGCGTTCGAGTAACGGAAAGGCCTTGTCGTTGGTAAAGTCTTCCCACTGGATCAACACATTCGGCCAGCGTTCCCTGGCTGCATGAACAAATTCCTCGACCATGTCGTAAAACGCGTCGTCGGGTACACGCTCGTGGGTAATGCCGAGATAGAGCGGATCGTTCAGCAAATCCTCGTTATTGGTGCCAACATCAAGCAGGATGGGCAACGTCCGGTCGGGGTGAAGGCCGGCGCCGGCCACATACAGAGCCAGTTTTCCGATGGGAATACCCATCCCGTTAGCGCCCAGGTCACCCAGGCCAAGGATTCGGCTGCCATCGGAAATGACAATGATATCGACGGTTTCCTTTGGCCAATGGGATAACACCTCGGCCATCCTGCCCCTGTCGTGGTAACTGAGGTAAATGCCCCGGTTGCGGCGATAGATATGGCCGAACTGCTGGCAAGCCCGGCCCACGGTGGGCGTGTAGATGACGGGCGTCATTTCGGCCAGGTGGTCTGTCAGTACCCGGTAGTAGAGCGTGACATTTCGGTCAGCCAGCGCTGTCAGGAAGATGTACTTCTCCAGGGGGTCAGATTTAGCCCTGAAGTTTTCCATCACCCGCTGTTTCTGCTCTTCAATATCATTGATGTGCGGTGGTAAAAGACCCCGCAGTCCCAACGCGTCACGCTCTTCCAGCGTGAACGACGTGCCCTTGTTGAGCCATGGATCGTTCAGCAGGTCGAGCCCCCTGGCTTTTACGCGAAGAGATGCCCCCGCCGCAGGCGTTTGAAACTGGGTTTTGGTCAGCATCGCGGTGCTCCTTGCTGGTGTTTGACCCCGAAGCGAAAAGGCGACAGGTGGCTGCGAGGGCGGCCACGGAACCCGCGTTTAGCTTGACTGAGCAGAGGGAGAAGAGCACTGATTCAGGTCAGAATCAGGCCCTCTTTTCCCCCGCGCCGTTACAGAACCCGGCCCAGGGCGTCGACGAAATAGTCGAGGTTTGAGGCGTTGAAAGAAGCGAGGTTAATGCGGGAGGAACGGACGGTGTAAATTGAGAATTCATCCGCCAGGCGGTCCACCTGTTCACCGCTCAGGCCGAGGAATGAAAACATCCCGGTCTGCTCCTCAAGAAAAGAAAAGTCCCGTTGCAGGCCGGCATCCCTGGTGCGCTGCGCCAGGTCGCTTCGCAGGCCGTTGATGCGCTCGCGCATCCCCGCCACTTCCTGTTCCCAGAGCGATGAGAGCTCATCAGAATGCAGGATGATGTCGATGACGGCGGGGCCGTGGGCGGGCGGCATGGAGTAGTTCTTGCGCGAAAGGCTGTTGAGCACGCTGACCACATCTTCCGTCTTGGCTGCGTTCTGCGACAGGATGCTGACGGCGCCCACTCGTTCACGGTACATGGCGAAATTCTTGGAGCAGGAACTGGCGACGATCATCTCGGGACAGCGCTCCGCCAGCAGGCGAATGATCAGCGTATCGTCCTCGAGACTGCGTTCAAAGCCCATGTAGGCGATATCGACCAAAGGCAAGACACCGCGATCTGCGCAGATATCCGCCACCTGCACCCATTGCTCCGGGCTGGGGCTGACGCCGCAGGGATTGTGGCAACAGGCATGGAACAGCACCGTGTCGCCCGGCTCGCGCTGGTTCAGTGACTCCAGCATGTCGTCAAAGCGTAGACGGCTCTGCGCCGCGTCGAAGTAAGGATAGGCTTGCATGCTCAGCCCTGCCGCGGGAAAAAGCGCCAGGTGATTGGCCCAGGTGGGGTCACTGGCCCAAACCGTGCTGTCCGGTCGCGCGGCCCTGATCAGGTCGGCGGCCAATCTTAAGGCCCCCGTGCCGCCGGGTGTCTGAA
>Ga0181578_10006271_pt1 | contig 10247 bp, 10 predicted proteins | sample 071ome_21_FD_148659 | JGI IMG/M metagenome (GOLD analysis project Ga0181578, IMG submission 148659) | Coastal salt marsh microbial communities from the Groves Creek Marsh, Skidaway Island, Georgia - 071401CT metaG (spades assembly) | ecosystem: Environmental > Aquatic > Marine > Intertidal zone... | reverse complement strand
CTCTAGCCCTCTAGCCCTCTAGCCCTCTAGCCCTCTAGCCCTCTAGCCCTCTAGCCCTCTAGCCCTCTAGCCCTCTAGCCCTCTAGCCCTCTAGCCCTCTAGCCCTCTAGCCCTCTAGCCCTCTAGCGCAAAGGCGCAGCCGGAGCTTCCTAGCTCGCCTTAACCACTAGATAGACCTGCGTTCCGCCGAAGCGTTCGGGTAGTAAGTCGTAGGTCCAAGAACCGTCAACCGCGGAGAGGGCTTCGCGCCAAAAGGATTCGGAGCAGTATACAGAGCCGTAGACGTCTTCAGAAAGGACGTCTTCGAGTTCGCGCAATGCGGATTCTTCGGTGTAGGGGTGGAAGGCGAAGCGTTGCGATTGGAATTCATGGAGGGTGAGAACAAGGGTGCCTGTACGAGTCAGCCGCCCAAGGAGGGAGCGGAGTGTGCCCTTGAACTCAGCCTCTGGCAAATGGGTGAAGACGCTACCGGCGAAGATGAGGTCAACGGGTTGTTGGTCGTCGGAAAGGGCCCCAAAATGTTTGATTTGGAAGTCGACAGCAGAGGGCTTGGGGTCGGAAACTAAGCGTTTAGCACCAGGAAAGGCGGCGGAAAGGAAGCGGCCCACGCGGCCGTAGCCGCCGCCAAAATCGAGGATTCTTTCCACTTTTGGGGCGACGGTTTGAAGCCGCCATGCGGCTTCGGCACCGGTTTCGTAGTATTCGGCCAAGACTTTGAGGGCATCTCCGCCGTGCACTTGGAAGGGGTAGCGGAACATAGGATCGCTTCGATGAATGGCCTTAGGGCTGGCGCCCCAAACCTCGGGGAGGTCCAAGGTGCTCAAGGTGTCGGACCAGGCGCGCTCCACCAAGGGCTGGGGGATGGGCAAGACCTCGGGGAGGGCCCATTGCTCCAAGGTGGCGAGGGCGGCGATGCGCTTTTCGAGCAAGGCCAGTTTGTCGCGGTTTTCACCGATGCCGATTTTGTCTTGGATCCAACGTTTGAGGTTCATGGCGGGGAGAGGCGGGTGGTCAATATCTTTGAGGAAACAGCCCAATTTACAACGATGGAATTTCCGAACCTGCATTTGGCGATTGAGAATCGCGTCGCCACCCTTACGATTGACCGCCAAAAGGCCCTGAACGCCCTGAATAAAGAGGTGATTCAAGCGCTTCACGACGCGGTGGAATGGCTGGATGGTCAGGCGGACGTTCGGGTCGTCATTTTGACGGGCGCGGGCGAAAAGAGCTTCGTAGCCGGTGCCGACATTGCCGAATTTGCCTCCTTTACCGAAGCACAAGGTGAGGCCTTGTCGGCCGATGGCCACCGTCTCCTGTTTGACCGAATTGCCGCTGCCAAGAAGCCCTACATCGCGGCCATCAACGGCTATGCATTGGGGGGCGGTCTGGAGTTGGCCATGGCCTGCCACGTGCGCATCGCTGCAGATACGGCGCGGTTGGGCCTTCCAGAGACGTCTTTGGGCCTTATTCCGGGCTACGGGGGGACTCAACGCCTGGTTCAGCTCGTAGGAAAGGGCCGGGCCATGGAGATGATGTTGAGCGCGGGGATGGTCGACGCCCCAACAGCGGAGCACTACGGACTCGTCAACAAAGTGGTAGCGCTTGATGCGTTGATGCAGACAGCCCAGAGTATGGCAGCCAGCTTCCTGAAGCAGTCGGGCCAAGCGCATGCTGCCGTCATTCAAGCGGTAAATGCCGCTACGGAAGGGGGGGCGGGCTTTGCGGCGGAGCAGCATCTGTTTGGCGCCTTGTTTGGAACCGCAGATTTTGTAGAAGGCACCTCGGCCTTTCTCGAAAAGCGCAAGCCCAGCTTTTAAGTGCGTGGACTTCCCTAAATTGGGGAGACCTAAACGCACACGAACATGACTTTTTTACAAATCGAGCACGCGGTGTATGCCATGGGCTCTACCGGATGGTGGGCCGGCTTGTCCATTTTTGCGGTCTATGCCATTTGGGTCATCCTGGCGGCTCGCCTGCTCAAAGGCGACGACCAGCTCCGAATGTTTGAAAAATTTTGGGGCGGACTCCTTGTGGCCATTTGGATTGGAAAGCACATCCACTTGGTCAATGAGGGCCTTTGGAATACCATGGACAACCTGGAGCTGCACCTCTGCGGATTCAGCCGGTTCTTGAGCATTTTCTTGTTGCTGTTTGGTTGGCGCTGGGCCTATTATCCCCTGTTCTTTTGGGGTATTGTGGGCGGGGTTCACTCCCTCCTTACGCCCGAACTTACTTCCGGCGACACCACCTACATGTTCATCGAATACTATGTGGTTCACGGGGGCATCATCATCATTCCGTTGTACTACCACTTTGTGCGCGGCATGCGCATTGGTCGCTGGACCTGGGCAAAAGTGCTCGGGGTGAATTTGGCGCTTATGCTACCTATCGGATTGGCCAATTATTGGACCGGCGGCAACTACATGTTCCTATGCTCACCGCCTAAGGTGGACAACCCCTTTATCATCGGCGAATGGGTAGACGGGGTGCGCGTGTGTGTGGACGGCACCTTCAATGCGTTCCCCACGTACATTTTGGGATTCATGGTTGCTGGCGCTCTCCATTATGTGGTACTGACAGCTCTTTTCTGGAAGAGCATTAAGGCTAACGAGCTAGAAAGCTAGGGAGCTAGAGCGCGTTTTAGTCGCCTTGCGTTAAACGGTTAAAACGTATAAAATCCGTAGCTTTTCCGACCCCAACCCTTCAACCCTTTCACCCTGACTCCCATGAACCACGAACAGTATGAAATGGTCCCCATCGAAGTGGGCTCCTTTGTTTGGTACGCAGGCTACGCCATCTTGCTTGGCCTCATTTTCGCCCTCTTCTTTTTTGCTCCCCGCGTGGGCGATGAGAAAATGGCCAAATGGGAAAAATTCCTAGGCTGGTTTACGTTGGCGAACTTGCTCTGGTACCAGGGAATGGCGCTGCTGGCGGGCGTTTGGATGAAGGAAGAATCGCTACCGCTTCACATGTGCAGCTTCAGCCAAATTCTACTCTTTATTCATTTGATTTACAAGAAAGATTGGGCGTTTCAACTACTCGCTTTTTGGGGACCGCTTGGAGGCATTCAGGCCTTCTTGACACCCGCGCTGGAGACCGAACCTACGTTTGGTTTTGTGTTGCAGTTCTACCTCGCGCATGGCTTGGTGGTTTTGGCGCCCATTTACCTGATGGTCCATGGGGGTCGTCGGTTGGATAAGGGGGGCGTTTGGCGCGTTATTGGAATTACGTTCCTTATGGGGTATGTGATGATGCCCTTAAATAAACTGCTGGGATCCAACTACATGTACACCAACAACCCACCACCTGTGGATCACCCGCTGGTGCAGGGTGAATGGCCCGGGTATTTGGTGTGGATTCAGTTGTCTGTGATTGTGCTCTTCTTGCTGTTTTACTACGGATTTAGTCGGTATGTAAAGAAGGACTAGTGCACACGTACAGTTGATCGGAATTCCCGGGTCCGAAAGGGCCCGGGATTTTTTTATCGAAAAAGCTTCAAGGCCTCGCGAATGCTGAGGCCCGATAATTCCGCTCGATGGGCCTCCACAAAGGCGAGGACCCAGTGGGGGTCGCGCGCGGCATGGGAGCGGAGGGCCCAGCCGATGGCTTTGCGCAAGAAAAATTCTTTGGAGGGGATGTGGGGGAGGATGGCCGCTTCGAGGAAGTCGACATCAAGGTTTTTGCGGTAGAGAATCTGCGCGATAATGGCGCTGCGGTTGAGCCACATGTTGGGATCGTGGATCCATGTTTCGAGCACGGGGCGGATATGCGCTGGGTAACGTTCCAAAAGCGCACCGACAGCGTGCGTGGCCAAAAAGTCTACGCTGTCCCACCAAGACTTTTCTAAGATGAGGGCCTTAATCCAAGCCAAATCCTCCGGCACGAGTTGGCGTTCAAATTTGCGAATGAGGTCAAGGGCGACCATTTGGTATTCGCGTTCGGGAAGAGCCCACAGAGCCTCACAGGTGGCTTGAAGTTCCGCTTTGGAAGGCAGGTTGGCGCGTTCAAATAGCGGTTTGGTAAGCGCGGCCCGAAGAGGCTTTTTAAGCCCCAAAAAGGGGAATAGTCCCTTCATGTAGGCGGACATAGCCTGTGCGTCCACAGGAATTCCTTCAGACGCCAAACATGCTTGGACTTCCTGACACCATGCTGTCATGTTGTTTGATAGTATGTATCTAGACGCGCCAGTAGAGCTTCTTTTTGTCCATCCAATAGCCCACACCCCAGCACAGAAGCATAAAGCTGAGGGCCATCAAGAGGGAACCAAAATCATTTCCCAACGGCTGATAAAAGGTCTCGTAAAGCCAAGGCCAAAGGCGGGTTTCGCGGATGGGAATGAGGTAGAACGTGACCAAAAGGATTTCTGACAGCAAATAGACCGCAAGTGGATTTTTGCCCAGCGGCTCAAAGAAGGAAACCCAGGCGTTTTTTCGGGCATTTACAGGCAGGAAAAAGAGCAGGACGGCGAGAATAATGAGGTCCAATCCTACCGTCAAAAGCACAAAAGAAGAGGTCCACAATTTCTTGTTAATGGGGAAGGCAAAATCCCAAAGGACGGCCAGCCCACAGGCCAAGGCGCCAACGAGAAGGATTTTTATCACCGTGTCTGCCGCACTCCCTTTTTGCTGCAAATGTTTGCCTAATGCAAATCCCGCAATCACATTAGCGAATGCGGGCAAGGTGCCCAAGAGGCCTTCAGGGTCAAAGGCCATGCCCTCCCCATGGTAGAGGTGTGCCTCGCCAAACAGCGCCAAATCGATGTGCAATCCGGCATTTCCTGTCATAGAAAAGGGGTCGCCAGGCACGCCGAACGCTAGGAGAATTCCCCAGTAGATGAGTAGTCCCATACCCGCAAGGATGTAGGTGATTTTTTGCCCTAAAAACCAGATGGAGAGGGCGGCCAAACCATAGCAGAGCGCAATGCGCTGGAGAACTCCGAGGATACGCGTTTCGGACAGCGGAAAAGCGGAAATTTCAAGGGTATCGCTTAAGCGGAAAAAGGGGTACCAGTACATCAAAAAACCCAGTGAAAACAGCAGGGTAGTTCGCTTGAGAATGTAAAAGGTCACTTCAAGGCTTGGATACCCCTTGAACTTGTCCAAGCTGAAACTCATGGCGGCCCCGACCGCAAATAAAAAGGAAGGGAATACCAGATCTGTGGGGGTAAAGCCATGCCACGCCGCGTGCTCGAGGGGGTCGTAGGCATAGGACCAACTGCCCGGAGAATTGACAATGATCATGAAGGCTATGGTCATGCCTCGGAAGACGTCTAGGGCGAGAAATCTGCGGGTGCTTGGGCTCATAGGGTCAAGTTTCTTCACTTGAGAGAAAGGAAGTTAGTAAATTCATAGAGGAATCTCACTTGATACACTATGAGCAAGCACTTTTCGCGTCGCGATGTACTGAAAACCTTGGGCCTCTCCATGGGGGCCGTTTTACCCTTGTCGGCTTGGGCTGAAAATGAGCTCGGCGAGCGACTCGTCATTCCCTCGTATGAGAACAAGCGCCCTCTACCTAAAGGCCCCTTGACGGCCATTACGTGCGGGGCGGGAAACCGCGGCAACGTGTATGGCAATTATGCCGTCCAATACCCCGAGGAATTGAACATCATTGGGGTGGCGGAGCCGATTGAAATTCGGAACGAACGCTATGCGGAAAAGCACAGCATTGCGAAAAAGAACCGTTTTGATACGTGGGAGCGGGTGTTTGAGCGGCCCAAATTCGCCGACGCTATTATCATTACAACCCCGGACGACTTGCATTACGGACCCTGCATGAAGGCGCTAGAGATGGGCTACCATGTCCTGTTGGAAAAACCTATTTCACCTTCTGAGCAGGAATGCCGGGACATTTTAGAATTGGCCGAACGCAGCGGAAAAATCGTCGCGGTCTGTCATGTCCTTCGCTATGCTCCCTACTTTGAAAAACTGCGCGAAATCATGCAGTCCGGCGTGCTGGGCAAGGTGGTTTCCATGCAGCATTTTGAGCCTATACAGCACGTCCATATGAGCCATTCGTTTGTGCGCGGAAACTGGCACAATTCGGTGCAGACCGCACCCATTATTTTGGCCAAATCGTGCCACGATTTGGACATGATGCGCTGGCTGGTGGGAAGCCCTGTGAAATCCCTCAATGCCTTTGGGGATGTGAGCTGGTTTACGGCTGAAAATGCGCCCGAAGGCGCTACGGCACGCTGTACCGATGGCTGTGCGGCGGAGGCGAATTGCCCGTATTCGGCCCTCAAGATTTACCACCGCGACCGAACCTGGCTGCACCATTTTGACCTTCCTGAAGACAAAGAGCTGCACGGCGAGGCCATCATGACCTACCTGCGCGAAAGCAATTATGGCCGCTGTGTGTACCGCATGGAGAACGACCAGCCGGACCATTACACGATGAATATGCTGTTCGAAAATGGGGTGACGGCCTCCTTCAACATGGAAGCCTTCACGTCCTACCATGGACGCCGAACGCGGGTCATGGGCTCCATGGGCGACGTGGTGGGCGATATGACCTCATTCACCCACACCGATTTTCGCACCGGCGAAAAGACCGTTTGGGAGCAAAAAACCGATGGCCACGGTGGGGGCGACTGGAAGCTCGTGTCCGACTTTATTCAGGCCGTGGGCCATGAAGATCCCAGCTTGCTAACCTCAACGATTGGCGCGTCGATCGAGTCCCACCTGATAGGATTTGCGGCGGAGAAGAGTCGGTTGAGCGGTGGGGAGCTAGCGGTTATGTGAGGAATTGCTGTTTTGGATGACGAAAACGGAGCAAGCTTGACCACCATCGACACCCATATGGCTACAAAGTCCCCCGAGCAGCAAGCGGCCATGAGTCGCATGCGCGAATTCTTGCGCACACTTTTGCCTGATGCCGAAGAGGTCATTTCCTACGGCATGCCCGCGTTCAAGCAAAAGAAAGTACTGGTGTTTTATGAGGCCTTTTCCAAGCATTTGGGCTTCTATCCGGCAGCTGGGCCTATCCAAGCGTTTGAAGCGGATTTAAAGGCCTCCGGGCTTGTCTACAGTAAAGGAGCGGTGCAGCTCCCATTCGCTGGGGATTGGCCTGAAGAGCTGCTTAAAAAAATGGTCCAATACCGTCAACAGCAGGTGGGATGAATCGGCGAACTCTGCTTTCCGTTCTATGGCTGCTGGCATTAGCCCCAGCACAGGGTCAGCAGGTACTTTTCGCGGCAGGAGACCTGGGCTATGCCTGCTTCAGGATTCCCGCGATCGTAGCGTGGTCGCCAAATGAACTCTTTGCCTTTGCGGAAGGCCGACGGGAGAATTGCGCAGATTTTGGGGACGTGGATATTTTGATGCGCACAAGTACAGACGGCGGTAAAAACTGGTCCGCCCCAAGAGTTGTCGCCGATAATGCGCAGCTTCAAGCCGGAAATGCGACGCCCATTGTGGACCGATTGGACCCCCGGTATCCGGAGGGTCGCCTATTTCTCTTTTACAATACGGGAACCGCGTCCGAATACGATACCCGCATGGGCCTCGGTCGTCGTCGAGGCTTTTATACCACCAGCGTGGACCACGGAAAAACCTGGTCGGAGCCGGTGGACATTTCTTCGCAGGTGCACATGGATGTGCATTCGGCACGTCCTGAATTGGATGCGCGCACGTGGGCCTTTGCTCCAGGGCATGGGCTGCAGCTGGCTCACGGGCCTTATGCGGGACGGCTATTTGTGCCGGCCAATCACTCGCTTGGACCGCCGCAAACGGATTTTGCCGATTATCAGACCTATGGGTGCTATTCGGACGATCACGGCGCGACGTGGCAGGTGTCCCCGGAGCTAAAAGTGCCCTCTTCGAATGAGTCGATGGCTGCGCAATCACCTGACGGTCAGATGCTTTTAACGGTCCGAATTCAAAACCAAGGCACCAAACGCAAACTCATAGCGCGAAGCCTGGACGGCGGCAAGACTTGGGACAGCACCTGGCTTGCCTCCGACTTGCCGACCCCCATGTGCCAGTCGTCCATCTGCTACATCCAAGGCCCCGAACGCGGCGCCTTCTACCAGGTGGGACCGGCGGATACCGCAACGCGCAGCCAGCTCACCTTGTGGTCTTCGGAGGACGGCGGACAGCTTTGGCAAAAAGAAGCGGTCCTCTACGAAGGCTCTTCGGCCTATTCGGACGTGGTTTCCTTGGGGGACCTAGAACTAGGGGTGCTCTTTGAACGCGACGACTACCGCGAGATAGTTTTTCAGCGGATGAGGTTACCTTAGGAAATTAAAAACCCCGCCAAAATTGGCAGGGCTTTCTTGCTCCCCCTGTTGTTCAAAGATGCAGCACAACTTCTTATTTTGGTGGATTAGGTTTAACAATAATTTTTAATTAAGAGTAAACTTATCTCTTCCCATTTATGTCATATCGTGATACAAAATTCCAAACCAATTCAGAAGCATTTTGACCTTGAAAGGTTGAACTAAACCAAACGTGGTCTCCTCCGATATATTTGTAATGTTCCACAGAAACTAAGCTGTCTCCTTGGTCATATACATAATGTTCAATTGTCATACCACCACTATTGTCAATGGTTACTGTTGGGTTTGTAGTCGTGTTGTTGAAATTTATCCAATAATCTAAAGTGCTTTGTACAGAGGTCAAATCACGGCTCCCATTGTAAGGGAGAACATAATCGGAAGTGCCGTGAAGATGAACTACTGGCATTGGATGACTTGAAAGTCCAGTGCAATCTAACATACCTCCCGAAACAGAAGCTACCGCAGCAATTAAATCACTTTTATAGTTCGCAAGCCCATATGCCATCATTCCTCCGTTCGAGTATCCAGCAGCATAAATTCTTTCCATATCAACATTGTACTGAGATGAAATCTCATTAATCATTGATTCAACAAAACCAAAATCATCAGCATCACTTTTATTGTCTCCACCAGTTGGACACGCATTCCAATGAGATAAACCATCCAAACAGCTTCCTTGCGGATAGACTAAAATAAAGGTGTCTGATTCTGCCAATGGGCGCATATCAGCCTCAATTATGTACTCACTTGCACTTTGACTATACCCATGAAAATTCAGCATTAGAGGTACAGCAGATGTTCCATCATATGAATCAGGTATATACAAAACATACTCTCTGTTGAGACCGTCATGAACTATAGTCTGTGCATTAGTATTTGAGTAACATTCGTCCGGATTTTTATTATCCTCTCTTTCACAACTATTAAGAATCGTTAATAAGAAAGCAAATAGTAAAATTGATTTTTTCATCGGATTCTGTTTTTTAAAAGACGATTTCTTGTCATTATTGTTACCAAAATAAAAACCGTTACACTATAACAGTATAACGGTTTTATCATTTTAGTTGCTCCCCCTGTTGTTCAGAGTTGCAGCACAAATGATTATTTTGAAATCTTAAACGTGGTCTTTCCGGAATTAAAAAATACGGAGTCAACATGACCCATGATACTGCGGTCATCAGAGATGAAGTGTGCATGCAAGAAACTGTCGTGATGGGTAAAAATAGCCTTATGTTTACGTGAGAAGAATGCAACAATTGATCCGCTGAGATTTTTATAACTGTATTGGGTCAGACCCTCATGGGCCTCATCCGGAGTGGCGACAATACTGCCCTCGGGTAAATTTACGCTATGCACGGTTATGTCCTGAAAGTTCCCATCAATTCTGATCAATAAAGGTTTGTCATAATCTGAATAGAGGGAGTCAATTAATTCTTCAGTGGACTGTAGCGAAAGTTCTGATGGGGCTACTGAAATGGAATTTAACATACTCTCCTTTGAATAGACAAAAAAGGGCGCATTTGTGGAATTGACTTGATTCACTTGGTGGGCAACACTATCGATAACTTTTGAGATGAATGTCTGGCCTTCAAATAATAGGACCTCACCCTTTAAATATTCAATAGGGCCTAACCCATAGGCGTGTGGATGCTTAAGCGAATCGGTTGATATTTTACCTGTTAAATCTCCTTTCCACATCACATCTCGCATTTGACCAACAACTTCAATTGAAGAGGACTGTTGTGGTCTGTTACATGTAATGAATAAAGCAGACAATGAAATCAATAGGAATATTCTCATAGATCAAAAATAAAAAAACCGTTACACTATAACAGTATAACGGTTTTATCATAATAAGTTGCTCCTCCTGCTGGACTTGAACCAGCGACCCTCTGATTAACAGTCAGATGCTCTAACCAACTGAGCTAAGGAGGAATGTTCCTTCGAAAAGGGCTGCAATAATACGAAT
>Ga0181578_10006258_pt1 | contig 10262 bp, 12 predicted proteins | sample 071ome_21_FD_148659 | JGI IMG/M metagenome (GOLD analysis project Ga0181578, IMG submission 148659) | Coastal salt marsh microbial communities from the Groves Creek Marsh, Skidaway Island, Georgia - 071401CT metaG (spades assembly) | ecosystem: Environmental > Aquatic > Marine > Intertidal zone... | reverse complement strand
CTGATGATAGAGATGTTCAACGCCGCCGACTCGGACGGGAACGGAACGGTCAGCCAGAAAGAGCTGCACGGCTATCGCCTGGGTCTGTTCAAGGCATCGGACGACAATGGCGACGGCGCCTTGAGCGTGGCGGAACTCGACGCCATGATCGCCAGGTTCCGAGTTGATCGGATGCAACGTTTGCTCACCCGAATGGACACCGACGGCGACGGCATTGTGGGCGCCGACGAGTTCGCGCGTCACCGTGGCCGCTGGATGCGTCATCTGGACGGGAACGGCGACGGCAACATCGAAAAGGCCGATATCGAGCGCATGGCCGAGGTATCGGCGAAACACCACCGCAAGCATTGGCGACAACACGGTCATCATGGTCACCACTGACCCGCATGGAACGGTTAAGGTGGCGGGAACACGATGCCCGACGGGACCACTGACATGACCAGCGCCCGGGCCGCGGACGCGGAATTGATGCGCCGGATCTCCGACGGCGATCCGGCTGCATTCCGCGCACTCTCGGATCGCCATCTCGGGCGGTTGTTTGCCCTCGCCTGTCGGCTATTGGGTGAGCCAAGCGAGGCCGAGGACGTGGTTCAGGAGTGTTTCCTTCGGGTCTGGCGGCAAGCCGGGCGCTGGAAGCCGAACGCGACCGTGGCGACCTGGCTGCATCGGATCGCCTACAATCTCTGCATCGACAAGCTCCGCGCCCGCCGCCCGACGATTCCCATCGAACAACTGGAGCCGGCCAGCGAGGAAGCGCCGGCGGATCAGCGCATCCAGGATAGCCACGTCGTACGCCGCCTTGATCGAGCGCTCGCGGAACTACCGGAACGCCAGCGCGGCGCTATCGTGCTCGTACATTACCAGGAGCTACCCGCCAGAGAGGCCGCGAGCATCATGGAGATATCCGTCGAGGCCTTGGAGTCCCTGCTATCCCGCGCCAGGCGCGCCTTGCGGGCGGCCTTGATCGAGGAAGCCGCCGATTTGATCGGAGTATCGAAATGAGCGACATGACCGAAACCCGCTTGCTGAAGATCATCGCCGGTTACGGCGCCGATCCCCGACGCTGGCCCGAGCAAGAACGCGCCGCCGCCTTGTCGTCGCTAGAGAACGCGCCCGAAGCCATGGCCGCGATGGAAGAAGAGGCTGGGCTGGACGCGCTTTTGGGTCAACACGAACTCCCGCCGCCGAGCCTGGCCCTGCAAACCCGCGTCGCCGCCATCCCCGAGAAGCAACGAGCCTCCCTATCCGAGACCCTGCGCGGCTATTGGCCTTTCGGCGCGATCTGGCAACCGGCATCCGGTCTGGCGCTGGCGGCGGTCGTCGGCGTGATGGTCGGCATCGGATTGCCGCCGGAAGACATTACCGCCTCCGCCGCCGATGGCGAGGCATTCGCGGCCGTCATCACGGCGGCCGGTGGAGACATTGAGGAGAGCCTGCAATGACTTGGTCACGCACGAAAACCCTGTCCGTCGCGCTGTTCCTGTCGCTCGCCCTCAATCTGCTGATTGGCGGAGCGATGATTGGGCGCTGGGGTTGGCACGGGGATCATCACGATCGCGGCGGCCGGCATTGGGGCGCGCGGTTTTGGCTTGAGCGGGCTCTAGGCGAGGAAGCCGCGCCCAAGGTTGAAAAACTGTGGGACGCGCATCGCCAACAACTGAAGCCCCTGCGCAAGGCCTCGAAACAGGCGCGCATCGAGGTCCAGGCCGCGCTATCGGCCGAGAAATTCGACGCCGAGACCTATGCGAAAGCGCTTGACGCCAGTCTGGAGAAAAGCATGGCCATTCGAGCCAGCCATCATGCCTTCATGACCGAGCTCGCCACCACGCTAACGCCCGAGCAACGCGCCAAGCTCGCCGAATTCGCCGGTCGCAAGCGCTGGCGTCGGCATCACGACTGAGCCGGGCCCCTGATCAGAACCGGTCAACGCGGTAATCGGAGACGCGGATCCCGCTCTCTCGACCGCCAATCATATCCGCGAGCAATCGCCCGGTGACCGCCGCCTGGGTCAAGCCGAGATGCCCATGCCCGAAACCGTGGAAGACATTGTCCGCGCCCGACGAGGCCGAGATCACCGGGATCGTATCCGGTGTCGCCGGACGGTGGCCGGACCACTCGGTCTTACCCTCGAGAACCCCTTCCCGTTCCAAGGCCGGGAGCACGCGCCGCGCCTTGGTCAGCAGGACCCGCGCCCGCGCCATGTTCGGCTCCGCATCGAGACCGCCCATTTCCACCGTCCCGGCGAGACGCAGCCCCATGGACATGGGCGTCATCACGAATTGGTCCTCGCCCATGATCAACATGCGCCGAAGACCTATATCGGCGGCGGGCAAGGTGACGTGATAGCCGCGCTCGCTCTCCAGCGCGACCTTGTCGCCCAGCCAACCAGCGATCCGCCCCGACCAGGCGCCGGCACAAACGACCAGACGGTCAACGGGGCGCGGGCCGTCCCCTGTCTCAAGCGCCGTAACCCGACGCCCCGCGCGATGAATCCCCGTGACCTCCCGCCGGATAATCTCTCCACCATCGGTGACGAAGCGCTCGGCCAGGCCGGTGACAATACGTTTCGGGTCAAGCACATGCCCCCAATCCGGCAGCAGCACGCCGCGATGAAAACCTGGGCCGATATCGGGCTCGAATTGGCCGATCTCCCGGCCGCTGATTTCATGGGTTTCGACCCCGCGCTCGCGTCGCAGCTTCCAGGACAGGGCGTCGGCCCGATATCCCTTCTCCGTGCGGTACAAGGTAAGCGCGCCGTTAGTTTTGACTTGGTCCTCCAGGCCGGACGCCTTCAGAAGGGGCGTCCAGTCCGCGCGCGCGCGATCGTTCAGCGCGGCCTGGGCATCGGCGATCTCGTTTACCCGCGCCATGCGTCCAGCGCGCCAGAACCGCCATAACCAGGGCGCCAGACGCGGCAGATGCGCCGGGCGGATCGCCAGCGGCCCTTCGGGATCGGTGAGCCAGCCCGGCACTTTCCATATCGTGTGGGGCAGCGAGACCGGTTGCATCTCGGTCACCGCCATGCCACCGGCATTCCCGAAGGATGTCGCCTCACCCGGCCCGAGGCGGTCGATCACGCTCACCGCGTGCCCGTCGCGTTGCAGGGTCAAGGCCGTCGCCATGCCCACCACGCCCGCGCCGATCACCGTGACATGGTGCGATTGATCCGTCATTCCTGGTCCTCGCTAGAAAGTTTTGGCTGCATTCAAACCGGCGGATACAACGGATCTAAAGACTTTCACGCGGCTCGTCATCCCGTGATCCTCTTATAACATCGCGTCATTCCGCCAAAGGGCGGGATGACGTGGTTGAGCTACGTGAACCGTCCCACCTCCGCCGTGGACTCATCGACCGAATCCCCGTATCTGAACCCCATTCGAACAGCAACGGAGAGAGCGACGTGGCGGGGACTTCCAACGCGGGGCATTTCGGCGACCAGTTGATCAAGCGGGTTCGGGAACTCGGTAATCCGCTTTGCGTTGGGCTGGATCCTTATCTCGACAAGATCCCGCCACTGTTTCGCGACGGGCCGATGACGCCGGATGACGCGCGCACGGCGCCCGCGGTCGGAGCGTATCTGGCGGCTGTCCTGGATCGGCTGGAGGGACGCGTCGCCATCGTCAAGCCGCAGTCCGCGTTCTTTGAGCGCATGGGCTGGCGTGGGATCCAGATGCTCGATCAAATCGTGCGCCACGCCCATGATCGGGGCCTGATGGTTTTGATGGACGCCAAGCGCGGTGATATCGGCTCCACCGCCACCGCCTATGCCGAGGCCTATCTGGCCGACGACGCGCCGCTGCGTTCCGAGGCGCTGACCATCAGCCCGTTTCTCGGGCGCGACACGCTGGAGCCCTATCTCAACGTCGCTCGCGAGAACGGCACGGGCGTGTTCATCCTGGTCAAGACCAGCAATCCCGGCTCCGGCGACTATCAGGATCTGCAAATCGGCAACCAGAGCCTGTCCGGGCGGATCGCCGAGTCCCTGGGGGACCTCGCGTCCGACCTAGCGGGCCCGGAAACCGGCTGGTCGTCACTCGGCATCGTCGTCGGCGCGACCTATCCCAAGCAAGGCGAGGAAATCCGGGGGATATTGCCGAATGTGCCCTTCCTCATACCGGGCTACGGCGCCCAAGGGGGTGGCGCGGATGACGCGGTTCGGAGTTTCGTCGCCGGCCCGAACGGTCCCGAGGGCGGGATCGTCAACTCCTCCCGCGCGGTCCTGTTTCCAGCCGACGGTGAAACCGAGAACGCCAAGACCTGGGAAGCCGCGATCGACGGCGCGGTTGACCAGGCGGTGAACGGCCTGCGCGAGGCCCTGGCTCGGCGGGCTTAACAACGCCGAAATTGTCGGTATCCCCGACATAGGTCGGGGCCGGCGCCTGTAGCGGTAAGCATTGACAGCTAGTGGAGCAATTCGGAGCGACGCTGACCGTGATCAACCAACCGTCACCATCCACGGTTTCGGGTGTCGACCCCGACCCGCGTCGGGGATACGGCAGAAGTGACTCCCGGAAACTACCGCCTCGGCTAAACCCACCGATCCTTGGTTTCCCAGAACGTCTGGGGATGATGTTCGAGCAATAGGGCGATGCGGTTGAACTCGGCGAGTTCGGCCTCGGTGATTTCATCGTCCGCGGCGATGACCAGATAAGCTCCCCGAAGCAATGTGCGAGACGCCTTATAGTCGAAGGCGAAACGCGCGATTTTGTTGTTCAACACCCTAAGAACCTTGGCCCGGTCCTCCTCGCGAATGGCATGGACATAGTCGTCGAAAATCGCCACCGACTTGTACGGATCAAACACGCGCAGCGCCGGGGTGGTCTCGATGATCCGCTCGACCTCGTACTTCTCGGTGAGCCGAAGCTCTCCGCCCGCCAGCGCTGTCAACGCGCAGACCGCCATCATCGCCTTAAGGAACTCCCGATTTCGATAGCGGGCAAGCTCATCCCTCAGTTTGGCGCGCAGATCCATGGCCATCGGGGTCTCCGGGCTGGTCGGTATCATTTGCTTGGATGCTATCAGCCGGCTCGGTTGCTCGCGACCCCGCAATCCGCGCCGCGTGATTTAGGTTGACGCGGCGGCGACTTCGCCCCCGTATGGGCCAATCCAATTCAATATCCCCACGAGTCCTCGAATGTTTGAGTTATGGATCCCGGTCACCATCGCGGCGGCGTTCTCTCAGAACGTGCGCTCGGCGCTACAGAAGCACTTGAAATCAAAGCTCAGTACCGCCGGAGCGACCTCGGCCCGTTTCGTTTACGCGGTACCCTTCGCGATCCTCTACGCGTTGTTCCTGCACAAGGGCATGGATTTCACCCTGCCCGAGCCGAACCTGCGCTTCGCGATCTACGGCGTGATCGGCGGCGTCACCCAGATCGTCGCCACGGCGCTTTTGGTCTATCTGTTTTCGTTCCGAAACTTCGCGGTCGGCACAACCTATTCCAAGACCGAAACGGTGCAGGCCGCAATATTCGGGCTGGTGATCCTCGGCGACACCCTCACCACCGGCGCCGTGGTCGGCATCATGGTCAGCCTTGTCGGCGTGATGGCGATCTCCCAAGCACGCCAAGAAACCGGCATGAAGGGGCTTTTGACGTCGCTGACCCAGAAGACCGCGCTGATCGGCATCGCCTCGGGCGCGGCCTTCGGGATCTCCGCCGTCGCCTATCGAGCGTCCTCCCTGGCGCTTGGCGGCGAGGGTTTCCTTATGCAGGCCGCCTTCACGCTCGCCTGCGTCACCGCGGTACAAGCGGTCATCATGGGCGTCTATCTGCGGGCGCGCGAGCCGGGAGAGATCACCCGCGTCCTGCGAAACTGGAAGATCGCCGGCCTCGTGGGCCTAAGCGGCATGCTCGGCTCGGCCTGTTGGTTCACCGCGATGACCATCCAGAACGTCGCCTATGTCCGTGCGTTGGGTCAGATCGAGTTGGTCTTCACCTTCGCCGCGTCATATTTCTTCTTCAAGGAGAAGACCAACCGAATGGAGTTTCTCGGCATTTTGGCAATCATCGCCGGGATTATCGTGTTGCTGCTGTGGCGGTAGATGTGATCCATCGAGCCGAAACGACGTAACAAGAGCATGGAGGTTGCGCCATGCCATTGATCGGAAGAATTTTCATCCTCGCGCTCGGCCTGTTTCTCGCCGGGGTCGCGCAAGCCGGGAGCGTACCTGTGTTCAATTTCACTTCGATCGAGGGCCAGCCGCTCTCGCTGTCCGAGTACCGCGGCAAGGCGGTGCTGGTGGTCAATACCGCGTCGCGCTGTGGCTTCACGCCTCAATATGCCGGTCTGCAGAGCCTTTGGGAGAAGTACCGCGACCGTGGTCTTGTCGTGCTCGGCGTGCCGTCAAATGATTTCGGCGGCCAGGAGCCTGGTTCCGAAGCCGAGATCAAAAGCTTCTGCGAAGTCAATTTCGACATCGATTTCCCGATGACCGCCAAGGAAGTGGTCAGCGGCAACGGCGCTCATCCGTTCTATAAATGGGCCGGCGAGGAGCTCGGCGCGCTGTCGGTGCCGCGATGGAACTTCCACAAGATCCTGTTGGACACGGAAGGCAAGGCGGTTGACTGGTTCGCGCCGACCACCGCGCCCGACGCGGACAAGCTGACCGCCGCGATAGAAAAGGTGTTACCGGATTGAGGGGTTGAGAACGCCGCCCTCCCCCCGCGTAAACACCTTCCACGAGGTCCTGGAACCCGCATCACGCCGTGAAATGCGCGGCATCCATGATCTTGGGCGTTTCGGGAATCAACGGCGCGAAGCCCATGCGATCGAGGACATCGCCCTTGACGTCCACGCCCGGAGCGACCTCGGACAGCACGAGGCCTTCCGAGACCAGGCGGAACACCGCCCGCTCGGTAACATAAACGACCTCCTGGTCGGATTTCACCGCTTGTGGGCCACTGAAAGTGATCTGCTCGACGGCGGAAACCATTTTTTGAACCTCGCCGGGACGGTCGACAATGAGGCGGCCGTCGCCAATCGATAATCCAACGCCCTTGGCCTCGAAAGTGCCACAGAACACAACCTTACGGGCGTTCTGGGCGATATCGATAAAGCCCCCGGGCCCCACCGTCACGCCCCCCAGTTTGGAGACATTGACATTGCCCTCGGCGTCCAATTCGCCCATGCCGAGAAAGGCGATATCCAGGCCGCCGCCGGAGTAGAAATCAAACTGAGACGGCGCGTCGATCATCGCCGTCGCATGACGCGCGTAACCGAAACTGGTACCGTCCAGCAAGCTGCCGCCATAGGTTCCGTGTTCGATCGTCTGACAATAGCGGGCACTGTCGCCGCGCGCCGCCACGATCTTGGCAATCGCGTCCGGAATGCCGAAGCCGTAATTGATCACCGCCCCGTCACGGAGTTCCGCCGCCGCCCGTCGCGCGATGGCGGTCCGAACATTGAGCTCTATTTCGCCGGTTTCAGGCGGCTCTCCCCAGGACTCCCCGGTCAAGGTCGGGTCGTGAAAGACCTCGTGGCTGAGCGGCTGATCTGGCGCGACCACGACCGCGTCGACGATGGCTCCGGGAACCCGCACCAGATTAGCGGAGATCCCGCCCCGAGGTACGGCGTGGCGCACCTGGGCGATCACCTTGCCGCCGGAATTCCTGGCCGCCATGGCAAGCGCGTAGACGTCCAGGGTCGCGGCTTCTTGCGCCAGGCTGATGTTCCCGTCGGGGTCGGCGAAACTGCCACGAATGATCGCCACATCGATGGGGAAAGGTCGATAACGTAGCCACTCGCGACCGTCGATCTCGACCCGTTCAACCAGATCCTCCTTGGCGCTTGCATTCATCCGCCCCCCGCCAAACCTTGGATCGATGAAGGTTCCGAGCCCGACATGGGTAGTCAGCCCGGGCCGCTTGGCGCCGATCTCGCGCCACTGCTGCATAACCACGCCGCCGGGCAGGACATAGGCCTCGATCTTTTCTTCCTTCGCCAGCGCCTGCATCCGGGGCGACCAAACCCAATGGCCGCCGATTACCCGGCGCACCATGCCCTCATGAGCGAACCGATTGAGGCCACGCGCCGCCCGGTCACCAATCCCGAGCGCGTGAACCAGCGTTAGATCCCTGGGCCCTTTTCCGGAGAGAAACCGCGCCTCGATCGCACCCATGACGGTGTCGGCTTCAAGCAACCCACCGCCACCGCCGACGAGGCCGACCGTCGCGCCGTCCGGCACCAGCATCGCGGCGCCATCGGCATCCATGAACTTGTTCTGTCGGGTCATCGTCGGGGGACTTTCATGCCACGGGTGAAAGCCGGAATGGCTCCGCATTCAAATGCCACAGCGGCGATGGAGCAAGAAGCGAATAAACACGGATGAGTGAACCGGCCTCTGGACAGGACCCTTCGCACAACGAAAACTGACGGCGTCGACAAGACAACGTGGAGAGTCGGAAATGACATCCAAACCTTGGCCCAGGGTCGCGGTTCTCGGCGCCGGCGCGATTGGGGGATTGTTCGGCGCGATGCTGCGCGAGGGCGGTCTCGACGTCACCCTGATCGACCGCAAGGAAAGCCATGTCTCCTCGATCCGCACCAACGGGTTGAGGATTGTCGGCCATGGTGGTGATCGCGCCATCTCCGTACCCGCGACGACGGAGCCCGCGTCCATGGGGCCGGTGGACGTGGTGATCGTCCAGACCAAGGCAATGGACACCATTCAGGCGGTACGCGCCGGCGCGGGGCTATTCGGTCCGGACACCGTCGCGATCAGCTTCCAAAACGGGCTCGGCAACGAGGAGAATATCGGGTCCGTCATAGGGTTGGAACGGGTGTTGGGCGGCGTTACCGCTCAAGGCGCGACCGTGGTGGAGCCCGGCGTCGTGCGAAACTTTGGCAATCTGCCTTCCTATGTCGGCGAGTTGGAACCGGGCCTGTCCGAGCGCGCAAGCCGGATCGCCGCCGCGTTTAGCGCCGCGGGCCTCGAAACCCATGCGAGCGGTGAGTTGCGCCGGGTCATGTGGAAGAAGTTCCTCGCCAATGTGGCGCTCAGCGCGGCCTCGGGCGTTACCAATCTTACTTCCCAGGAGATGATGGCGATCCCCGAACTACAAGCGGTCTGCATCGGCGCGATGGAAGAAGCCGCCCTAGTCGCCGGCGCCGAGGGCATTGCCTTGAGCAACGCCGAGAAACAGGAAATCCTCGCCCCCCTGGTGAGCCCGGACGGCACCGGCGCCAGCAAGTCCAGCCTTTGCGCCGACCTGCTCAACGAACGGCCCACCGAGGTCGACACCATCGCCGGCGCCGTCGTCCGACTGGGCCAGACGCATGGCATACCGACACCGATCAATCAGACCCTTGTCGCGGCGGTCAAGGGCAAGGAATCACACTATATGAAGTAACGAAACAGTGTCTGGCGAAACCCAACAGGCGCGTCAATCCAGATAAAAGACACCCTGTCCGTCGTCCGATTTTCCGGATTTTCCCTCGGCCTCCTGCTCGGCCTTTTTGCGGCTTCCCTTGGGCAGATTCACCGTCATGATCCAGTCGACCGCCTCGTCGCCAAGCGGCAAGATCAATCGCTCCCAAAGAACCACGTCGACATTCAACGGCGGCGCGTGCTCGCTATAGAGCGGCGCTCGGCAATCGATGGCCATCTCATACAAATCCAGGAACAGCTTGGCGACGGGGCTCGGAAAATCGCTGGTCCTCTTGCCGGTCATGTCCTGCCCATACCGTTCGGCGATTTCGCCACCATAGATCCGGTAGACATAGTCGAACTCAAAAGGCGTGGGTCTTTCGATCTCCAGCAACATGACATTGCGGAGCAGCGGCAGGAACTCCGGTTCATCGATGATGTCCTTGCTGACCAGACCATGCTTGGTGACCAATTGGTTGGTCTTCCAACGGTTGAACAGCGCCTTCAGTCGCGGGTCGGGATATCGGCTTCCTGTGGAGCAACAACAACCTTCACGTCTCTGGGCAGACCTGGATAACTCTTGCTTAGCACCTCGCGTCGCATAAAATCCGTGTCCACCCCTCGTTGGTCGGCCCTGTCGAACCTAATAATACAATTATGTCGCTATTTTCGCGAAACACAATCATGAGTGTGCCAATGCAACGACGCGAGATTTTCACGCCGCCCGACGCGTCCCCGACCAAGCTAGGCGAGATTGCCTTCGAAGCCATCGCGTTCATCCGAGGATACCAGGTTCGACGGTCGTTCCGTCACTGGCCCATAGCCACCACCGCCCCCGGTTCTCACTACCAGCCGATCACCGGGTCCTAGCGGAAACTGTTGTTTGGAAGCCAAC
>Ga0181578_10006253_pt1 | contig 10268 bp, 4 predicted proteins | sample 071ome_21_FD_148659 | JGI IMG/M metagenome (GOLD analysis project Ga0181578, IMG submission 148659) | Coastal salt marsh microbial communities from the Groves Creek Marsh, Skidaway Island, Georgia - 071401CT metaG (spades assembly) | ecosystem: Environmental > Aquatic > Marine > Intertidal zone... | reverse complement strand
CACCCGCGTGTGAACTGAACCGCCGTTTTTTTCTTAATCGTTCATTCACTGTATGTGTATACAGTATGGTACGAGTATAAACGAACGTTCCCCTTGTTCATCGAACGCGGACGGTACGGTACGCGCGCGCGATCGGACGCGACGGACGGACGGCGACACACGCCGACGCGCGAACACGCGCGGGTTGGAACCGACAGAATTTAGCGTTTCGTTTCATCGTTTCATCGCGACCGCGGGAAGACGGAAGACGCGCGCGTTCGACGGTCTCGAGGGATCATCATGACGGAGCCGACGCCTCGGGAAACGGTTAAAGTGCTCGTGCGCGTGCGCCCGCCGAACGCGCGCGAGATCGATTCCGGCTACGCCAAGGCTGTGCACGCCCACGGCGGGGACGACGCGACGACGCTGTCGATCGCGAGACCGGCGAACGCGTCCGGGAAAGGGCCGCTGAGCTTCGCGTACGATCACGTGTGCGATGAGACGTCGACGCAGAGGGAGATTTTCGACCTGGTGGGCGCGGGCGTGGTGGACGGCGTCGTGGACGGGTATCACGGGTGCATCCTGGCGTACGGACAGACGGGGGCGGGGAAGACGTACTCGATGCAAGGGATGACCGGGGACGGGGATGACGACGCGGTGGGGTCGTTCGGGGATAGGGGTGACGATGATGACGTGGTGATGATGGACGAAGACGCGAAGGACGCTGCGAGCGGCGATTTGGACGGCGCGCACGCCGGGTTGATTCCGCGCGTGTTGAAACGGTTGTTTAAACGCGTCGATGACGAGCGCGCGGCGGCGGCTCAGGCTGGGGGTGACGCCGTGTTTGAGGTGAAGTGTTCGTATTTGGAGATTTATAACGAAACGTTGCGGGATTTGTTGATGAGCGGCGAGTACGACGGGCCGGCGCCGAATATTCGCGAGGATGGGAAGCGCGGAACGTTTGTGGAAAATCTTTTGGAAGAGCGCGTCGTCGGTGCGGAGCAGACGTACGAGGCGTTTTTACGAGGCGCGGCGAATCGTCGGGTCGGACAGACGAACATGAATGCCGATTCGTCGCGTTCGCACAGCGTGTTTACCATTTCGGTGACGAGCACGAGTAAGGCTGACGCGTCGGCGACGACGACGAAGAAGAGCGCGCTGTTACACCTCGTCGATCTCGCCGGGAGCGAGCGACAGAAGAGCACCGACGCCGCGGGCGAGCGTTTGAAAGAGGCGAGCGCGATCAACAAGTCGCTCTCCGCGTTGGGGAACGTCATCAAGGCTTTGGTTGATCTCGCCGACGGCAAGGAGCGTCACGTGCCGTATCGCGATTCCAAGCTGACGTTTTTGCTCAAGGATGCCCTCGGAGGACGCTCGAGGTGTACGCTCCTCGCCTGCGTTTCGCCGGCGCACGTCAACTTGGAAGAAACCATGTCGACGCTCAAGTTTGCCCAGCGCGCCAAGCTCGTCAAGGTGCGCGCGGTGGCGAACGAGGAAGCCGTCGGGTCCTCGGAGGAGCTCATCGCCGAAGTCGGTCGCTTGCGCGCGCTCCTCGCCGAAGGCGGCGGCAACGTCGGTGGCGGTAACTTTACCGGCGATGCCTCGGCAAAGATTGCTGAACTCGAGGACATGATGGCCAAGGCGAATCGCGCCGCGGCGGCGGCGGCAAAAGATGGCGAAGAGGAACTCGAAAAGCTCAAAGCCAAGCTCGAAAACGCCAAGGATTTGTGCGCGTGTCTGGATAAGAATTTACAGTCGGCCAAAATGGTGATTCGATTGCGCGACGAAGCGCTGAAGAAGAAGCTTCTCTCGCCCGAGAGCGTAAACGCGGAGATTGAAGAGCTGAAGAAACAGGTGGAACATCCGCCCGAGGTGGTGCGCGTGCGCATCGAACTCGCGGCGTTGCAAGAGCGAGCGGAGCGATTGCAAGCGGAGAATGAGCGTTCGGCGAATCGAGGGCGATTGGCGACGGCGGAAAACGAGCTCAAGGACCTTCGAAAACTCATCGTCGCCGAGGGTGAGCTCGCGGCAAAGGCGCTGGATGAAAAAGCGTTGGCGATGCGCGAAAAGGAGGAAACTGATTGTCGCAACAAGACGCTCGAGGAGAGCATTCAAGCCGCTGAGAGACGCGCGACGGAGTGCCAGGAAATCGCCGAGAGCGCTCGAGCGGCGCAACTCGCGGCTGAGGTGCTCGAAAACGAGCACAAGATGGCCAGGGAATCCGCCGAGGCGGACAGAGCGCGCATCGAGGCGACTTTCCAGGAGAACAAGGAGGTGATGGAGGAGATGTTCTCCAAGCTCGAGTCCTTGATGGCGTACAAGGCGGCGGCGGAGAAGGAAAAGGCTGCGCTCGAGGCGCGAGTGGAAGAGGCGGCAGCCAAGGCGGCTGGCGCCAACTCGTCCTTTGAAGAGACGGTCGCCGCGCTGGAAAGCACTCGCGAAGAGCTGTCCAAGGCCAAGGGTGAAATTCAAGCTGCGCTCGAGGCTCAAAAAGAAGAGCTCGAACGCTCCGCGGCGGCGTCTCGCGCGGAATTTGAAGCCGAACTCGAAGCCCGATCGCGCGCGCACGAGTCTGCGATCTCCGAGGTCAACATGAGACACGAGGCTGAGATGGATCGATTACGACGCGAACACGCAGACGCGGTGGCTGAGGCGAAGAGTGAGGGCGCCGGGAGCGCGGAAGCGATGCGCGCCGAGCACGCCGCCGAGATGGAGGCGCAAGCCAAACGTCTCGAGGAAGCGTTCGTCGAGCGAACGTCGGAGCTCGAGGCATCGCACGCTCGAACCTTGGACGCGTTGCGCGCCGAAAATGAAGTCGCCATTCAAAAGATGCGCGAAGAGCACGAGGCGAACAAGTCGGAACTCGTCGCTGTCCACGACTCAAAGATGTCCGCGCAGTCTCGCGCATTTGCAGAGCAAATTGAAAAGATCAACGCGGCGCAAGCCGAGGCAATCGCCGCGCTCGAGCACAAGCACGCAGAGGAAATTTCCGACGTCAACGCAAAGCTCAACGCTGCGCTGGAACAAGGGGCATCGTCCGAATCGTCAGAGGAGGCGCACAACGCCGAGCTCGTGGCGCTCAATGAGGAACACACAAAGGCGCTTGGCGAGCTCGAGAGCGAATACAAGGCTCAAATTGCCGATTTGGAGAAGGAGCTCGCCGCGAAAGACGAAGCGAACGCCAAGGCGCAAGACGCTCTGCGCGAAGAGTTGGTCTCCGAACACGCCACCGCCTTGGAGGAACAAAAGGGTTTGCTCAGCACGGCGTTTGCCGCCGACATTAGAAATGCCGAAAAGAAGCTCGCGGCAGCCAAGGAGGAAATCTCAAGAGCTAAATCTGCGGCTGCCGCCGAGTTCTCGGCAGCGAGCAACGCGCAGACGCAGATTCGCCAGTTACAAGAGCTCGTTGAAGCGAAAGATGACGAAATCCGATCTCTTGAGCGACGAGTTTTGTCTTCTTCTCAGGGCGACGACGCCGGCGCGTTGAGCGACGCGCAATCCAGAGCGGACGCGCGTTTGGACGCAGCCAAGGCTGCGCGAAAGCGCGCCGAAGAGCGAGCGCATGACATGGAGAACAAAATGTCCGATCTCACACGTGAAGTCGAGGAGGCGAAGAGCGCGGCGGCGGCTTCCAAGTCAAAGGCTTCCGCCGCTCGATCGAGAATAGACTCGCTCGAAATGGCGTTGCACGCCGCCAAGGTGGAAATCGCGCATCTTAAGGGTGTCGAACCGCCGGCGAGCGTCGCTAAGACCCCATCTCGAACGCCATCACGAACGCCCGCAATCAAGCGCCCGCTCGCCGGCCGCACGCCAGGCCGAACACCGGCAACTATGGGCACGGCGAGACGCATTTTGAGCGACGTCAACGCCGAAGCGCCGCCCGCGAGTCCGTCCCAACACAGGCCTGTGAAGCACATGCGATTCGACGATAGCCCAGGCGTCGCAGCAAAGAAACCGACGGAGTCGACGACGTCGAGACCTGAACTTCAAGGCGTCCGACGCGGAACTGGTCGATCCAAGCCCGCGATGCGAGTGCAAGCGGATAAGCCGCCCGCCGCCGAACAATAATTTTTTTACATACACCCACGCCACACGATGACAATCAATGATACCGGTACAACAACAAATCTACAACCACTACGCACGCTACACGCTATTCACGAGACTTCCCATCCTCCGCGATCGACTTTATAAACGCCTCCGCGCGCGCCTCGGCGCCTCCCAACGACTCGGCCAACGCCCTCTCCGCCTCAAACGCGTCCCGCATCCTCCGCTCCGAAACTTCCCCCAACCGATCCGTGATATCCTTCGCCGTCTTCTCCGCCTCCTCCACCGCCGACGCGTTCCTCTCCGCCTCCCCGGCGCCGAATTTCGCCAGCTCCCGCAGCGCAGCCTCAACCTCTGCGTTGCGTTTCGACACCCCGGCGAGTTCTGCGTTCGTTCGTTCGAGCGACGCCCGTTCGGCGCGGATCCGTTCGAGCGCGCGCGTTTGCGCCCTGTACGCCTGGATGAAATTGACCAAGCGTTTAAACATCGGTTCGGGCGCTCCGTCGTCGCGCGCGGCGGTGTGGCGGCGCGTCGTCGGGCGCCGGTTGAGATCGAATTTTTAATTTTTTTTGAAATTTCAAAAACAGTTGACGCATCGCGTCGCGTCACATCAAGACGCGCGCGCGAATCGATATCCGAGCGAATCAATCAATCAATCAATGGACGGCATGAACGGCGAACACGCGACGACGGAGCAACCGAAGGAGACGGAGCAAACGACGACGACGCCGACGATGACGACGCTTGGGAAACGCGAACGTAAAAAGGTTGAAGTGTACACCGCACCGGTTGAAGAAAAGAAAAAGACGGCCGTCGTCAAGCGCGGACGAGGGGTGAAACTGTCAGAGATCCCGAACGTGGCGTTTAAACTGTCAAAGATTTCGCGCAAGGATGACATTTTGAAGTTTGTGTATCGGTTGCTGTACAAGGGCGTGCCGAAGCAGGCGAGCGTCAAGGCGGAGATCGGCGAGTTTAGCGGATGGGTGTTCGAGACGGATGCGGAGCGCGAAGTGAAAATGGACCTTTTGAACCGGGCGTTTAAGGATACTTTACACGACATTCTGGATTTGTTTGAGCTCCCGCGGGGATCTGGACCGGATGGGAAGAAGGAGGCGCAAGTGGCGCGTCTCGCGGCGTTTTTGGACGCACCCAAGGCGAGCGGGAAAAAATCGCTCGCGGAAGCGGAAGCGAAGAAAAAGGCGGCGAGAGATCGCAAGAGAGAGCGTAACGCTAAAGCTGCGGCTAAAAAGGCGAAGACGACGGCGACCAAGGCAGCTGGATCGGCGAAACAGGAAGCATTGATCAAGAAGCTCAAGGCGGAGAACGCTGCGCTTCGAGCCAAGCTCGCCAAGCTCACCGGTAAGGAGGAGCCCGCGGCGGAAGAGGAAGACGAAGAAGAGGAAGAGGAAGAAGAGGAGGAAGAGGAGGAAGAGGAGGAGGAATCCGAGGGTGATGAAGAATCCGAGGAGGAAGATGACGACAGCGACGAGGAATTCACCGACAAGCCAGCCAAGAAGCCAAAATCGACGCCGGCTGCCAAGCCGAAGCCGGTACCGACGCCCGCGAAGGAAGCTGCGCCGTCCCCGAAGCCCGCTCCCGTCCCGTCCCCGGCTCCGGCCGCTCCGGTCGAGGCGCCCAAGCCAGTCGAGACAGCCGCTCCGGCCGCTCCGGTCGCTCCGGCTCCGGCTGTCGCAGCTCCGTCTGGCCACGACCTCAAGACTGCCGTGCAAGCCATGCTCAAGGACGCCAACATGGAAGAGGTTTCCATGAAGAGCGTCCGTCAAGCGCTCGAGACAAAGTTCGGACAATCCTTGTCAGATAGAAAGGGCGAGATCAAGGAGTACGTGAACGCCTTCCTCGAACAATAGACGCGTTGCCATGTCAAAAATCCGAATACCAACAGTTATTTTCCTATCTACAAGAATGTTGTCGCTAAAATCTATTGCTGCCTTGATTGTCGCGTCAGCGAATCTCAAACTTTTCCACGTCCGCAACCACTTGGCTCAAATGTCTAACTAGGTTGGAGTGCGTCGAAGTCTCGCATCGTTCGCGGCAAATCTTCACCCATGGTTCACGTAATTCTCGTTGCGCCTCAAAAATCTCCTTCAGGACATCCAAACGCCCGAGGAGAGTGGCGCACAATAACGTCCAGTCCGTGCACTCGGCGTGACGCGCCGCATCCATCAAATGCGTCAGGTGAGCGGTGTCTCCACGTTCGTCGAAATCCACCGATCCGGCGTTGATCAGGTGACTCTCTCTTTTGATTTCTCTATCAAACGCGTTGCCGTCAAGCACATGCTTGGCGCCCTGTTCGAGCGCTTTAGCAAAATCTGAAATGTACGCGCTTCCTTCTCTATCGCTCTCGTGCGTCAAGTATCCGACGCCATCAAAGGATGTAATGGCTATGAATGCGCCCATGGCGACGAGCTCTTTGCCATCCGCCAACTCGTCCAAATGCGTCTTCAAAATCAACTGTTCGGGCTCGTCCAGCACGAGCTCCTCGTCGCCACGTTCACCCAACGCGAGCACGCTGTTCGGGGGTGGCACAACCACTTGAAGCGCGCGCTTTAGAAGGCCCGGTTTGCGTTTTCCGAGAGGCGTCTCGGAGATGGGTTTTAAGAGAAACTTGATGAGATCCTCGACCAGGTTGTAATCGCGCGCTTGCAACGCCTTTTGCATAATTTGCACCGCCACCTCTTTACCCACGGCTTCGTCCTCGAGCTTATCGACAACCAGAATGTAACACGCGGCGATGCGTAACCGGTTATGCTTAAGCGCTCTCAGGCTGAGTTCGCTCGCGGTTCCCGCGTACTTGAAGAGCGATTTCCACTGCGAGCTGTCTGTCTTGCGAGCGACACTGACGACGACGTCTAGAAAATTTGGTAACTTCGAAAGCAACTCGATGGAATTCTTGAGCATTTCTTGCGAATGCGCATCCGCGCTCGACGACTCCAACGCGGTGAAGAGCAACCACTCCAACGCGTGCGTAAAGTGCGGTGTTTGAACGCGTGCGACGCGAGCGTACGCCAACGCTGCGTCGGCTCGGCCCGCGCTCAAAAGCTTCCGCAGCGTGTACGGAACGACACTGTGCATCTTTGGCGCGATGGAAAAAAATGGCGCTTCACCAGACTCTGAAAACGAAAGCTTTTGCGCGACGCCGACGATGCGGTTCAACCTTGAACTCACCGCCACTGGGTAGAGCTCTCGGTCGAATTCGAGCTCGGGGTGTTTATCCGCGCCGTCAATCGTGAGACTCGACGCGCCGTCGCGTAATATCGATCGAGTGTCGGCTTCGGGAACGTGCATGACGCGCATACCCTCTGAACCGTACGCGAACACACGTCCCTGGTGATTGACCGACGACGACGACGACGACAACGCGGTATCATCTTCAGAATCGCCGAATGAAACCCAAAATTCTGATACGCCTCGCATCGCGACGACGTGTTCAAACTCGCGAGATAGATCGACGATCAAAACGTCGCCCCGCGCCGTGAGGACGACGCACTCTCGAACCTCTGACGCGTCCTCTTCAATCACATATCCGTGTGGGCACAACAGACTCACACCAACGATTTCATCATCACCGTCGAGATTGACCGTCGTCTTGCGTCGTTGACCGTTCGACTCTCGCACCGGGGATACCGCGAGCGTTCCGTCGGCTTCAATCACAGAGGTGAAGAGGGCGATTTCGCCATTGGCAAAGGCGACGACGAGATGCGCGCCGAGCGAGCGAGCGCACACTGGTTCGGCCGATAGAGGGTACCACCCGAGGTGTTGAAACCGTTCGGATGCGAAAAGATGCATCCCGTACGATGTTTTTGACCCACTGGTAAACATTCGCGTCTTACTGGATGAGGCGCACGCGGCGAGAATCGGCGGCGCAGCCGCCGGCGAACCTCTCGGTCGCAACCAAGCAAAGTCGATGGTTTCCATTGCGTTTTCATCCGATTCGTTCTGCATCATCAACCACCGCTCGGATAACGCGTCGTACATCAAGCACCCTCGAGTGCCAGCGACGGCTACCACTTCGCCGCTCGGGCTCGCGCTCGCGATGCGAAGCGGCCATCGCATCGAGAGATACTCGCGAGGACAGACGACTTGACGCAGACGCATTTTACTCGACGCGGAAGCCGCCGCAAGGAGGAATATCCTATCGGCACCGAGCAAGACGCACGATTCATTTTCAAGCGCATCGTGCGCATGTGTCGCTTCGCAGTGCGCGCGACCGGTGTTGCGCACGAGGGAGTATTCCAACAATCGAGCGCCAGCGGATGTGCGCGTCGGGACGTGGAGCGAGTACCCGCCGCATCCCCACGCGGGAGCGCCGAGACACGCGCCAATCATCGGTGTGGTGTTCGTCGAGTCAGATGGCGAGATGGACGATTTATCCATCGTCGTAGTGTTCATCGCCACACCGTCAAAAACGCTCTCTATCTGCGTCGTCGAATCGCCGCCAAATCCGTGATGCAGCGAACACATCGTCAAACATCCCGAATCGCTCCAAACGCTCAATCCTTGACGACGGTACCCCACCGCGAGGGCGCGTCCGTCGTGCGACCACGACGCGTACGTCGCCGCACCGGTATCTCTCGCGTTCACGCCCCAGGGTTTCAAGCTGAAAACAATCTTCGGCTCGCCAACTGTCGACGTAGTCGCGTCTTCGTACACTCGAACGTCGCCTTCGGCGTCACCCAACGCCAACGCGCGCGTCCCGCGATGAAACGCCGCACACATCGCCGGCGTCGGCGTCGCCTCGAACCAATTCGTCGTCAGAACGTTTCCTCTCCAATCAATCGTCGCCGCACACGTCGAACCGCTTTCGAACCGCACGACGAGCGTCTCAGTATCCGCGCACCAATCCACACTCGCCGCGCCTCCGTCGTTCCATTCGCTTCGTCCCAACCCCACGCTTCGCCCTTCCACCCCACGAGACCACGTGAGAAAGATCACCCGTCCACGATCCGTCCCCACAACGATTTCGTCTTCGTCCGACGCGCAACACGTCGCGCGTTCTCCATCATCCAAACGTATAACTCGCTCGAGCTCGCACTCGCCTCTTCGCGTCTCCTCGCCCCTTCGCGTCGCTCTCGCCGAAGACACAAACACCTCCCCGTCCACGCTCACCGTCGCGAACGCCGCTGTGACTTCAATCTCTTCCTCCCGAACCCCTCCGTTCGACGTCGTCGTCCCATCCCCACTATTTTTCCTTCTTCGCCTTCGTTCGTCCGTTTCCGTCTTCGCCGACGACTCGCGCCACGTTGCGTCCACCGCCTCCTCCCCTAGATCCGTTTCCACCCGCCCCAGCGTCGCCCCGCACGCGCCGGCGTCGCGAAACTCCACGACGCGTCCGCGAACCCACGCGATGATGCGCGCTTCGCGGTGCGTCAACGCGACGTCGGCAGTCTGCCGTTGAGTAATCCGGTTTAAGTCAGCGTCGTCATCTTGTCCCTCGCGCGTCGTCATTCCGAGCGATGCGTCCGCGCGATCGGCGTCGGACGACGCGCCCGGATCCATCGCACCGCACGGCGCGCTCGCGAGCGCGCGCGAGACGCGGGGCCAGGCGTGGGCGACGTACATCGCGTCGCGGTGTGACGAACGAACCTTCCTGCCCGCGCATGGACGCAGCTTATCTCGTATTCTGTATACATTTCATGGTATCAGATCCAAAACATATGTGTAAATCTAAAACGCCAATCATGGTATCATATAGTTGTAGAACTTCTACAATACGTAATAATCGGACATGTGGGAAAACACCGGCGGCGCGTGCGAAAACGCCCCTGACGTCACGTCTTCACGCGCGCTCCGCGCGTCGATTCGCGACGGACGCGAACGAGCGAGACGAGCGGGATCGACGGACGTTTAGAACGCCGCGGGTCGGGACGCGCGCGCGCCCAAAGGCGGGGAGTCGAGAAGGACGCGTCGGGCGGGCGCCGAATCGGATCGGGCGATAAGATTGGATCGCATCCCTCCAACCATCCATTGACCGATCACGGTTCGTTTGACGACGCGTGATGGAGACGACGATGGGTCTTCGGTGTGCGGTGATACCGTCGTCGCCCTCGTCGACGTCGTCGAACGCGCGGGTGCGAAGGACGACGGTGCGCGGAGGCGCGGGACGAAGAGGCGGGCCGACTCGACTGGCGGGCGGGTTTGGAAACGCGACTCGGACGCGAGACCCGAACGCGAGGCGCGACGACGTCGTCGTCGCTCGGGCGGTGACGCCGTCTTCGATCGAC
>Ga0181578_10006252_pt1 | contig 10270 bp, 6 predicted proteins | sample 071ome_21_FD_148659 | JGI IMG/M metagenome (GOLD analysis project Ga0181578, IMG submission 148659) | Coastal salt marsh microbial communities from the Groves Creek Marsh, Skidaway Island, Georgia - 071401CT metaG (spades assembly) | ecosystem: Environmental > Aquatic > Marine > Intertidal zone... | reverse complement strand
GGGCGAAGAGATGTTTGGGATCACTTCTCCTCTTCAAGATCATCCTCTCCCCAATCATCGAAACCTTCAGGCAACAGCCCATACCGCTTCATCATTTCAATATCCTGCATCATGGATGATTCGTCTTCATCATCTTCGGGTTCCCTCAGAACGACCGGAAAGGTTTCCTCCCGCCCCTCGACACGCCAAAGGACGTCATCGGGTTCATCTTCATAGTTCCAGGACCGATCACGCCAATGGACTGGAAGAAGCCCAGGAAAACCACCCTCGTCCTTGCCGTTCCAACCCACCGAATACAACTCAAACCCATCGCTCCCCAGTCTTCGATAATGAAAGGGTTGGCTGGACATCGGGTCCTGCGGCATGACGTCGCAAAATTCGGGTACGAGATCCTCCAGTTGTTCGGGGTATCGCCCATGCTTGAGATAAAAGCGCTCCAGCGGCACTGAAGCCTTGGCTATCTCCACCATCAGCTGCGCTGAGTAAAATCGGTCATAAACGCGCAAAGCCGGGGTCAAAATGGCCGAGAGCAATCCAAACTCCCGATCATCGTAATCAGGCAATTGGGCCTCCAGTTCAGACCATGGCCGATGCTGAAATTGGTCCACGATGTTTTCGGCTTCTTTGCCAAGATAATCATACGAGTGATGCAGCAGCCGGATCTGCTTGATGTAAAAGGCCTGCATTGGGTATTGGACCCAAAACCCCAGTGGCCCCATCCATAATCTTTGAGCAGGAGAAAATGGACGTTGACCCGGACCACCCAAGGCATCCACCACGGAAATCACTTGAAGGACATTCTCATCGGCCTGCTCTTTGAGCCACGGGACGAAAGCTGAGCGTTCCATGTCCATGGCACCTGGAATTCCTTTCTCCAGACGAATCTCAGCCAGGGCACTTGCCATCCACCGCCATTGGTCATCCGACCAAAGGTGCTTATTTTGAATAGCGACCAATCCCTCCAACCCAGCCTTCCAACAAGCCATTTCAACCAATCGACAGATGAGGACATCGGACATACCAGCACGATGAATCACAAACATATCCTGCATGGTCTGAAACGCTGCATCAGCTTCACGAGCATAGGCCTCCCACAGGATTCGTTGGCGAGTTACTTGAGCCAACTTCTTGATGTAACCCAAATGAGGAAGCAGCATGGCTGGACCATTTTCAAAGGCAAACGGATAGACGTCCTGTTCGCGTTTGAATGCCTCCACGATGGCACTGTAGCGACCCTTGTGAGTTTCATAAGATGGCTTCAGGGCATTCAAAAGGGACTCGAGATTTTCAAAAGATTCTTCAGAAAGGTCGCTTTCTTCTCGCAGAAGGTCTTCTTCATATTTTTGAGCCCAGGCCAATTCGTAAAGAGCCTGTAGAGCTTGGTAAGCAGCTGAGGGTCTCTTTTCGGCTTGAGCAAATCTCAGATCTTGAGGTGGCCCCGAGGGCAAGGCCATCCATCCATATTCTTTCTCCATCCGCTCTCTCGCCAATTTGCCAGCATCCGGTTTGGAGGGTCGTTGATCAAAAATATCATCGATATTTCTGTCATCGGATTGTCCAGCTTCGGCCAGCGTGATCAAAAGCGGGTGATCCCAGACATTTTTATCAGGCACCACTTCGGGCGCGTTATACAATCGTGCAGGGTCCAACACCTCGCCACGAGCAAGCAATGCCTCTTCAGCTGCCAGAAGCTGATGCCATTCCCTCGACTTCATATACGCCCCAGCTGCAAACCACAAAACCAACAGAAGCGCATGAGTCGCAACAACCCACCCCATCTTTCTGGCTCGCTTGAGAATGAGCACCAAAAGTCCAAAAGGATACAATAGAGGCATGAGGAGGATGAGCCCCCACCACCAACGACGGCGAAAACCGATCACAAGAGCTGCCAACCATACTACAAGGTGCAGAAGGTTGAACAGAGAAAGCAGCAGCAAGTGCTCAGGGAGCACGTCGGCAGAGAAAGGAAAAGGATCTGGCATGTGATTGTTTTGACCGGGGTTCCTGGAGAGGAGACCTGATTGGTTCTTAGCATGACACGCATCTTCACGTCAAAAGGCGCCAAATGATTTAGGGTATGTCAACAATCTGCGTGGGTTTTGGAGACACTTCAACGCGTCTTGCCGCCAGAGCCTGCTCACCAAGCCAAGATGTTGAGAATGAGGATTTGATCCAAATGGGTGGCAAGGTTATGAATAGAGAAGCACCTTCGATGAAACGGGATTCAACATCCAAGACCTTAAATCTCAAGCGCTCTGGCATCCTTGCTCTGTTATGCGGGATCTTTTGGCATCATTCCTCGGCAGAAGCGATTGATTTCAACCGGGAGATACGTCCCATTCTGGCCGGCAAATGCTTTGCCTGTCATGGCCCTGACAAGGAAGCGCGCAAGGCAGGGCTCCGACTGGATCGACGCGAAGCAGTCATCGAGGCAGATGCTTTGGTACCGGGTAAATTGATGGACAGCGAACTCCACCACCGAATCCATTCCACGGATCCGGATGAGGTAATGCCCCCTCCCGAAACAAACCAAACTCTGACGCCGGAAGAAATCGACTTACTGGACCAATGGATCGAAGCCGGCGCCGCCTACGACCGGCACTGGGCCTTCGTCTCCCCCCAAAAAACCGCTGTTCCCAGCCATGGCGCCCGGTGGGGGGAAAACCCGATCGACGCCTTTCTCTGGCAATCCATGCACAAGCACGGCTTTGAGCCCTCTGAGCCAGCCCCTCCCCACATGCTGCTTCGCCGCCTTTACCTCGATTTAACGGGCCTGCCCCCGGCACCGGAAGAAGTAAAAGCCTTTGTCGGGGAAAGCAGCCAAGAAGCCTATGTTCGCATCGTAGATCGCCTTTTGGCCTCCCCTGCCTACGGGGAAAAGTGGGGGCGCGAGTGGCTGGATATTGCCCGCTACGCCGACACCAATGGCTACGAAAAGGACAGACCGCGCAGCATGTGGCCCTACCGCGACTGGGTGATTCGTAGTCTCAACGCTGACATGCCCTTCGACCAGTTCACCATCGAGCAACTCGCCGGGGACATGCTTCCAGGGGCAACTCAAGATCAACGCATTGCAACCGGCTTCCATCGGAACACGCAACTCAACGAAGAGGGTGGCATCGATCCCCTTGAGTTTCGTTTTTACGCCGCCGTCGATCGCGTGGCCACCACAGGCACGGCCTGGATGGGGCTTACCACCGGATGCGCGCAATGCCATACCCACAAATACGACCCCATCACGCATGAAGAATATTATGGATTGATGGCTCTGTTGGACAATGTGGAAGAACCCGACCTCATCCTCGAATCCGCATCACAAACGGCTCAACGCAAGCAGATCGACGCCGCACTGGAAACCGAACGTGTTCGGCTGCAGGAAGGCACCTCAGGCTTTGAATCAGCTTTCATGACATGGCTCAAGGAAGCCCAAGAAGCCGCAACTCAATGGACGACCCTGACTCCGAGGAAGATGAAAACCAACCTTCCCAAATTAGAGGTCCTGGAGGACGGCTCGATTTTTTCATCAGGGGATGTCACCAAACGTGATGTGTTCACCCTTCAATTCGAAAACGACACGCCCATCACCGCCTTGCGACTCGAAGTATTGCCCGATCCCCGGTTACCGGAACAAGGACCCGGCCGATGCTATTATGAGGGGCGAAAAGGGGATTTTTTCTTGAGTGAATTCCAAGTCTTTAAAGGGAAAGAACCCATGACGATCACCCAGCCCTCCCACACCTACGGCAAGATCAGCATTGGAGGAGGATCGGCCGATGCCAACAACGTGCTGGATGGAGATGGGTCCTCAGGGTGGTCGACGGCCGAGCAGAATGGCAAGGCACACCATCTGGTGCTTCCGCTGAAGGACCCCATTCCTGCAAAGATCCCCTTCACCATCGAAATGCTGTTTGAGCGGCATTTTGTGGTGAGCCTGGGGCGTTTTCGCCTTTCGGCTACCAGCGAGACCGGCACCCCCATTGCCAAAGCACATGGCACAAGGGCGGAGGCACTTCTGGCCACAGGCAAGCTCGATGAGCCATCGGCCCTCAGCTACCTCAAGGATGTTTTTCTGGAAACCGACCCTCGGTGGAAGACTCAGCAACAAGCTCTGGAAAAAATCCGAAACCAACTCCCCCGGCCCGATCATTCCCTGGTCATGATGGAGCGACCCGCCGACAATCCTCGCCCCACCTATCTGCGACATCGCGGAGAATACCTCAGCCCGCGCAACCTCATCGAGCCCGGGCTACCCAAAGTGTTCCGTGACCCTGCATTGCCAGGTCCCAAAGATCGCCTGAGCTTTGCCCGCTGGTTGGCAAGTGACGCCAACCCTATGGGCGATCGCGTGACGGTCAATCGCGCCTGGAGGTCTTTTTTTGGTGCCGGATTGATTCGTACCAGCGGAAACTTTGGCACCCAAGCACCCAGCCCCGATCACCCCGAACTCCTGGACTGGCTGGCTGTGAAGTTTCGCGAAAACGGCCGTCACCTCAAATCGCTGCATCGACTCATCGTCACCAGTGCAATTTACCAGCAGTCCTCGCAAGCCAGTCCCGAACAGCTGCAGCGTGATCCCGAAAACCGGCACCTGGCGCGTGGCCCGCGTTTTCGTCTTTCCGGGGAATTGATCCGCGATCACATGCTCGCTGCCAGCGGCCGACTGTCACACAAGATGCAGGGCCCAGGTGTTTATCCCCCGCAACCCCTGAGTGTCACGGCGCATGCCTTTGGCAATACCGCCTGGAAGGTTTCTTCAGGTGAAGATCGCTACCGTCGGTCAGTGTATACCTTCATCAAGCGTACGGCACCTTTTGCCAGCTACATGACCTTCGACGGCACCTCGGGAGAAAATTGCCTGGCAAGGCGAGACCGCAGCAACACGCCCCTTCAGGCCCTTTCTCTGTTGAATGATGACATGTTTCTCGAGCTGGCTCGCCATGCAGCGATCCAAGCACCTACCGAGCCTGAAGGTGCCATCGAGACCCTGTTTCGACAATTCCTCAGCCGTCCGCCCACTAAAGAGGAGCAGGCAACCCTCATGGGTTACTACCAGCAGCAGTTGGGACGCCTGCACGCAGGGGAACTCCAAGCCAGCGATCTCACAGCATCCCAAGAGGCCCCTGTCGAAAGGGCCGCAAGGGTTTTGCTTGCCCGATTGATCATGAACCTCGACGAAGCCATCACCAAACCATGAATGCTTCCTTTCTCATCGAACGTACGCGCCGGCACTTCTTTCAGGATTGTGGACTCGGGATTGGCAAAATGGCCCTGGCCTCTCTCCTGGCCCGAGAGGGCTTGCGTGGAGCCACTGCGGACCACCCGCTCGACTACATGCGCCACCCGATCAAGGCCAAACGAGTTATCTTCCTTTTCATGGCCGGGGCACCCAGCCAACTGGAACTCTTTGACCACAAGCCCAAGCTCAAGGAAATGGAAGGCAAGCCCATTCCTCCTTCGGTGATTCAAGGGCAGCGGTATGCTTTCATTCAACCCGATGCGGCAGTGCTGGGCCCACGGTTCCCTTTCAGTCAACACGGGCAATCAGGAGCCGAACTTTCCGACCGACTGCCTTACCTGAGTCAGATCGTCGACGACATCGCCGTCGTCAAATCGTTGCATACCGATCACTTCAACCATGCCCCGGCCCAATTGTTCATGACCACCGGCAGCGGCATTCCTGGGCGCGCCAGCATGGGCTCCTGGCTGAGCTATGGTCTTGGAAACGAGGCCGATGATCTCCCGGCCTTTGTGGTTCTCAAGAGCGGGGGAAGCCTCAGCGGTGGAGCCTCGATGTGGGGGTCGGGTTTCCTCCCATCCGAACACCAGGGGGTTCCCTTCCGAGAGGGCAACGACCCCATCCTGCATCTCTCGAACCCCAAAGGCATCGATCGCGTGGCCCAGAGGCAGACCCTGGATGCCTTGAGTCACCTCAATGGGCTTTCTCACCAGCAACTGAGAGATCCGGAAATCAAAACACGCATCGAAGCCTATGAAATGGCCTATCGCATGCAGGCTAGGGCTCCTGAGTTGATGGATTTCTCCAGTGAAAGCCAAACAACTAAAGAACTTTACGGTATCGAGGATGGCCGGTCTAATTTCGCCAGCCACTGCCTGCTGGCACGTCGTCTTGTGGAACGCGGCACGCGCTTTGTTCAGCTCTACCACAGTGGCTGGGATGCGCATTCGGATGTCGAGGGCAATGTCAAAAACAATGCCCGCACCGTCGATCAAGCCAGTGCTGCGCTGATCACCGACCTCAAGCAACGGGACATGCTCAAGGATACCCTGGTGGTCTGGGGCGGCGAATTCGGCCGAACCCCCATGGTAGAAGCCAGTGCCGCTTTGGGGAGAAGCAAGGGGCGGGATCACCATCCTCAGGCCTTCACCATGTGGCTGGCGGGTGGAGGCATCCGCCCTGGCATCACGCTGGGTCGAACCGATGAACTGGGTTTTCACATCACCGAAGACCCGGTTCATGTGCATGACCTGCAGGCCACCATCCTCGAGTTGATGGGGATCGACCACACACGCCTGAGTTTCAACTTTCAGGGTTTGGATTTTCGTCTCACAGGCGTGGAGCCTCACCATTCGATCCAAAAACTCATGGCTTGACCCGGGCTCAACTCTCATTCATCTGCCCAGCCGCTCCATCGATCTCATGACGACCCGACCCTTCCGCCATCATCCATCACTTTCAAGATGCACGTGCTTGCTACATGTCTTTCTGGCGCTGTTTCTGTGTTTCACCGCCTGCCAGAGCCCAGGTGTCCGGGAAACTCGCATGCCCACTGCTGAGCGGGCGCCAACCATCCTGGACGACACCTTGATCATGGGGCAGATGACCCAGGCGGCAAGCGAAGCCATGGACGATGCCTCACCGACCAGCATGAGCCAACTGATCGCCACCCTGAAAACCGAACCCACCGCCAAAGTGATGCTTTCCAAACCCACCCAAAGCCCTTTGAGTGAGGTTCAGCAATCGATTGCGGTCGTCGGCGGTGTTTACAAATGCAATCGATGCACCCGCTGGCATGTGGCACCAGCCAGCGGCTTTCTCATTGCAGACGACTTGTTGGTGACCAACTACCATGTCGTCAATCAACCTTCCCATCAGGCCTTGGCGGTGCGCCTTTTCGATGGACGCCTGTTCATGGTGGAAGAGGTGGTGGCCGCCAGCCGCGAGAATGATCTCGCGGTGTTGCGCATCCCCTCCACAGGACTCAAGCCCATTTCTCTGGGAGCGGCAGCTCCCATTGGAGCGCAGGTGGATCTCATCAGCCATCCCAAACAACGTTTCTATACCCTGAGTGAAGGAAGGGTTTCGCGCTATTTCATCCGCCGACAAGGCGACCGTCGGGTCCCCATGATGAGCATCACGGCAGACTTCGGCAGAGGATCCAGCGGGGCACCCGTCCTCAACACCGAAGGACACGTCGTTGGGATTGCCACCAGCACGGAATCGGTCTACTATTCCGAAGAAGACGGCCAGCAAAAAAATCTGCAGATGGTCTTCAAGCATTGCATCCCCGTTCAACAATTACGCAAGCTGATTGGAGGATGAGCCTGGCAGGAGGGTGGTTTGTCCATGTGCGTCAGCCACCCTCGCCATGCATCCTTCAACCTCATCCTCCCAGAGGCCCAAGGCCTTCACCCTGATCGAACTCCTGGTGGTCATTGCCATCATCGCCATTCTGGCAGGCATGCTCCTGCCTGCCCTCTCTCGTGCCAAAGGCAAGGCTCATACCACTCGATGCTTCAACAATCTTCGTCAGATGGGCATGGGTGTTCAGCTTTATGCCATGGACCATGAGGACTCGGTTCCCGGAGACACCTTCGGGGGCGGTTACTTCTTTGCCAATCTCCTGGCTCCTTACATCGATCGGACCATTGACCCATCCCAATTCCAGCAAGGCGATATTCTCTATCAGGCTTACCAGCAAATCGATCTGTTCCATTGTCCGGGCATACGACCCAAGCCATCACAGACCCGGCCTTTTGCCCTGCACTACACCATCAACTCCATCGACTTCAGCCTCTACCGATCCTCTGGACAGTACGAGGCGACACCGTTCCAAAAAATCACGGCCATTCCCGCACATGCGGCCACCGCCTATCTGTGTGAGATCAACGATGACGGGGTGCTCTCACCAGCTGGGTATGGAGGGTGGAATGTCTGGGATCGCTCCCACACCACTTACGGACCCCTGGGCAAACCCAACAACAGCCCGCGAATGATTCGGTATGATGACAATCGGCACGGAGGGCAAACCACCTTTGTCTTCCTGGACGGTCACACCGAAACCCGAAACCTGGCAGATGGCCAGAGTCTCCGTGGAGTCCCCTTCTCCTTATTCAACCCATTGCACCCCAACCCCTAGGCGTGGTAGGGCCCATGAGCACGACTCACCCGTACTAGCCCCCAGGCTGGACAAAGGGCGAACCTTGCGGGAGCTTGAGATCACCGTGTTCTTGTTGGAGGCCTTCTAAAAAAGCCTCAGACAACGCACTCTGGTGAGTCACCCAGATCTCGTGGTTCCAACGTCGGGACTTGATGAACGATTTAGAGGACCGCCGAAGATAGTGTTGCCCATTCTCGGCTCCAAGATAGGTATAAAAAGTCCATGTACCGCGAGGCCCCATGTGGAAGGCGGCCTCAAATTGACTTCCCGAAACCGAACGTGACCTCTCCTCGCAGCCTGTCAGTATGGACAGCAAAAGGATCCAGCAACCACATCGCACGAGCCAAGGCTTTGCCCAACAGGTGGGGAAAACATGTGCACCGCTACCCCCACCATGGCTCGAGCCATTACAGAGGAAATTCACGGTGGAGCCTTTCCGGATGGCGGTAGGTATACCCCATGGCCTTCAAGGTATTCAAGTGACCCATGAGGCGCTGTTCAAACCGCTTCCAATCCCGCTGATCAGCAGGACTCCAAGCCACTTCAGAGAGCGCACACATCCGGGGAAGGATCATGTATTCCACCAGTTTCCAAGTGGGCATGCGCTCCGTCCAGATGTTGCCTTGCACGCCGAGAATATGATGCGCTGACTGCGCATCCAAGGCGTCTGGAATCGGTTCATACGCATAAAGCGTGTCGATGGGAATCCGCCCCAAGTTACCAGGTTCCTCCGGTTCCTCACTCTGCCGATAATCAAAATAACAGTGGGTGGTGGGAGACATGACCACATCATGTCCCATCTGGGCGGCCTTGAGCCCTCCCTCAATACCTCGCCAGGACATCACCGTGGCAGAGTCTGGCAAACCACCCTCAAGAATCTCATCCCAGCCCAGCATGCGCTTGCCCTTGGCCTGAAGAAAATCTCCCATGCGACTCACCAACCAGCTTTGCAATTGATCCTCATCCTGGAGCCTCTGCGTCTTCATTTGAGCCTGGCAATCCGGACAATCCTTCCAACGCGTCTTGGGGCACTCATCACCACCGATGTGCACATAGCGCCCCGGAAAAAGCTCCACCACCTCGCCAAGGATGGTTTCCAAAAACTCAAAGGTCGCTGGCTTACCTGCGCAATAAACGTCGTCAAAGATACCACAAGTGTTGGCCACCTCGAAGGGACCCCCATGGCAGGAGAGCTCAGGAAAGGCAGCCAGGGCTGCCATGGCATGGCCTGGCATCTCGATTTCAGGTACGACTTCAATGTGCCTTTGCTGCGCGTATCGCAACACTTCAGCCACGTCCTCCGCGGTATAATACCCTCCGTAAGCTTGGCCATCGCGATCCCGCCAGGCCGAAACTTGGGTCAGGGCAGGATAGGCCTTGGAGGCCAGACGCCAGCCCTGATCGTCTGTCAGATGCCAGTGAAAGATGTTCATGCGATGAAGCGCGATCAAATCCAACAATCGCTTGATCCGATCGACGGGATAGAAATGCCGACAGACATCCAGATGCATGCCCCGCCAGGAAAAGCGCGGAGCATCCTCAATCACGCAACAGGGCCAACCCCCTTCTTCCAGAAGCACGGTCAAGGCCGCTACCCCTCGAACCCAGCCTGTTTCGCTACCCGAGAGGATCACGCCATCGGGTCGAATTTCCAGTCGATAGGCCTCTGAGGACGAGCCGGGTTGCAGGACCAATTGAATCTCGGCTTCCTCGTGAGTGGCTTGCCACTGTATGGAAGCGTCTTTCTGGGACAGCCATTGCCCGAGCAGGGAAACGGTGGGATGCAGTTGCTCCGTTGAACCGCCCTCAACTCGAATTCGCAGATTGGGAGGAATCCTTAGACGCCCTGTCTTAGGTTCCATTTTTTGGGG
>Ga0181578_10006251_pt1 | contig 10271 bp, 7 predicted proteins | sample 071ome_21_FD_148659 | JGI IMG/M metagenome (GOLD analysis project Ga0181578, IMG submission 148659) | Coastal salt marsh microbial communities from the Groves Creek Marsh, Skidaway Island, Georgia - 071401CT metaG (spades assembly) | ecosystem: Environmental > Aquatic > Marine > Intertidal zone... | reverse complement strand
TCACGCGAAGAATTCGTCAAGATGCGGACGGAACGGGATGCGACGCTTTCCATGCCGCGTCTGATCCTGCCCTCAATCCAGGTCAATATGCGGGCGGGGCAGATGCCGCCCGCGGAAGATGACGGCCATTCCTATATGAAGCTGCCGATCAACCGGTTCTAGATTCCGCTAAAACCGGTTTCCAGGCCTCTTTTCCGGTACTCTATTCCGCCGCGCCCGCGACCGGCTCACCTTCCGTCTTGTACCGCATTGCACCCTTTTCACGGCGCAGCAGCGGCGCGGTAAAGCTCAGCAGCGGCGGGATAATCAGCAATGTCAGCACCGCTGAGAGCGCCAGGCCACCCAGCACGACCGATCCCAGACCGCGATAAAGCTCCGATCCCGCACCCGGCGTGACCACCAGCGGCAACATGCCGAACACGCTTGTCAGCGTTGACATGAAGATGGGACGGATACGGTTGCGTACCGCCTCATTGATGGCGTCGTAAACCTCCATCATTTCGGTTCGCACATGGTGCAATGTCTGATGCACCAGCAGGATGGCGTTGTTCACCACCGTGCCGATCAGGATGACAAAGCCCAGCAGGGTAAGCATGTCGAGCGCCTGGAAGTGATAGATGTTGAGGATCGAGAGCCCCGCGACACCGCCTGCGGTGGCCAACGGGACCGAGAACATGATGACCAGCGGGAAGATAAAGCTCTCGAACAGGATCGCCATCACCAGATAGACGATGGCGATGGCGATGATCAGATTGAACACCATCGCTTCCCAGGTCTTGTTCAGCTCATCTGCGGTCCCGGCAATGTTCAGCCGTACGCCTTGCGGCAGCCCTTCCTGTGTCATCGGCGCAATGATTTCTTTCTGTACCCGTTCGATGGATGTCTCGAACGGGATATTGTCGGGCGGGCGGATCTGGATCTGCACCGTGCGCTGGCGTTCGAAATGGCGAATCTGGGTCGGGCCCTCCGTGACCTCGATCCGCGCCAGCATATAGGCGGGCAAAATCTGTCCCGTCCGCGTGACGACCGGCAAATCGCCGATCCCCTGGGTGCGTTTCACCTGCTTGTCCGGGCCCATGAGGGTGAGGTCGATCCGGTTGGACCCGTCCGTGACCTCGGCGACCCGCAACCCGTCATTGAAGGCATCGATGGATATGCCGAGATCGCGTGCGGTAAGCCCGACATCGGCGAGTTTCAACAGATCGGGAATGATCCGCACTTCGGGGGCGCCGAGTTCCAGCCCCGGGCGGGGACGAAGCTGCGTGCCCTCGCTACGCGGCATAACGGAGGAAAGGCGTGTCATTGCATCGCGGGCCAGTTCCAGCAGCGTTTCCAGATCGGGCCCGGTGATGTTGAGGTCGATGACCTGCGATCCGCCAAGCCCGCGCCCGAAGATCGATGTCTGGCGCGCAAAGCCGAACGTGCCGGGTTCGGAAAAGATCGTCCGGCGTAAAATCGGCACCAGTTCCTTCGCGCGGGTCGGGTCGGTGGCCGATGTGCCGATGAAAGTGGAGGTGGAGCGTGAAATGTACCAGAACCGGGCCATGCGGACGGGGCCCTTGTCGCACTCTTCCACCTGCACCGGCGGCCAGTCGGCCACGACTTTCAGGCGGCTGAACCAGGACGGGCATTCGACCGGTTTTTCATCCGGATCCGCCCAATAGCGTCGGGTCATCCTTTCCGCGCGCTCGGCCATATTGGTCAATTGTTCAAGATTATAACCGGGCGGGGTCTGTGCGATGGCGAGCACAAAATTCCGGTTGCCATCCGGTAGATAGGAGAGTTTGGGCAGGAACAACCAGGTCCCGTATCCCGCGAGCCCGCAAACCGACGCGACGACGAGGATGCCCGCAAACCGGTTCGATATAGTTATTGTTGTAAAGCGGCAGACGAACCCCGCGAACGCCGACGCGGCGGCATCGATAAACGGTATTTTGCGCTTTTCCGCGACCTCATGCGTTTTTTCGCCGAGTAGCCAGCGCGCCAAGGCCGGCACCACCGTGATCGAAACGATGAGGGACAGCGTCACCGCGACCGAAAGCGCGATGGCTATATCGCGGAACAGCTGCCCGACCACCAGATCCATAACCAGGATCGGCGCGAATACGACGACGGTGGTAACAGCGGATGCCATGATCGCGCCCCAGACCTCGTTGGCGCCGCGAATGGCGCCTTCGACGGGGCCGCGACCCATTTCCCGATGGCGGTATATATTTTCAAGGACGACAATGGCGGCGTCGACGACCATGCCGACGGCGAAGGCAAACCCGGCGAGCGAGATGACGTTTATGCTGCGCCCCAGCGCCGCCAGCGCCACGAAGGAGCCGATGATGGAAACAGGTATCGCCATGGAAACCACGGCGGTCGCGCCGAAGGAGCGCAGGAACAGCAGCAGGATGATCGCCGCCAATGTTCCGCCGACATAAATGTTCTGGCTGACCAGCCCGACGGCGGCATTGATATAGACGGTGTCGTCATGGACCTGTTCCATGACAAGCCCGGCCTGCGGCAGGACATCGTCGTTCAGCTCTTTGACGACCTTGCGGATATCTTCCATAGTTTCGATGACATTGGCGCCGGTATCGCGCACCGCGTTGACGATAATCGCGCTGCGTCCCCGGTCGCGCCGCCGGGACGTCGTCCGCTTGAAACCTTTTTCGACTTCGGCAATATCGCCGACGCGGACCCGCAGGATGCGGCCCGTCGCCGGATCGCGGGTGGACCGCAACACGACCTCTCTCACCCGCTCGACGGTGTTGAGTTCGCTCTCCGTGCGGACCGTGTATTCGCGCTTGCCTTCCTCGACCTCACCAGCCGACAGATTGATGTTTGTCCCGCGCAGCGCATTGTTCAGATCGGTGACCGTCATCCGGAAATGGGCGAGCCGTTGCGGATCGATGATGATGCGGATTTCAGATTCGTTGCCGCCATAGACATTGACCAGCGCGACACCCTTGACCCGTTCCAGCCGGTCAAGAATGACGTCATCAACGAAGTCGCCATATTCGGAAATTTGCCGGCTGTTTCCCTCCCTGGTCCGGATCGAGAAATAGGCGATCGGGTTATCGTCGGAATCGCGTGTACGCAGTTCCGGCTCATCGGCCTCATCTGGCAGATTGCCGACTTGTTGCAGCCGGTTATTGATCAGCAGGATGGAGCGGTTTCGATCGACGTTGATGTTGAATTCCAGGCTGATACGCGCGCGTCCGCGGCTCGCCCAGGACTCCATGCTCTCAAGTCCTTCAAGCCCTTTAAGCGCTTCCTCCTGCGGGATCAGGATTTCGCGTTCGACCTCCAGCGGGGCCGCGCCGCGCCAGGTGGTCTGCACCTGGATCAGCGGTTTACGCACATCCGGGGTCAGCTGGATCGGAATCGCCTGAAGCGCGACCCAGCCCATCAGGACGACCATCAACACAACGGACATCACGGCGACGGGACGCCGTACGGCAAGCTCAATCAGTTTCATGAGCCGGATCCTTCTTTATTGCGGCGGTGCCGTTCGCGTCCCTCGCTCTTGCTGCCATCGCCACGATCGGCGCTTTTGTCATCACCTCCACCGCGTCGTCCGCGCCGGCTTTCGCCACCGCCCCGGCCACCGCGTCCGCCGGCACCTTGCAGTTTGACCTTCTGGTTCGGCCGCAATCTTTCATTGCCGCGCACGACGACCTTGTCACCCGGCTTCAGCCCTTTCAGAACTTCGAAGCGCGATCCGAAAGTCTCGCCCAGTTCTACCTGCCGGAGCGAGGCCGTCATCTTTTCCTCATCGACGACGAATACGACCTTGTTGCCCCGGCGAACGGTGATCGCGTCTTTATGGACGGTGACGGCCACACGCGTCGGGCCCGCCGGAATCCGCAGCCGTACGCTTTGGTTGGCGGCGACCATCTTGTGTTCGGAATTCAGCGCCGGGACGAAACGCACCAGCCGGGTGCGGGACAGCGCGTTTTCTTCCGGTACCACGGCGCGGACGGTTGCCTTGAACTCTGCGCCATGTTCCGGGAGCACATCGACGTCGCGGCCCTGATCGAGCCCGCCGACCCGGTTCCCCGGGACTTCGGCTTCGACTTCCAGCGTGCTGTCATTGACCATGGTCACGACATTGGCCCCGACATTGACGTAATTCCCGACCTCGACATGAAGCACCGTTACGACCCCGTCGAACGGCGCGAGCACGGTTGAGTTGGCGAGGTTGATATCGGCCATACGCAATTCGGCTCCGGCCTGTTCGGCCTTTGCCACCGCCTCGGCCCGCGCGCTTCTGAAACGTTCGACATCGCGGCGCTTGTCGTTATAGCGGGCGACGGAAAACGCTGCTGATTTCCGCAGCCGTTCGAGCCGTTTCAATTCCTGCTGGGCCAGTCCCAGCTGCGCGTCCGCACGGTTGATGCTCGCGCGGTATTCCTTGAGCTCCGCGGCTTTGAGACCGCGTTCGGCCTCCAGCATTGCGGTGATCAACCGGATCAGCGGCTGCCCCTTCGTCACACGATCGCCGACCCTGATCAGCACTTCGCCCACCGCGCCGCGTGTGCGCGAGGCGACGACACCAGCCTGGTGCGCGACGAGACGGCCATAAACCAGAACGGTTTCCGATTGGCTTCCCTTGATCACGGGATCGACGACTACCGTGGCGGGTCCACCGCGTCCCCGGCGGCCGCGCCGTTTGTTGCCGCTTTTTTTCTCCGCCGACGGTTTTTTCGATTCGGATTTTTCCGATTGCTTGCCGCCGCGCTCCTGACCGGTTGCGGGGGAGGCTGACATCACGCCAAGGGACAGAGCCGCGAGAAGCGGAAGAACGAAAATCAGCCACTGGGGACTTTTCCACGCCCCGGCGGAGCGAAGTGCGATACGACCATTTTTCATTTTAGACGAACCTCGAAATGCATGGCGCTGATCTCTTAAGCCTTTCGGGGGCTGTTTTGCGTCGCCATGATAAAATTGATGAAAAACAATGTAATGTGTCCTTTGGACAGTCAACAGGATTCAGCAGACCGAACACGTCCGTCTCGTAACACGGTCGACGTCCTGAATCTCCGTCGGAGTGAAACGCATGACCACAGCGCTTTTCAGCCACGAAAGTTCGGAGGCCCACGATACCGGCCCCGGGCATCCCGAACGTTCCGATCGCATCCGCGCCGTCAATCGCGCGCTTGCCGCGAACAGCTTCGATGCGCTCGACCGCATTGAGGCGCCGCGCGCGACGGTGGACCAGATCGCGCGGATTCATGGCAAGGATTATGTCGAAAACCTGTTCGCGTCGGTTCCGCAAGATGGCTGGGCGCGGATTGATCCCGATACGGTGATGTCGCCCGAGACGGGCGAGGCCGCCTTGCGCGCCGCCGGTGCGGCCATCGCGGCCGTCGATCGAGTCCTTTCCGGCGAATCGGATAACGCCTTTTGCGCGGTGCGCCCGCCCGGTCACCATGCGGAGGTCCATCACGGGATGGGGTTTTGCTTCTTTAACAATGTCGCGATCGCCGCCCGGCATGCGCAGGTGGCGCACGGCCTGGGTCGCGTGGCGATCGTCGATTTCGACGTCCATCACGGGAACGGAACTCAGGCCGCGTTCTGGGACGACGATTCCGTCTTTTTTGCCTCATCCCACCAGTTTCCGTTTTATCCCGGGACCGGCGCGGAAGCCGAAACCGGCGCCGGCAATATTCATAACCTGCCGCTGGAGGCCGGAACCGGGTCGGCAAAGTTCCGGAATGGCTGGGACTCCCGCGTGTTTCCCGCTTTGGACGCTTTCGCGCCCGAGCTACTGATTATCTCCGCCGGGTTCGATGCCCATGCCCGGGATCCGCTGGCGTCACTACGGCTGGAGGAAGAAGATTTTGCCTGGATCACGCGGAAATTGCTGGAGGTCGCGGGTAATTCCTGCGACGGCAAGACGGTTTCGAGCCTTGAAGGCGGGTATGATCTGGACGCGCTGGGCGACAGCGTTGCGGCCCATGTTTCCGAATTAATGCGTGCCGGGCGATAACGGGCGTCGAATAGGGGCGGGTCGGGCCCGCCGCCTTGCCCTTCGCACTCTGTATATCTAAACTTGATCTCTGCAAACATTAGTGAAGTCGGGCATGGCAAATCCCAAGGAAAATGCGGCGGAAGCGCCGCCTGAGGTCGATACGCTCACGTTCGAGGCGGCGTTGGCGGAGCTGGAGGAAATCGTCCGTCAGCTTGAGCAAGGCCGCAGCAGTCTCGATGAGGCGATTGCCGCCTATGAGCGCGGGGCACAGCTGAAGAAACATTGTGAAAAGAAGCTCGAAGAGGCGCGCATGCGCGTTGAAAAAATCTCTATTGGGCCCGACGGCCCGCAAGGCACGGAGCCCGCGGATCTTGAGTGAGGCAAAGGCTATTGCCCCGCTGTCCGACGCCATGTCCCGGGGTGCGGAGGCTATTGAACAGTTTTTGGACAGTGTTCTCACGCCCCCTGAAGGACCGGAAGCGCGTTTGTTTAACTCCATGCGCTATTCCTCGCTTGGCGGCGGCAAGCGCATGCGACCGTTTCTGACGATGCAAAGTGCCCGCCTTTTCGGTGTGCCGGACAGCAGGGCACTGCGCGCCGGAGCCGCCGTGGAGCTTGTCCATTGCTACTCATTGATTCATGACGATTTACCGGCCATGGACGATGACGATTTTCGCCGTGGCAAGCCGTCCAACCATAAAGCTTATGACGATGCGACCGCGATTCTTGCTGGCGATGCGCTGTTGACCCTGGCGTTCGAGGTGCTAGCTCACAGTGATACGCACCCGGAAGGCGACGTGCGGAGCGAGCTTGTCTTGGGCCTCACGCGCGCCGCCGGCGCTAACGGCATGGTCGGCGGACAGATGATCGATCTTCTGGCAGAAGATATGGATGCGGATGTGTCTCTGATTTCCCGTATTCAGCGTTTGAAGACCGGGGCCCTCATTGCTTTCGCGTGTGAGGCCGGGGCGATCCTGGGCAAGGCGAATGACGAACAAAAAGAGGCGTTGCGCCGTTATTCCAATGACGTCGGTCTCGCCTTTCAGATAAAAGATGATTTGCTTGACACGCTGGGTAAAGCAGAGGATATCGGCAAGGCGACACAAAAGGATGCGGATGCCGGAAAGGCGACATTCGTCGGACTGCTCGGCGTGGAAGAGGCGCAGCAGCGCGCCGAACTGCTTTGCCAGCAGGCGATTTCCTATCTTGAGATATTTGGTGATAACGCCGCGCATTTGCGCGGCATAGCAAGATTCGCCATCGACAGGCGGACATAAGGAGCGCGTTTTGGCCAACGGACCGGAAACACCGTTACTGGACAAGGTCAAGCTGCCGGCCGATCTTCGCGAGCTCGAAGAGGATCAGCTGCGGCAGTTGGCGGATGAACTGCGGACGGAGACCATCGACGCCGTCTCTTCGACAGGCGGCCATCTCGGCGCCGGGCTCGGTGTGGTCGAACTTACCGTTGCTTTGCATTACGTATTCAACACGCCCGATGACCGGATCGTCTGGGATGTCGGCCATCAGGCTTATCCCCACAAAATTCTGACCGGTCGGCGGGACCGGATCCGGACATTGCGCCAGGGCGGTGGCTTGTCCGGTTTCACCAAGCGGTCGGAAAGCGAATACGACCCGTTTGGCGCGGCCCATGCCGCGACATCGATTTCCGCCGCGCTCGGCTTTGCGGTCGCCCGGGATTTTTCCGGCGGCGACAATAATTGCATCGCCGTGATCGGCGACGGGTCCATGACGGCGGGCATGGCCTATGAGGCGATGAACAATGCCGGGTCGATGAAATCCCGATTGATCGTGATTCTGAACGATAATGACATGTCGATTGCGCCGCCGGTCGGCGCGATGAGCGCTTATCTGTCCCGGCTCGTTTCCTCACGGTCTTACCGGTCACTGCGTCACCTGATGCGCGACCTCGCCAAGAAATTCCCGCGTCCGCTGGAAACCGCCGCGACCCGGGCGGAAGAATATGCCCGCGGTATGGTGACCGGCGGCACCATGTTCGAGGAGCTCGGCTTTTACTATGTCGGGCCGATCGACGGACATAATCTGGATCATCTGTTGCCGGTCCTGAAGAATGTCCGCGACTCGGAAGAAGACGGCCCGGTCCTGATACATATCGTCACCAAGAAGGGTGGCGGGTATCCGCCGGCCGAAGCGGCTGAGGACAAGTATCACGGCGTCGGCAAGTTCGATGTAGTGACCGGCACGCTCGCCAAGGCGCCGCAGGGGCCGCCCGCCTATACCAAGGTTTTTGCCAATGTGCTGATCAAGGAAGCGGAAAAGGACGAGAAGATCGTCGCGGTCAATGCGGCGATGCCCTCCGGCACCGGGCTCGATACGTTCGGCGCGGCCTTTCCGGAACGTACCTTCGATGTCGGCATCGCCGAACAGCACGCGGTGACTTTCTGCGCGGGGCTGGCGGCGGAGGGATACAAGCCGTTCGCGGCGATTTATTCGACCTTCCTGCAACGCGCCTATGATTCTGTCGTGCATGACGTCGCGATCCAGGGTCTGCCGGTGCGTTTTTGTATGGACCGTGCGGGCATGGTCGGCGCGGACGGGGTTACCCATCAGGGCGCCTATGACATCGCGTATCTCGGCTGTCTGCCGGGCATGGTGCTGATGGCGCCGTCAGATGAGGCGGAACTGGTGCACATGGTCGCCACCGCCGTCGATCTTGACGACCGGCCGAGCGGGCTGCGTTATCCGCGCGGCGGCGGTACCGGCGTGGAGCTGCCGGCCAAGGGCGAGATTCTGCCTATTGGCAAGGGCCGCATCGTAAAGGAAGGCACCAAGGTCGCGCTGCTGTCTTACGGGACGCGGCTTGCGGATTGCCTGAGCGCGGCGGAAGAACTCGGCGCGCGGGGCCTGTCGACCACGGTTGCCGATGCGCGCTTTGCAAAACCCATCGATGAGGAACTCGTGCGCCGTCTGGCGACGGATCATGAAGTGCTGATTACCGTCGAGGAAGGGTCGATCGGCGGATTTGCGACGCAAGTGATGCAATTCCTGACGTTGACGGGACTGCTCGATAACGGGCTCAAGTTCCGGCCGATCTGTCAGCCGGATGTCTTTATCGATCACGAATCCCAGCAGAAGCAGAACGAGATCGCCGGACTGCATCCGGCAGGTATCGTCACAATGGCGCTGTCGGCGCTGGGGCAGGAAATAGCGGAGAGCACCGCGCGCGCCTGATCGCGCCCGGACCGGACATCATGGCCGGTAAAACCCGACTGGATGCGTTACTTGTCGCCCGCGGGCTCGCGGAAAACCGCACGCGCGCCCAGGCGCTTATCATTTCGGGTGTTGTGTATTCGGGCGAAACACGGCTCGACAAGCCCGGCCATCAGATTGCCGACGACACCGCTCTGGAGATGCGTGGCGCCAAGACCCCGTGGGTGTCCCGCGGTGGAGAGAAGCTCGCTCACGCGCTGGAGCATTTTTGTCTCTCCGTCGACGGGCTGGATTGCCTGGACGTCGGATCATCGACCGGCGGGTTTACCGATGTGCTGCTGCAGAATGGCGCGGCGCATGTCACGGCGGTCGATGTCGGGCGCGGCCAGCTGGACTGGAAGCTGCGGAATGACTCCCGGGTCACGGTACAGGAGGGCACCAACGCGCGCTATCTGACGGCGGAACAGATCACCGCGCCGCCCGATATGGTGGTCTGCGACGCGAGCTTTATCGGGCTGCGGACGGTATTACCCGCCGCGCTGTCCTTGGCCGCGCCGGAAGCCGTGCTGGTCGCCCTGATCAAACCGCAATTCGAAGTCGGCAAAGGGCGGGTCGGAAAGGGCGGGGTGGTGCGCGATCCCGATTTGCATACAGAGGTCTGCGAGATTATCGAGGTTTGGCTTTCCAACGAGATGGGCTGGCGGGTCGAAGGGATCACCGAAAGTCCGATCAAGGGCCCCAAGGGCAATATCGAATTTCTGATTTGTGCGCGGCGCGAAGGCGATGGCGGATAGGCGAAAACAGCCCGGGCGGGCGGTGGAGCTGACGGTCGAAGCGCTTGGCGCGCGGGGAGACGGCATTGCGAAAATAGAGGGTGATTCCGTGTTCATTCCCCATACCGCCCCGGGAGACCGGGTTCGGGTGTCGCTTGCCCCGAAGAACCGGGTGTCCTCAATCGAAAGGCTGGCTGACGGGCCGGCCCGGGTTGACCCGCCCTGTCCGCATTTTGAAATTTGTGGCGGTTGTTCGGTCCAGCATATCGCCGAGGCCGCCTACGTTTCCTGGAAGGAAAACATCCTGCGCGAGGCGTTGCTCCGCCGGCAGATTGATCCCGCGCCGA
>Ga0181578_10006249_pt1 | contig 10272 bp, 10 predicted proteins | sample 071ome_21_FD_148659 | JGI IMG/M metagenome (GOLD analysis project Ga0181578, IMG submission 148659) | Coastal salt marsh microbial communities from the Groves Creek Marsh, Skidaway Island, Georgia - 071401CT metaG (spades assembly) | ecosystem: Environmental > Aquatic > Marine > Intertidal zone... | reverse complement strand
GCGTCCCGCTAGCGCAGCGCCCCACCCCCTGGGCCCGCAGCCCAGGGGGTGGGAGCCTGCAACCTCGCGGGGACTAGCTGCCGGGGCAGTAGACCATCAAGGAAACCGGGGCGTTCGCCACGCTGCCGTCGGTGGTCCTATTGGTCTGAACGTTCAAGAAGGTAGTCGAGTTGGTCCGGATCACGGCCGCGCTGCTACCAGAGTTGTCAAGAGTGGTGGCCGAGTACATGCACGCCGAGATGTCCTGCGGGAATGGACCAACCGAATAGATGCCTGCACTGGTGCTGCCCGTTCCCACCCCAGCGGATGCGCGCTGTGCGGTACCCGCGGAATTCCACTCGGCGTAGTAGGTCTTGCTCGACAGCTTGGCCTGGGTCACGCCGTTGGCGGCGATCTTCGAGGTGGTCACCGCGCCATCGGCCACCTTGGAGCTGGTCACCTGACCATCACGGATCTGGGGCGTCTGCCAGCCAAGGCCCGCGCCGGTCACCTGAGTGAGCGGGGTGACGCCCTTGGGGTTGCTCTTGTTCAGGCCGTAGGTGTTGTCGAGGGTGGACGTGCGGATGACACCCATGTAGTTGAGCGCCGTGTTCGAACGGCGCACCGCGGCCTGGGAGATCCGCTGGTTGATGATCAGCTGCTCAGACGATGAGGTGGTGCCGGCGTTGGCGCCGGAGGCGAGCATGATCGCTGCACCTCCGACTGCGGCCACTGCACCGATGGCGAGAGGGTGGATTTTCACAGGGGCTCCCTTCGAGTTTTTCGACCCATCAATAGGCTTAACCTACGGCGCGGCTCGGCTGCGCAGGGCGCCTCCAGCCGCGCTATCCATCGACCGGGGGGGTTCCGCCCATCCGAACCCCACGGGACCGGTATATGCCTCAGGCAACGGCGATCAGAAGTGCGCGAGAGCGCGCAGCGCGTCGGCCACGGCATCCTCATCCGATTGCTGCTCACCGCGCAGAGCTGCCGCTCCGCCACGGAGCCCGACCAGTATCGGCTCGCCAGTGACCTCGAGAAGACTGACGAAGCATTGCCAGCCATCCGGGGAACCACCGGCGATCCCCAGCTCGGCCGCGCCCTCCGGCCAGAAGACGTCGTCGAAATGCAAAACGACCTTGTCGAGGGTGCCGACGCCAAGGCGTTCGATTGACCTGCGCACCGACTCTGGCAGGCGCGGAGTGAAGCGGACCGCGTCACTCTTCAGCACCCCGAGGGGAAGCGTGCAGATGGCGTAGTCAGCCCGGAAGTCTCCGCCTGACGTCCGGACCATGATGTCGCGGCTGCCCCAGTCGACCTCCCGAACGACATGGCCGCGGCGGATTGTCAGGCCGGTCGCAAGGGGCGTGAGGAGTGCGGCCATCCCCGTTGAGGGCAGCGCTTCACCACCGACGAGGTCCGCCCCCTCTCCGATTGCCTGCGAGGAGAGAGCGTTCGCTGCCCGCCCGAACTCCTGATCGACTTCGCGATCGATGACCCACTGCCCGAGAGGGTCCTGCAGGTCGACGCCGGCAGTCCGCTCGCCGCGTTCAATGACGCGCTGCAGGGACCAGCCGGGAGACGATTGGTCGAGGCCGGCGGTGACCGCCCGCTGGAAATCGTCTTCGGCCCGATCCACCGACGCAGGAGCAGCCCGGGCGCCTGAGCGTGCATCGACCACCACCCGTGTGTCCCAGCGCATTGGCACGAGTCGTGCGCCCGAACGGCGGGCGAGCGCAACCAGCGGATTATCCCCTCGACCGGTCACCCATGCCGCCCCGAGATCGACCGGTGCGACCATGTCGTCGGCCGTCCAGACGCGGCCCCCGATCCGGTCACGTGCCTCCAGGATCGTGACGTCAAAGGCAGACCGGAGGCGCCTGGCGGCGGCAAGCCCCGCGGAACCTGCGCCAATGATCACAACACGTGCTGAGCCGCCGCCGGAAAGCTGGCGCACGGCTTCTGCTGCCCGCTGGCCGGAGAGAAGCGCGCCCTGCACGAGTGCCGGGTAGTCAGAGGAGGTGGCCTCGCCGGCAAGCAACAGACGACCGCCGATCGGCATGGCCAGTCGGGCACGGTCATCGGGCCGTGCGCCCGGTGCGAGCGCGGAATACGCGCCGCGCGCGAATTCATCGCCCGCCCACCGGGTGGTGCGCGTATTGCGCAGCGCCGGGAGTGCACGCACACGGGACGATCGGGTAGCGGTCATACCGCCTGCGCATCCCGCGAACGCGACTCCAGCGATGGCCGATCCGGCGACACCCATGAAGGCACGACGGGTTAGCACCCGCCGGGCGCCCTCAAAGATCGACCTGGCGACTCAACGTGCGCCCATCGCCCATCGGGCGGTAGATCTCGCGGAAGTCGAACTCGTAGTCGAAATCGTCTTGTTCGACCTTCAGAGCAGATTCCAGCTCGAGGCCGTGGACGATGAGGAGCTCCTCTTCGTGCCGCGAGGCCTGCACGAGGCACATGCCCGAGGGGGCCCAGATCCCGGAGCCTCCCCAGAACTCTGCGCCGGAGATGGGATGCCGGCCGACTGCATTGCATGCAACCGTCCACAGCTGGTTCGTCGCCGAGAACGCCGGGATCACCGTGTCCCAGAGCAACCCGTAGTACTGATCGGTCCGCTTGTTGAGGCCCGGATAATCGCGCACCGACGCCGCCCGCCACGATGCCAACTGCACGATGAGGTTGACCTCATCGAAGTACTTGTACTCGCGCAGCAGGTCCTGAAAGAGGTAGTCGTAACAGGTGGTGAAACCGACGACGATTCCGCTCAGGGGCGAGCGGACCACCAGGCGGTCGTCGCGCCCGCTCTCGGTGAAGCGCTTCTCGATCCCGGGCAGGAAGACCTTGTCGTAGGTCGTCGCGTCATCCAGCAGGTCATGCAACGCAGCGTCGGTAACGAGGAACGTCGTGTTGCGGAAGAGCGCACCGGTGCCGCGCGTGATGTTGTTCATCACCACAAGGCGGAGCGGGCCTCCCAGCCGTCCGCGCACCTCTTCCTCCAACCACCCCAGGTGGTTCTCGGTGACGGCTTCCTCCATGTAGGGCAGGCAGTCAGGGCCATCCCAGAAGTATCCGGACAGGCAGAACTCGGGGAAGACCGCGATGTTGACGCCGTGCTCGATGAAGACATCGAGGGCGGCAAGGATCTTCTCCTTGTTGGCCTCGATTCCCGGTACATCAGCTGCGATGTTCGCGAGGCCGATCGTGCGCCCGTCCGGCGCCCCGGCGTCCCTCTCGACAATCCGGAGGCCCGCGCGCCTGACGGCTCCTGCCGCTACTCCGGGCATCCATGGCATGTTGACTCCTCCCGATCGACGCGAGCGTGGGGTTTTGGAACGACAGACCCGCGTTGAGTTACTTGCCTGACAGCGTAGGTGTGGGGTGTACGGAATTTCCCGGGGGCTCTCGCCAGCGGTCCCTCGGCGTATGGGTTGATGTCATACGGCATGCCGGGAACGGGTCGACCTGACGCGACGATGAATACGAGGGGTCGCGTATGTGCTCTGTGGAATGGTGCTCGGCTCCACTACAGCCGCTGCAGGTGCCGACACCCACTACCCCGGTCATCGATGAGATCGCCGGGCCGGGTGCGCAGGCAGCAGTCGACCGGCGGGGGCGGCCCGTGCGGTCCGCCGCCGCGCCTGTAGGGCCTCACCGCCACTGGGCTATCGTGCACCAATGGTCGCTAATCAACGGATTCGCGTCTGCCTCGCTATCGCGGCATTGGGCGCCGCCCCACTGGGCATCGCCGCGTGCGGCAGCAGCTACTCCTCCTCCGCGGGCAGTGGCACTGCCAGCACACAGACAACCGCGCCAGGGGCCATCGGCTCGGTGAGCGTGCAGCAGGCCCACGACCAGCTGGAGGCCGACAGCGCCGTGATGGTGGACGTGCGTGAGCCCGATGAGATCGCCGAGCAGGCTGTAAGCGGCACGATCAACATCCCGCTGGACCAGTTGGAGGCCCGTGCGGACGAGGTGCCCACCGGGACGCCCGTGCTGGTGTTCTGCAGGTCCGGCAACCGCTCGCAGGAGGGCGCGACGATCTTGGCCGCCAAGGGATACAACGCCTCCACGGTCGAGGGCGGGATCGTCGCCTGGACTGACGCCGGGCTGCCCAGCACCTAGCGGGGTGCCCCTCAGGGCTGAGCGAATACCCCCATGCCCGCGCCGCAGCGGGCATGGGGGTGGACCTCCTACTCGTGCCCGCCGGACATCATGGCGGCGTAGTCGGCCTCTAGCTCCCCGCGCTGCAGGCTCCTCACCTCGCGGTCCATCTTCTTGATGGCGCGCGAGAAGGCCTTGTCGATGGCCTTGTCCAGCTGCCAGTCGCCCACCACCAGCAGGGCCACCTCGCCGTCGTCAAGGAACTCGCCGAGCTCCTTGACGTCGGAGCGCGACATGCCCTTGAGGAAATGCCCGCCCAGGCCGCCGGCCAAGGCACCCACGCCCGCGCTGGCGAGGAGGGACGGCGGGAACAGGATTCCCACCACGGCGCCCACAGCGGCGCCACCCCACGCACCCTTGCGGGTGGCGGTCTCGTCCTTGTTCACGTGCACCTTGCCGTCGGCGGCCTTGCGGATGACCGCGGCGTCGAAATTGCCGATGGCCTTGGCGTGGTAGAGCTCCTTCACCACGTCGTAGTCGGCCTGCGCATCGGCCTCGTCGCCGTACACGGCGACGAAGATGAATGTGGTGTCGTCATCGGCCATGGATTCTCCTCGCATGCTGATTGCCTTGGACCTCCACTGACCGTAGCCGGAATGGGTGGTGGCGACCGCTGTTCACATGACCCGAACATGTTCACGAAGTCCGCACGTTCTTCTTCGGTTCCTCTTATGCCCCGCGGATAGCGTTCTTCACCGTTTCGGAAAAGGTGCCGGCACGATCCCGATCACATGGAGGACCACGCATATGAGACTGCGAAGCCGGAGGCTCACGAGCCTTGCACTTGCGGGCAGCATGATCGCCGGTGGCGGGCTCGCGCTCGGCGCTGCCGACGCTATGGCTTACGAGCGCAACGGAACGACTCCCACAGTTGAGACGCAGCGGGCCGCGAAGGCGGGTAACGGCCCGGTGGCCACCGCCGTGCGCAACACCCTTGATGTGACCAAGGCGGAATTGCGCACCGCGAAGCGGGCCGGCACCTCGCTGGCTGCGCTGGCCAAGGAGAAGGGCGTCGAGCGCGACACCCTGGTGAACGCCATCGCCACCGCGATCGGGAAGACCACCAAGGGCGCGTCGCTCACCGCAGCTCAGCGCACCACCATTGCCGAGCGGATGGTGGACCGCGTGCCGAAGCAGCGGGCCGCGAAGGCCAACCGGGGCGCCGCCGTGAGGGTTGCCGTGGAGAAGGCGATGACCTCCACGCTGGGCGTGACGTCCGCTGAGCTTCGCACCGCACGCCGGGCGGGCACCACGCCAGCCGAGCTCGCGCAGCAAAAGGGCGTGGCTCGCGACACCCTGGTCAGCGCGGTGGCATCTGCTCTGAAGTCGGCGAGGCCTGCCAACGCGCCCGACCTCACCAACGCGCAGGTGACGGCGCGTGCGGAGAAGATCGTGGACAACGCAGGCCGCGGACCCCGCGGGCCTGGCATGCGGGGCGGTCGCCGCTAGGACACCATCGGGCCCCCGGGGGCCGGTAGCCTCAGCACCGTCAGCGATCGCAGGAGATGGCGAGATGGGCGATGCAGAGCGGAAGCCGGTCCCGGGGGGCCTGAGCACCGGGCTCGGCCGCGCCGCGGTGGCCGACCCGGCCGCGAACCCGTGGGGGGCGCTGGTCGTGGGCCTGCCCGGCACGCGCAGCGAGGGCGTGGAGGCCCTGTGCTGGTTCGCAGACGCCAACGCGCTCGTGAGCGCACTGGCCGCGGAGATCCCCCTGTGGAACGTGGACCCCGCGAACGAGGACGACACCCACCGCGCCCAGCAACTGGCCAGCATGGGGCAGCGCATCGTGGCCGGCGGTGGCGCGGGCGAGGAGACCTTTGCCTACTCGGCTCCGGCGGTGAAGCACCTGCTGCAGCAGGACGCCGAGATCCGCTGGCTCGGGAAGGTGGACGACCTGCTGGTGTCGGACGACCCGGCTGCCGCAGACCTGCGCACGGCCTTCGGGTCAGATGGCGGCGCACCGGTGGCAGACGCCGACCGCGAGGCCTTCATCACCTTCCTGCGCGAACGCTACGCCTGACGCGCGAGGGGACAGTCCCTCCCCCCGGGGACAGTCCCCGGGGGGAGGGACTGTCCCCGGGTTCGCTACATCAGCGGGTTCGGGGTGCCCACTGTCGTCATGCTGACGAGGGCCGCGCTGGGGGTGGCTCCGCGCCGGGCAGAGATGCCCGCCAGCATCACCAGGTCGCCCATGCCGCCCGGGACCGCCGAGAAGACGTCGCTGAACTCCGCAGTGCCCGCGCGCGTCATCAGCACGCGACCGCTGCCGCCGTAGAGCCGGTCGTAGTTGCCGTTCCACAGCAGGCGCGCCGATGCGATGCCCTCCGATGACGCCGACATCGCGGTGCCCGACAGCCAGAGCCGGTTGGAGCCGTCCACGGCCGGAACCGCCATCGAGCTGACGTCGCGGTTCGACCCGAAGCCCATGCTCACGATTCCCGTGCCGTTGAACCCGCGGTCACGGACGCCTGACACCTGCAGGCGTGCCACGCTCATCACCGTCTGGCGGCGCCACTCCGTCGGCACACCCAGCACCGGACGGTTGCCGGCGGCCACCGTGACCGTGGGAGAGCCCGCGACGGAGCCGATCCCCGCGACCAGTGCCCGACGGTTGAACGCCGCGTCCCACTGGCCACGCGCGGTCAGACGCATCACGCGCGCCGGTGCGCGGCGGGTGTCCGCGGCGGCGAAGGCGACCAGCGGACGGGAGCGGCCATCCACGGCCACGCCCCCACTGCCCATCGCCTCCAGCTGGCCAGCGCCCATCGCATAGATGGCCGCCCCGGACCGGCCGAACGACCTGTCAGTGCGGCCCGCCGCGGTGAGGCGCGATGCGAACACATCACCGCGCGTCGTGTACCCGGCCAGGACGATGCGCCCCTGCGGATCCACCGCGATGCCGGCAGCGGCACCGACGGCGGCACCGCCCGGGCGCACGCGGGCGATGCCGCGCGTGCCGAACGAACGGTCCAGCACGCCTGCGGTGGAGAACCGCGCCACGAACGCGGACGAGTCATGCCCGGTGAAGCCGGACACGAGCGTGCGGCCCTGCCCGTCGAGGGCCACGCCGGACGGCGTGGCCGACCCCCGGAGGGCAAGGTGCGTGCGGCCGGACGACCCGAAGGTGGTGTCGGGCATGCCGGTGTCATCAGTGCGGAACACGTTGAGCCCGCCACGCCCGGTGGTGACCCCGGTGATCATCCCGTCCTCGCCCGTGGTGATGGACCCACCGCTGGTGATGTTGCCGAGGACCGATGGCACGGCCACGCCCTGCGACCCGGACGACACCGGCATCGACACCGACGACGAGAACGCCGGGAGCGGCTGCCAGTTGGGCAGCACCGAGCGCCCGGCGGGCTGCCCGGCGGTGACGTTGGCCGCGCCGGTGCCGTTGGGGTAGACGAGCCAGATGTCACTGCGCCCGCCTGAGGTACTGCGGAAGGCGATGCGCGTGCCATCGGGCGAGAAGGCCGGCTCCACGTTCTGGCCGGCGAGCGCCGTGACCACCGACTGCCCGGTGCCGTCGGCGTTCATGATGCGGATCTGGTCGCGACCCGTCACGTCAGTGGAGTACGCGATGCGGCTGCCGTCCGGCGACCACGTGGGGTACTGCTCCTTGCCCTTGGGGTCGTTGGTGAGGTTGGCGCGCCCCTGGCCGTCGGGGCGGATGACGAACACGTCGGTGTCGAGCAGCGATCCGCCCGACACGCCATCGGTGAAGGCGATGCGCGTGCCGTCGGGCGACCACGACGGGTTGACGCCCGACTTCGAGAGCATGCGCGGGTTGGAGCCGTCGGCGTTCATGATCCAGAGCGCCAGCCCGCCCCCGCGGAACGAGGTGAACACGATCTGCGATCCATCCGGCGACCAGGACGGCTGGGCGTCGGCGGCGCAGGCCGAGGGCACCTCTGCACCGGGCGGGCAGTTGCCGGAGTTCTGCGTGATGTTCACCACCCCGGAGCCGTCGGCGTTCATCACGTACACCTCGTCATTGCCCGTGCGGTTCGAGGCGAAGGCGATCTTCGTGCCATCGGGCGACCAGGCCGCCTGGGCGTCGTCGCGCGGTGAGTTGGTGAGCTGCCGCACGTCGGAACCGTCGGGGTTCATCGAGTAGATCTCGTAGTTGCCGGTGCGGTTCGACGAGAACGCGATGCGGCCATCGGCACCCGAGAAGGCGGAGGCCAGCACGGTGGTGGGAGCGGCGGCCGAGATGGCGAGGCCGGCCGCGAGGAGGGTGAGGTTTCGTGTAGGCATGCCGACAGTCCTACCGGACCGGGCACACGCGCGTCCTCAGGCCACCACGAACCGCTGCAGTTCGGCCGCCACGATCAGCGTGGCGGCCTCGGTGGGAGTGATGCCCTCACCGGCCGCGAACGCCAGGATGGAATCGCCGGTGATGGTGATCGGCAGCCCCCCCACTATGCCCGCGATGGCCTCGCGCCCGGGGTCCCACGCCAGGGTGGGCACCTCGTCGGGCACCGCGGCCTCGGTGATCTGCTCCCAGAACCCGGGTGCCACGGCGATCAGCGCGATGACGCGGTCGATCACATCTCCCGCGTAGTCCCACTCGCGCCACCAGCCCCCGCGGGACGGGTGCACCCGCACCGCGCCCGACGCATCCAGCGGGCCGCGGTCCAGGTCGGGCTGCGCCGCGCCCCCCGGGGGCGCGTGCGCCACGGCAATCGCGCATCCGGGGGCGACGACCTCCCAGCACGTGGTGCCGGGATCGGCCTTCGCCTGCCGGAACGCCCGCCGCCACGCGTCGCGCGGGCACAGCCACCGGCCCCACGCCCGGGCGATGGCCTCGGCATCGGCGTGGTGGCCGATCGCCGTGCCGGCATCCACGTCGGGAAGGGCGGCGCCCTGGAGGCGCGGCAGCACCGCGGCCACGCCGGTGGCGCTCACGGCCAGGGTGGGCAGCGACGGCTCATCCGGGGTGATGGTGAGGAACGTGCGCTCGGGCTCCGGATCGCGGCTCGGCAGGGCCTGGGTGCCGTTCGCGTGGATCTCGTCGATGAGGGCGTAGGGGTCGCCGTCCAGCGGGAACGCCGCCTCGCCGCACGGGTGGATGTCACCGGGGATATCGGTGAGGTGCATCCACACCACGCCGCCGATGGCGAGGCCCTGCTCGTTGTGCAGGATCACGCGTGCGGGCGGACGACCAGCACCGACGACGCGGCCTTGTGGGCCACGCGCTCCGACACGCTGCCGAGCGCCTTGGTGCCCTTCAGGCCCCGGGCGCCCATCACGATCAGGTCCACGCCCTCCCCCGCCCGGGCGATGGCGTCGGCCGCGCGACCACGCAGGGCCTCCACGGGCACGTCGCCCAGGGGGCCGGGCGCCACGGCGTCGCGGGGCGCGCGGCCTGCCGTCACCACGCGCAAGCGGGGGCGCCCGCCGCACTGCCCCTCGATCTGCCGCGCCACCTCCAGCGCCTGCAGCGACGGCTCGGAGCCGTCCACCGCCACCGCGATGGCGCGCGGGAACTCGTCCTCGTCGAACGGTGGGCGTGCCACCAGGACCGAGCACGCGGCGTGGCGCAGCATGTCGGTGGCGGTGCTGGCAAGCACCAGGCCGGTCATGCGCCCACCGCCATGGCTGCCCAGCGCCAGCACCCGCGTGGAGCGTGCGGCATCGATCAGCACATCATGCGTGGGGCCCTCGATCATGTCGGCCTCCACCCTGATGCCCTCGGGCAAGTGCATGCGGGCATCGGTGAGGGCCTGGTGGGCCCGCACCAGCAGGCGCTCCTTGGCCAGGTGCTCGCCGCCGCTGGTGACCACCTCCTCGGCCGACACCAGGCGCTCACCGGCCCAGGTGTTCATGGCGGAGAAGTACGGGTCGGCCACGGCGACAAGCCGCACGGTGCCCCCCGGCGCCACCAGGCGCCCGGCCTGCCGCGCGGCCTCGAACCCGGCGCGCGTCCCGTCGATTGCTGCGGTGATGTGGCTGAGTGGCATGGCCTGCAGGCTATCCCGCCGCGGGGCCGACGAGCACACGCACCGCACCTGCAGGGTCGCCGCCATCAGGCTGCCGCACGAACAGCCACCACAGGTAGAAGCCATCGCGGGCATCAGAGGTGATGGCAACGCCCCGCTCGGCGGACTCCTCCGGCGA
>Ga0181578_10006246_pt1 | contig 10275 bp, 15 predicted proteins | sample 071ome_21_FD_148659 | JGI IMG/M metagenome (GOLD analysis project Ga0181578, IMG submission 148659) | Coastal salt marsh microbial communities from the Groves Creek Marsh, Skidaway Island, Georgia - 071401CT metaG (spades assembly) | ecosystem: Environmental > Aquatic > Marine > Intertidal zone... | reverse complement strand
GGTGCCTCCTGCTCTCTTATACCGGGGCTCGGGTCAGCACGACCCCCCTCAGCAAGTAAGGAGCCGCTTGTACTGGTTGTAGTTGGCGGTCACCCAGTCCACAGCCTCGGAGAGTGAGTCGAACGAACCATCGCCCTGTTCCGAGTCCTGCTCCTCACGGCCACCCTTGCCGCGACCGTTGGCCCACCAACCGCCGCCGTATCCGCCCTTCGTGAGCGGCACGATGTCCTTGGCTGTCGCGCCGACGAACACGATCTGGTATTCACCATCGCCGTGGTGCCACACCTTGACCCCGGAGGCTCGGAACAGCACGGCCTCGTCGCCGTACTTGAACCCGTGTCTGCCGTGGGCGTACCTCTCCCACTCGTCCACATCGTAGGCGAAGTTGTAGCCACCGGGCTTCCCGGTGTTCCTGATGTGGGTCGTGAGCCCGAGGCGGGTGAAATCATCCATCCCGTACTTGAACCCCTGACAGGCGATGGCGTCGGCGTCGTTAGTGAAGTGGATCATCCACTGGTTCTTCACGATCTTGGGGTCATCCATGAACAGCCACGAAGGAGAGTCGGCGTCATAGTCCATGAAGGAGGATTCCATGTCCCCGAAGAACTCGATGACCAGTTCCTTGGGCAGACGGTAGGGGTCGTCGGAGTACCCGTCCTCGATGGTGTTCTGAATCTCCGGGTCTGCGAGGTCGTCGTATTCGTTGTCACGGAGCCATTCGATGAAGCGATACGGGAAGTTGTCGATGAGGTCGAGTCCTTTCCCGTGGTCGTCCATGTTCAAGTAGTTCCGCAGGTGGACTACGGGGTTGGACACGAAGGCGCGTCGTTTGAAGTGTCGTCGGGCAACGCGGCGGGCAGCGGGTCGGATCGTGATCATGGCACGCCTCCTGTTGGCGGTTCGATCTGGAGTCCAAGCGAGCAACGCTCGGAGGTGCTTCTCCATCAGATTGATGTACTTGATGACCTTCGGGTTGGAGAACGGGTCGCCCACTTCATCCGGCCAGTGGGCCACGGACTCCACCGCTGCATCAGCCAACGACCGAACGAACAGGTAGGTCGCTGCTGAGAGGTTCACCCACGGTGTAGGTGCGCCCTCATCCCGCAGGTTCTCGGCAAACTGGCGACCGAGCGTGCGGGCAGTTGAGGCCAACTTGGCTCCCGCCTCTCGGATGTCCTCAACCTGCCGACGAGTGCTTTCCTTGATCATCTCCCGATGCTGCGGGAAGTAGTCATCAAGGTCAGACATCATCATCTGCTGACGGTAGATCGGGCGGCTGTACTCACGAATGGCATTTCGGATGATCCCGACTTCTTCATTGAGGTGACCCGTCTCGGTACGGATCATGGATGACCAGTTGTCCCTGTTCTTGCCGAGATGCCTGCCGAGAGATCCAAGCACACAGTGTGCCGCCTCAAAGATGTTAGCGAGGCCGACCCCAAACTCACGGATGCGCCCGAAGCCCCCGTCACCGGGAAGGCCGCCGTACAACATCGTTCGTACTGGACAACTGCTCAAGGGATCTCCTTTTTCAGATACCGAACCCCGCGAATAGACAAATCAACGCCGCACTTGATATAGAGGGGCGGGGGAATACCGTGCTCAATATGGGTACAGTATTCCTGATCCTACCTGCTTGAAAACCCCGCCTCACCCGCCCCGCCCGGAGCCCTCTATGCTGCGTACCGAAGGAACCTTCTTCGCCCGAACAGAACACGGAGGACACCGTGTCGTGGCAGACAACAAGGGGTTTCTCGTCTCGTGGCCGAATGAGGAGGTCCGGTATCCATCGGCACGGCAGACGCTCATCGCTTTGACGAATCAGGCTCCCCGACCGCTCAGTGTACACCGCGACCCCAAGATCACATTCAACAGATACTTCCGGCTCGGAAAGTACAGTGTATCAAGGCCCCCGGTCGATGCGTTGACCATGTTCAGCCCCAAGGTGTCCGTGGCAGTCCCGACCGTCGTGATCAAGAGCAGTCCCGCACTCTCGGTAGAGGCCCGGCCAAAAGGAATCGACCTCGCCAAACGAGGGCACGAGGTCCGCAAGTTGTTCTACGCCGGGTACGGACGCCGGGTCACCAAGTACGGATACGACCCAGAGGATGTGCTGCAAGATGTGTTCACCGGCATCCTCGTGAGGAATCACGGCAAGTGTCCGTTTGACCCCAGCAAGTCGTCCTTCGGTCACTATGTCCACATGGTGTGCGGCTGCATCGTGAGCAACTACCGCCGCCGCTACTCCCGACTGGAACGCAACGAGCAGTACGGGGTGCTCGCACCTGACTCTGAGGAAGTGCTCGATGTCAGGGATGCCGATCTCGCGGTGGTTGATCCCAACCAGCACAACATCGCGGAAACCAAGTCTCTCCAGTCGGACCTGTATGCTCTGGTGATGGCGGAAGCGCCACGCCACGGGGTTGATCCTGAAACGGCAGTCGCTTGCTATGACCTCATGGCTACGGGTCACAGGAAGGGTGAGATCGTGTCCGTGACACAGAAACTCCCCGCTCAGGTCGCCAAGGCGATGAAGGCCATTCGGCAGATCGCCGCTGAATGGCGATCCGCAGTCGGATTCTGACCACCAGAAGGCATAAGGGTCGGAGGTAATCATGGCGAAGCACATCACGACCTGTCTGGTCTGCGGTCGGAAGTACAACGACTACGATGCCGCCCCACGGTTCTTCTGCTCTGTGGCCTGCGCGGCGGATTCCGGTGAAGTCGTCGTAGGGGACATGGCAGCCATGTACAGGAAAGTCCGACCTGCAAGAACGCCCCCCCGCATCGCACGGAACATCAAGAAAGCGAATGTTTCTGCCGATACGGGCTCCTCAAGGGAGGGTAGAGAAGAAAACTGACCGGGTACATAGGTATGAACCTCACCGGAGTAGCCTTGACCGATCGATCCCCATCCCGAAGTATCCCCGTCCTCACCGCTGCCATGAGGAAGGCTCCCGCCGCCTTCGCAGAGGTGTTCCTCGCGATGTCGCGGGAACTCCCTCTCGACAGCCGGGCAAAGCAGCAAGCGGATGCCCTGCTGACTCTCGTGGATTCCGCCTTCTGGGGAGGGGGGCTTGGGGAGGTCGAGGTTGATCCCCGTAAGGTCAATGTAGGCACCACCAAATGCGGAACCTGCGGTGAGCCGGGGCACAACGCCCGTACCTGCGAGAAGCCCAAGAGGCGGCAGTACACCTGCCGGAACTGCGGGGAAAAGGGGCACAACGCGGCTACATGCACGAACCCGACCGTCCCGAAGCCCCCAAAGGGGAAGCGGGGGATGCCCAAGAAGTCCAACGATCAGTACCGGGCGGACATGGAAACCAAGTATCCCGGCATGTTGGAGATGCTGGGAGACTCGGCTGACCGAGTTGTCGCGGACGAGTACGACCTCTCCCGGCAGCGGATCCATCAGATCCGCAAGCGGCTGGGAATCGAAGCCTGCCACGCCCCGTTTGAGCCGACACCGGAACAGGTAGCCCTCCTCGGAACCACCACAGACAAAGAACTGGCCGAGGCGTGGGGGGTTCATGGGGGAACCGTGTCCCGCATCCGTCGGCAGCACAATATCCCTCAGTGGTCGCCGTGGATCGAGCACGAGAAGACCCTACAGCCGTACCTCCATCTGATCGGCAAGATCAGTGACCCGAAGGTCGCCGTGATGGCAGGCACGACAATCCGAGTCGTGTTTGAGTACCGACAGAAGCACGGGATCAAGACCGAGGTGCTGGCTCCGACGCACGAGGATTTCTCGCCCCTTGACCGAGACGAGATCGAGGAACTGTTCAAAGAGGGGTGGTCTGACGAGGAGATTGCCGAGATCATCGGCTCCACCAAGGGAACCATCCAGAACATCCGTTCGACCGAGTTGGGTTTGCTTCGCCGTGACCCCATCAGGCGATCCACAACGGGTGAGCGTGCCCGTATCCTCCGAGTCTGGGAGCACTGCGACCGGAACCTCTCGGAGACGGCTCGCCGCACCGACCGCTCGGTATCTTTTGTGAGAGAAGTCGTAATCGAGGCCACCGAAGGCCAATAGCCTTATGGAGAAAACATGGGAATCTACACCATCACCGCTACATCAACCGACGACGACTACAAGCGTCCCTATGTCCACAGCGAGTCCCGTTTGGCCTCCTCCCACGAGGATGCGGTGGCGGTCGCAGTCTCCATGTATCTGGAGGTGGTTCGGGATTATGAGAAGTTTGAGTACCACGACTCCGCGACCTTCGATGCCATTGTGGACAAGCACGCGGGTGACTTCCGTGCCCTGATGGCCGACCTCCACGCCTACTTTGAAAGGGGTGCGGACGGGCTGTTCGTCGGAGAGTTCGTCCCCTGCACCTTTGAGGTCACCATCAGCGGAGAGCAGGGCTCCATCGCACTGGATGTGGAAGAAATCACCAGTCTGGTAAACGAGATCCGCCACGGGTCTGGGGAGGAGTGATGTCCGAGAAGATTCCGATCCAGTTCTTCGCCGGATTGAAGGGCGGACACCCCGTGGATGACGAGGACGAGGGGTACTGGGACGAATGGCCGGAAGACTGGAGGGAGGCCGTCTTGTCCGCCGCCCGTGAAGGGGACATGGAGGAGGCTTCGCGCCTGTGCCGAGATCACATCTCCGCGACCTTCTACCCGCACGATGACTTCGACCACTCCATGTTTGAGGGAGCCCCAGAGGAGATCCCCGCTGATGATGTGGTGGTGGAAGGGGGCGTCGGCCTGAGCGAAGACTTCCCGGTGTTCCGTTGGTGGAGCGCGGTGTTCACCATCGAGGTTCCCTTCGATGTCCTGATGGAGTGGGTCACCCGCGACGAGGCGGGGGATGTCCACTGGTCTGAGGACGCCTTCGCTGATTGGTCATTCGACAACGAAGTGTGGTTTCAGGACGGCGTTCGGTGGGCTCTCCGAGGAGTCCCCTACGACCTCGACGGCATGGGTGAGCACCGCTGCACCCCCGACCCCGAAGATGTGGTGGACAAGGTAGAGGCGCACCTCAACAACAGAGCGAACAATGACTGACCTCAACAAGAAGTTGGAATCGCCAGACTGGGAAGTGGTACGCACTGCCCTCGACGGCGCAGAAGGAAACTCAGCCGAACTGCTCAACGGCGTGTTCCGGGCTGAGTGGGGCACGGGTCTGGAGATTCAGATCGAAGCCTCAATCACTGAGTACAACATCGAGTCATGCACCTTCACCTACGAGGATCAACGCTGGCTCGGTGGGTGGATGCACCAGATCCCGACCACCTTCACATTCGCCTTCAAGGAGGATGATGTGGAGAGCCTGTGCTGGGCTGTGGCCTGCCTGATGGCAGACCACTGGAATCAGCGGTGCAAGATCCCATATGAGGAAGACCTCGGAAGTGATCCCAACTCCAGCGAATACTTCCACTACGAAGACGGGGAGATCCACGAAGACGAGCCGTACCCTGTCATGGACGACGATGATGACTGTGAGCCCGAAGTGGAGGTGGAAGACCTTGACGGGTACGACTCACTGTTCACTGGGGATTTCGACCCAAGCAAGATCAGCATCACTGTCGGGGAGCAGGAGGTTCCCAGCGAACTCAACCGGAAGGTTCTTCTGGCGCTCGCTCTGACGGCGGGGGTAGATTTCGACAAGGCCACCAAACTCGCTGAAGAAGACCTTACCGACACGGCTTTCTTCACGGATCTGGAAGCCATGCAGGTGGCTTGCTGCACCTGATCTGGGGGAAGGGATGGCTGACATCACCGTCTGCGTGAACCGCACCTGCACGAAACGCATGGCCTGCTACCGCTACAGGGCTCATTGGGACGACAGGTGGCAGTCGGTGTCCCTGTTTCTGGAGCCGGGGTGTCCCCATCATTCCCCTATCAGAGAAGGTGACCGCATCGTCTCCGAGGAAGAGGCCGACGCACGCACCATGAAGAAGCCATGACCACTGACCCCCATAGAGAACTCCGCGACAACCTGTCGAACATCGACCCCGCATGGCGGGAAGAAATCGAGTCCCTGCTGGCCGACCGGGACTACCTTCTCCGCGTGCTGCGAGTGGAGAAGGGGGTCGCGTCGGCGGCGGTCGAGGGGTGGGTCTATCTGCCCAAGGAGCCTGCCGAGATGTGGGTGTGGAACGGACCCTTCACCCACAATGTCCGACCCGTCATCGTCCGTAAGAGTGCGCGGGCGTGGGAACTCCGACAGAAGCCCGATGGGGGGATGGCTCTGTCCTTCCCTACCGCGCTGGAGGCCATGCTTGCTGACCCTCCGTGGGCAGCCATCGAGGACGGGGACACGCAGGAGATCACGCTGTGGTGAAGACCGACGAGAGCCTGCTGTTCGTGTATCGGGCGGTCATGTTCGGACTCCTGCTGGGCTGCTACATCCTCCTGTGGAACATCGACGACAAGGTGTCGAGCGTGGTGGTTCACATGGAAGGCCGGTGCGGGATGATATGCGTCACCGATGTGGACGCCCCTTGACCGAGGTTGAGTCCCTGCGGCTCCAACTGGAGGTGCTGGCGGAACACGCCCGTGACCTCCAGAGGCAGCGAGACGAGGAGCGGGAGGCTGTGATCCGGTTCCTGACCCGCAAGGCACCGGGAACGCTCGTAGACCCCCACCACGAGGCTGGAATGATCGCCCGTGGGAGGCATCTGGTGACCCGGTAGCGTGGCTATGCCTGACAGGGGGTATGCGACCCACCCTGTTTATGCTGGCACTTGCTGCTTGCGCTCCCAAGACACCCCCCGAGTTCAAGGGGTATGTCGAGGTCGTGCGGGAAGTAGACCCTGACCTCATGGCACAAGCCGTCAAGCCCGACGGGCAAGGCGGTGTGTCGCGGGGCTGGATCGTCGTGGTGACCGAGGATGTGCCCGTCTATCGCTTGTGGAACGGCCCCGGCGACGAGGCCGGGAACCGGATGGGTCAGTGGTGGGCAGCGGAAGCCCCATCGGGCTCCGAGGCGGCGTATAGGAAGAGGTACGCGGTCTGCCACGAGTGGAATGACCTCACATGGGTCGCCCGATGCACCCTGACTGCTGGGGCGAAGGTCGTCGTCGGCCTCACCCAGTCGGTGAGCGAAGACCTGTGCTCCCTCGACGGCGGGGAGTCCTACACCGGGAGCAGAGCATGGCAGGTGTTCATCCCCCGTGCGTGGGAGAACCCACATCTGGTGTGCCCCGATGCCTCGTCTGACTACCGGGCTGACCCCCGCGATCTATCTGAAAGGATGGAGTGACCATGCTGTACGCAACCCTTTTGGCAACATCGGTCATCTTCGCTATCGGAGGTGTCCACTTCGCACGCACGGCTCGGGAAGTCCTACATGACCGACTGTCCCTGCTCGTCATGGTCATGGCTGGCGGCTTCTACATGCTGGCGGGTGCCCTGACCTACCACGGTGTTGAGATCCCGCTGCGTGCCTCGCGGTACGCGGACTGGTTCGTGACGGTGCCGATCCTGCTGTACCAGTTGTTCATGTTCCTCAAGCCGGGAACCTCCCGGTCGGTTCTGGTCAAGCCAATCGCGTTCTGTGTGGCGATGCTTGTCTGCGGCATCGTGGGAGAGGTGGGGCTGATCAACAAGTGGATTGCCTGCTTTGTCGGGACAGTGTGCAGCCTCTACTGCTTCGTCAACCTCGCAGAGAGCATCAAGCCCAAGGACTACGCCTTCTTCGGGGTGGTCTTGTGCCTCTGGATGTTCTACCCAATCGTCTACATGATCCCCGACGCCCTGTGGAACGCCGTCGCCTTCTCGTTCGTTGACCTCTCAGCCAAGGTGGGAACCTCCCTCTGGATTCAGAGGAAGTCCCGATGAAGGTCGAGGACATCGGAAAGCATTTCACGCTCAAAGCCGTGCTGTCCCTTGTCCTTGGGGGGCTGATCTTCCTCGTCTTCGCCGTGGTGCAGGTGCTTCTCATAGCGAAGGCGATCCCGCTAACGGACGAGGCAACCCTGTTCGGGCTCGCCTGTGTTCTGGTAGCGGTTCCAGCCGGATGGACTGTGCTGAGTCAGATCGTGGGATCACAGCAAAGCGAACTGGTCAGCACCCTGCTGCTGCTCCACCAGAAGAACACCTATCTGGAGCACGCAGCCAAGATCCTCCGACACGATATGCACAGTGGGATCAACACCTACATTCCGCGTGGAGTGCGCTCTCTGGAACGGCGGCTGGAACGCCACCCGGACATAGCATCCGAGATCGACGCCCCCCTGCGCCTCGTCAAAGAAGGGCTGGAGCACACCCAGAAGGTGTACGCGGGAGTCACGGCGTTCACCAACCTCGTGAAGCACGGTGCCACCCTCAACACAGAACCGTGCGACCTCCAAGAAGCCCTGTCACGATTTCTGTCCACCACGACCTACTCCGATCAGGTCGATGTCGGTGACCTGCCCGTCTTGGATGTCAACCCACCGCTGTTCTGCACAGCCCTCGACAACCTGATCCGCAACGGCCTCCGGTACAACGACTCCGAAACCAAGCGTGTTGAAGTGAGAATGGTCGGCTTCCATCTGGCCATCATCGACAACGGGCGTGGGATGACCCCCGAAGACTTCACCGAATACTGCAAGCCCTATGTCCGAAATGAAGACCAAGCCGAGTCTGGAAGCGGGCTCGGACTCAACATCTGCAAGGCCATCCTCCACGAGCACGGCTTTGAGATGACATGCCGACGAAACGACACCGAAGGCACCACCATCCTCATTCGGGTGGGCTGACCCCCGTGATCTCTCTGAAAGGATGACCCGATGAACAAGATTCTCCCTTTGACCGTGCTCCTCGTTGCAGGCTGCCCTGACCCCACACCCCCGACGCCCCCGGCTCCTACCGTGTGTGAGGCGAGCGCCGACTGGATCACATCACCCTCGATGCCCGGCGAAGTCCCCGAGGCTGAGTCCTTCTGTGATTTCTACCAGTTCTCGTGGCAGTGGTTCCTCGCCCAAGTCAGCCCTGATCCTGCGAACGGGATGCCCGAGTTCCTTGAGAACCGGGTGTACCAGCCCACGGGTGGTACAGGCCAGTGCGCCTCGGAAGCCCTGACCGGTGTGGGTGGGGTGCAAGCCGCCCTCCGTCCTCGCACCATCAAGGCACAGGACTTTGAGGAGGTACAGGCCGACTCCCACGCGCTGTACGACCGCAACGGCAATGTGGTTCACTACAATGCCTTCTACACGCAGGCTCTCTGTGACTCCACGGCTGACGGGTTTGCCCCCGGCACGCTGGAGATGAAGGCCGCGTGGATGAAGATGGACGCACCCTCAGCCAACCACTTCACCATCGCTGTGGAGATGGGAGGGGTCAAGACCCACCTCGGTCTGGTCGGACTGCACCTCGCCATCTGGACACCCAACCACCCGGAGATGATCTGGGCATCGTGGGAACACAAGAAGAACGCCCCCCTCTGCAACGGCCAGTCGGAAGGCACCGATTGGGCGCTCGCCAGTGCGGATGCTGCCGCGTGCCTCGTGGCAAACAAGACAGAGGGTAGCGGCCCACCCCCCGGAGCGTGCGCGTCCTTCGGGTTCAACTCCCCCGACACGCTGCCGTCGGGTGATGTGCCACTGACCAACGCCCCCAACAATGTGTGCCGTGAGTATGTATTCGGCAACCAGCCGGGTGAGTCGGTGAACGGCAACGACAACGCGGCGAACCTCGCAGCCATCGCGGAGTTGAACGCGGGCATGGAGCGCCTGTTGGGCGGTCTTCCAACCGACAACCCCATGCACATCTGGTCGCACTACGAGATGGTCGGTGGTCTGTGGACGAAGGGCGGTGCTGCTTCTGGGTCGCTCCCGGTGCCGAGCAAGCAGGGTCCCGCCGACCCGAACAGCCCCCAGCGCGGATCGCTGGAGTTGGCGAACATGGCCCTTGAGACCTTCCAGCAGGGCGACGAGTCCTCTGTCCCCAACTGCTTCGGCTGCCACAACTACAACCCGACGAAGCCGCTGAATGTGTCCCACATCCAGTCGAAGTTGCTTGTCTCGGAGTGATGCCATGAAGCCCAACCCCCAGCGTGTAGCAGCCCTCCACCGTGAGGCGGCAGGGTTCGACCTCGGTGACTTCCTGTACGAAACCAAGCGGAAAGCCATGAAAAGCCTGTTGCGGCAGGTTGAGCGTGAGATCAAGGCTCGGATCGAGAAGTCGTTTGAGTCCGCGTTCCCCGATTGGGAGGTGGTCAAGGTCGAGGTCGAGGAAGACATCGAGCAACTGGGCCTCAACGAACCCAACCGCTATCTGATGATCAACGCGACGGTGAAGCCGAAGCCCAGCCCCCCCAAGATCGCGTACATC
>Ga0181578_10006244_pt1 | contig 10275 bp, 8 predicted proteins | sample 071ome_21_FD_148659 | JGI IMG/M metagenome (GOLD analysis project Ga0181578, IMG submission 148659) | Coastal salt marsh microbial communities from the Groves Creek Marsh, Skidaway Island, Georgia - 071401CT metaG (spades assembly) | ecosystem: Environmental > Aquatic > Marine > Intertidal zone... | reverse complement strand
GCCTTGACCCTGACCTTGACCTTGCCCCTGTCCTTGTCCTTGTCCCTGACCTTGGCCTTGTCCTTGACCTTGACCTTGACCCTGACCCTGACCCTGACCTTGTCCCTGGCCCTGACCTTGTCCCTGGCCGTTGTTGGAATTCCCCGACCCACCGGACGTGGAGCACACGACCTGATTGTCCGCGTCCTGGCTGTCCTCGAAGGAATTCACGTCGATCTCGCAGGTCGTCCCAGGCACGGCGGAATGGATTGCCGTCGCTGACCACGAGTCGTTGTCAGCATCCGAAACCGTGACGGCCACCTCTTCCGAAGCCGAGAACCTCAGCGCGGTGGTGTCTGTCGAGAAGGTGTTGTGGGACGAGAAGTAGATCTCCTGCAGGCTCGCCAAATTCCTTAGGTCCGCCCTCGCGGTAGCGACGAAGGCACGGTCGCGTGCGGCACTCATCCGGGGAAGGGCGATCATCGCCAGAATCGCGACCACCATGACGACGACGACCAGCTCGATCGCGGTCACCCCTCGTTCGTCTCTGAGTTTCAACCGCCGCCTCATTCCGCACGTCTTTCGTTCAAATGCCAAGACCCGCCTAAAGGTAGATGTGTACGTTACACGCGAAAACCCGACCAATCCCGGAGGCACGCTCGGCACGCCTACATGAACCACAGACCCCGTTCCATGTTAACTTGGCAGTGGCTGTTTGAAAGAACCTTCACAGAGCGATGTCGCGACCTCGCGATTCGCGCACTCATCGGGGGCGTCAAGGTTTCGACGTGTTTGGTGAACGTGGAGCAGCGTGCCGAGGACTCCGGTGCCTCGTTAAAAAACTGGAAAATGTTTAGTTGCCAACACTGACATGGCACTGGCTGCCTAAGGTCAATCCTTAGCAGTCCGTCTCCTGGATCGCCCGCCCGAGGCGGTCCCTGCAGACGTCGACAAGTCGGGCTGGTCCCCCGGTCATGCCACCGGGTCGGGGGACGAGAAATTGAGGTGGCTGGTCCCGGGGTCGGCCGATCGCTGGCCGTCCGGGGCGAGATCTTCAGCGATCTACGCACGTAGCGGCTCTGCTGGATTCATTCGCGGACGCGGGTTCGACTCCCGCCGCCTCCACTAGTTGCAGTGGATTGTACCGCCGTCCGGGGCTTCCGTCCCGGGCGGCGTTTTGCGTGCAGAGAGGTGCGGCGTGAACCAGGCAATGAGTCAGAATTCCGGATGTCTTTGATGCCCTTACGTCCTTACGACCGTTCACCAGCACGTGGACGTACGATGCCGCCGTCGCAAACCTGCAGGAGGACGCCGGGGAGCTCCATGATCCGGACTGCGTCGCGGCGTTCCTGTACATCCGGGATGAGGTACAGAAGGTGGCGGATACCGTCGTTCGGGAACATTGCCGGTTCGAACCGAGTTTCAAGGATACACGGCAGTCGATTGCGACTCACTGTTCGGGGGGCAGAGGTCGCCTAACGCGGAGGAGTCCATGGGAACCGTGCATCGGATCCATCACTTTGCGCAGGCCATCGTCGATGTCGAGGCGGGAAGCACCTCCAAACTCGAGTTCCTGAGTCGCGTCGATGGCGTTGCGCCACGCGATCTCGAAGCGTTCTTCGAGAGTCTCTCTCCCAGAGAGTCGCTCGGAATCGTACTCGACCAGGTGGAGCTCGCGACTCGCTTCCAGCGGGAGTTCGGCACGCCCTGTTCCATCAACGTCGATAACAAGATTCTCTTGAACGAGTCGACGCGCGCCGAGCTTCTGGAGCGGCTCACTGGAAACACGATCCCCGTGACCTTCGAGTTCACGGAGATCTTTCCCATGCCGCCCGCACAGCTGGTCAATCCGATCTTCGGACGTTTGCGGGAGTGCTCCGTGGAGATTGCGCTGGACGATTTCGGAACGGGATTCAACGGCATGTCATTGTTCGTCGACTACGATTTCGACGTCGTGAAAGTCGACCGCGTCCTGATTGCCGATATCGCCAGCCGTACGAAGAAGGCGAAGGTTCTTGGCCTGATCTGTGACATGATCGGGTCACTCGGCAAATGCCACGTGGTCGAAGGCCTCGACAACGAGGGAGCCCTGCGCGTTCTCCAGGAACTCGGCTATTCGGTGTTTCAGGGCTTCTACTTCCACCGTCCGGAGCCGCTCACTGAGTTTTCTGGTCTTTCCGTTGACCCCAGCGTCCGAGGAGCAGCGTAACATGTCATATCCCAAGCCTCATGATGAAGCGGCGCGCCTGGCGGCTCTGAGCGACCTCAGCATTCTCGACACCCGTCCGGAACGCCCGTTCGATCTCATCACCGAGATGGCCCGCGACATTTTCGATGTTCCCATGGTGGCCATCAGTCTCGTTGCCGAGCACAGACAGTGGTTCAAGAGCATCGTCGGCGTCTGTGCGACTGAGACACCGCGGGAGCACGCGTTCTGCAATTACACGATTACGGCAGAAGCTGACTTCGAGGTGCTGGATGCGACCACGGATCCGCGCTTCGTCGACAACCCTCTGGTCACAGGGGCTCCCCACATCGTCTACTACTGCGGGGTCCCGATCACCGCCAAGGGGCGTCGGATCGGAGCCCTGTGCATTCTGGATCGCAAGAGTCGCCCGGCACTCGACGAGGTGCAACGCAGGGTGCTGAACGGCATGGCTGAGCAGGCGGGACGAGAAATCGAGGGCCGACGGGTGCTGAGGCAGGCGCTCGCCACACTGGCCACGTCGATGGACGCGAACCTGATGCAGTGAGGTGGAGCAGGGTACCGACGACTCCGGTGCCTCGTTCGAAGACTGGAGCGTGTTCAGCAGCTTCGGGATCGGATGGCGGATTAGATCCGGTCCCGGATCGACAGATCCGTTTTGTGGAGATCGCGCACGTCTTCCGAGGGTCTGCCGAGTTCGTGGGCACTCTAAGGCGAGTCGATCTGCTGCTTGAAGTCGCTGGAGGAGGCGGCGGAGATCACGGGCAGGAAATCCGAGGGTGCGGAGGCGAGCGAGAACCACGGATCCGCTGGAAGGAACAGAACCCCACCTCCCGTCGAAGAGGTGGGGTTCGTCCGGACTTCGAAACTGGGTGGAACTAGCCGACAATCCAACCCAAAAGGGTCGTGATCCTGGGCCCACCCTCGGCGAAGGCGATCGCCACGTTGAGCGGCACGTAGAGCTCGCCGAACGGCAGGGTCGCACCGCCGGCGACGATCATGGACGTGGTCGGATCTCCTCCGTCCTTGCGAACACCCACGTGAGGGCCGACTCCGAATTCCACCCCGTTGGGCAGTCGGTAACCCGCGAGCCAGGAGACGCCGAGGTTCAACTCGTCCTGTTCGACGCCGCCGACGAGCACGACCCATTCCATGAGCGCCTGGTTTCCCGACTCAGTCGAGACGAGCTGCGTCTCGAACTGCCAGCCGAACTGGCTCATGAAGATGCCCTTACCAGCGCTCTGGCGGAGATTTGCGATATCACCCGTGAATGCCGTGAAACCGAAGCGGGGGCCGGAGAGTTGCTGGCGCGGAAGCGTGCGGGCTCGGAGGTGCTCGGGGATGGGGTCCGGAGAGACCTGTGCTGCCACTTCAGTGGCGGTGGTGGCCATAACCAACGAGGTCGCGGCGATCAGGATGAGGCGATTCATGGGGCTCTCCATCGTGGAGGTGGGTTCATCTTCGACCGATGACCGGAGTTTACCGGCGTCCACGACTGCGGGATCTACGCCAACAGACGCATCCTGTCGGCCCGATGACGTAGCCGATGACGTACGGGGAGATGGTGCAGGGCACGGCTACGTCAAAGCTCCCCCATCCTACGTAGGACGCCGTATACGGCCTGTGGCGTCCGGGAGAGACCTTGCGGGTGACCGTCAGCACCTCAAAGGAGTCCGACGATGCGCCCCATCAGACTGGCCGGGATCTCTTTACTCGCCACGTTCGCCTTTCTTCCCGCACCTTCCCGGGCTGAGGCCCAGGCTGCCCCCGCGGTCCAAACGGGAGACCGCGTTCGTGTCGTGTGGAGAGAAAGCTGGGAGAGCCTGTATAGCTCTCAGGTCCGCATCAGCCACCTCGACCTGGTAAGCCTCGACCAAACCCAGCTGGTCGGTCGTCGGGGCGATCGGTTGCAGATCATCCCTCTGAGTCAGGTCGGCAAGCTGGAGAAACGTGTCGGAACGAGAGGGGCGACGGCCCCGGAGATGGTCATCGGTTCCGCGGCGGGCTTTGCCGCTGCTTTCGCCGGCGGCGCGCTCAAGGCGATCATCGACCCGACCGTCGCAGGGGCTTCCGCGGTGATCGATGACGGACTTGCCGCGGGGGTACTCATCGGGGCTCCACTGGGCGCTCTCGCGGCGTACCTGAATTCGAGAGCTCGGCCGATCTACGACGAGATCGGATTCGATGATGCGTACCCGGTCATCGTGCCAACCGAGACCGGCGGAGTCGGCTTTGGTCTGCGCCTGCCGTCGCGTTGACTCGTCCGACCCATGGTGCACCCGCGAAGGCAGCAGCCGGAGCGTCATGTGCCCGGCGAGGTCACGTTCGTCGATGGACGTCTCGCAAATGTTCCCGCATGTCGCGGCCAGGATCACTTGATATGATCTACGCCCTGAGGTTGGCGCGGATGATGCTCGACACGAAAGAAGCTCAAGTTTAAAAAGATTAGGGTTGATGTCCTTTGGCGGAATTCAATACCCTGTCGCGTTTTGAGCGGAAGGATCCTCCCGACAATGAACGTTCATCCCGTCTTCGACAGCCTCCCACTGCCAGCGATGGTGATCGAGCCCGATCGCACCCTTCGATCATTCAATCGTCAGATGCTCGCTCACGTCGGGAGGCACGGCGGTGAGGAGCTGCTTCGTGGCACGGTTGGGGGGACCTCTTGGATCTCGCTCAGTGCGCTGCTCACGCTGAACAGCTTTCAGCGTACCTGGATGAGGTATTCGTAACGGACGGAGTGGTCACGACTGATTGGCTCGCACAGGATGAAGGTCCGGGCTCATTCAGCGCTCGCTATTCGGGAACTCGGATCCTCGAAGGCGAGATCGTGGCGGGCGCGGTGATCGTTTGCGAGGACATTTCGGGGGAGGTCGAATCCCGGCGCCGGGAACAACAGGCAACGTTCCTTCGCGAGGCTGTGTGCGAGCAGCTCCGTGACGTGGTTTTGATCACAGACTTCGAGGGCACCATCCTGTCATGCAATGCCGCCGCACGCGAAACATTCGGGTATTCCGCCGACGATATGGTCGGTCAACCGTTGTCCTGCCTGTCCACAGCCGCCGAGTTGCAGGGGGCTGGATTCGAGATGCTACTACAAGAGGGCAGTGCCACACCGACGAAGCTCGATCTGAAAAGCCCACGGGGCGGCACTGACTTGGAAATGCATGCAGACCTCACGGTCGTCGAGTGGGGGTCAGAGCGTTATGCATGCGTCGTAGGGCGTGACTTGACGGAGTTTCTCAGGGAAGAGCGACTCGAGGCGCTCTCTCTCCTTGCGGGCGGCCTTGCCCACGACTTCAACAACATCCTCATGCACATCCGAGGTAGCTTGTCCCTGGCTTCACACAAGGTCGGTCCTACGGGTGAAGTTGCGGGGCTTCTGCGTCAAGCGAAGGAGGCGTTGGGGCGAGCAACCGGGCTGACGGGCCAACTCCTGACCTTCGCCAAGGGCGGAGCACCGATGAAGCAACCGGTACAACTCGAGGACCTCCTTCGCACCGAGGTGAGATTCGCTTCAGCAGGTAGCCGGACACGAATCGACTTCGACGTCGAGGATGGCCTGTGGATGGTGAGTGCCGATCCCGGCCAACTGCGGCAAATGACGATCAACCTGGCGCTGAACGCAATTCAGGCCATGGACGGATCGGGTTCCATCGAGATCGCGCTGGAAAATGTGCAGTTCACGGATGAAGACACCTCAGAGTTGCCGCCCGGGAGGTATGTGAAGATACGGTTCGCCGACTCCGGACCGGGTATTCCTGCCGAGGACATCGGCCGGATCTTCAAGCCTTACTTCAGCACGAAACTGAGCAGCGGACTGGGCCTGACGGGCGTGCGCTCGATCGTCAGGCGTCACGGTGGCCGGGTCGTCGCCGATTCCCCTCCGCAGTCCGGAGCGTGCTTCACGATCTGGTTACCGGTCGAAGCTGAGGAGACGGCCTCTTCGGATGTGAAGATGGATCTCCCGAACGGCCCGTTGAGCATCCCGGCTACATCATCTCTGCGCGTCTTGGTCATGGACGACGACGCCAGGGTGAGAACGCTGATGGAGGAGATGCTACAAGCGTTGAACCACGACGTTGAGGTGGCTGGTGATGGAGAAGAGGCTCTGGAGTTGCACCGGGCTGCGCTGGATTCAGACAGACCCTTCGACGTGGCCCTGCTCGATGTGACGAACAGGTTAGGCATGAACGGACTCGATGCCGGCCTGGCCCTGCTGGAAGTGCAGCCGAGCCTGCCGATCCTGCTCATGAGCGGGTACAACCAGGAAGCTGTTGCGGCCAGCCATCATATGTCCCAATTCGCGGGCTACCTGGCCAAGCCGTTCGGCCTGAGGGACGTGCGTGCTGCATTGAAGTCCCTGCAGAGCCCGCTCGATCCGAAGCTGATTCAGTGATCTCGGCTGCGTGGCCAGCTGTCTAGCCAGACCGCCCGAGTTCGAACGCCGTAGTTAGCTGGTATGAGCCGCGTTCGGGTTGGGTGCGGCGGCAATGACCTGGGCCGATGCCTCGTCGGCGAACTTCTCGAAGTTGGCCACAAACATCGAGGCAAGTTTATGCGCCGTTGCGTCGTACGCGTCGGTATCACTCCACGAATTGCGGGGATTCAGAAGTCCAGTCGGCACCCCGGGCACCGCGGTCGGCATCGCGAGGCCGAACACGATATCGTGGTCGTACTCCGCGTTGCGCAACGAGCCGCTCAGGATCGCGTCGATGATGGACCGGGTGTGCTTCAGTGCGAAGCGTTTACCGGTCCCATACGCGCCGCCGGTCCAGCCCGTGTTCACGAGCCATACGTCGACGTCGTGTTCGCGGATCTTCTCAGCGAGGAGCTCTGCGTAGACGGTCGGATGCAGGCTGAGGAACGCCGCTCCGTAGCATGCGGAAAAGTCGGGAATCGGCTCGGTCACACCGATCTCGGTCCCCGCCACCTTCGCGGTGTACCCGCTGATGAACTGGTACATGGCCTGCTCGGGCGTCAGCTTACTCACGGGCGGCAGGACGCCGAAGGCATCGCACGTCAGGAAGACGATGTTCTTCGGGTGCCCGCCTACGCAGGGGATCTTGGCGTTGTCGATGTATTCGATCGGGTATGAGCAGCGCGTGTTCTGGGTGATACTGACATCCGAGTAGTCGACCTCGAGCGTCTCGGGGTCGAAGCCGACGTTCTCCAGAATCGAGCCAAACCGAATCGCGTTGTAGATCTCCGGCTCACCCTCCTCGCTCAAGTCGATCGTCTTCGCGTAGCAACCGCCCTCGAAGTTGAAGACGCCTCGATCACTCCACCCGTGCTCGTCGTCGCCGATCAGGCGCCGGTTCGGATCTGCAGAGAGGGTCGTCTTGCCCGTGCCGGACAGACCAAAGAAGAGTGCGACATCTCCGTCGTCGCCTTCGTTCGCAGAGCAGTGCATGCTCAGGATGCCCTGCTTGGGCAGCGTGTAGTTCAGCACACCGAAGATGCCCTTCTTCATCTCTCCAGCGTACTCGGTGCCGAGGATGACCATCTCCCGCGCCTTGAAGTTCACGTTCACGCTGGTCTTCGATCCGACGCCTTCGAGGTCGGGGATCGCCGGCATCTGGCCGGCGTTGAAGATCACCCAGTCGGGGTCTCCGAACTCGTCGAGTTCCGCGGCGGTTGGCCGGATCAGCATGTTGTGCATGAAGAGCGCGTGATACGCCCGCGTGCAAATGATCCGGACCTTGATGCGATGCTCCGGGTCCCAGCCGGCGAAGCCGTCGATCACATAGATGTGGTCACGGCAGTTCAGGTAATTGATCGCCGTCTGCTTGTTGAGCTCGTACGACGCCTCGGGAATCGGTCGGTTGACCTCCCCCCACCAGATATCCGCCTTCGTCGTTTCTTCCTCGACGATCCGCTTGTCCTTGGGAGACCGCCCTGTCTTAGGGGCGGAGAAGGCCATCAGTGCCCCGTTGTTCGCCAGCGTGTAGCGGTCCTGGCCGACAGCCAGAGAGTAGAGCTTGGCTACCGAGGGATTCCGGTGAATGTGGAAGCCGACCAGCGTGTGGTTCGTGGATTCGCCGGTGATGCCGTATTGCGTCAAATCGAAGCTCAAGGGGTAGCGCTCCGCTTCATGTGTTTCGAGAGACTCGTGGTCGTGAAGGAAATCACGATTCGTATGACAGAAACGTGCATGATCCCGCGCTCAGGGGAAGCGGTGGGAGCTTTTTTTCTTTCCGACCCTCATCCGCCGACACGTGTGGGCGAGGACCTGTTCGCCCGGGTGCCGTCTCCGAGCTGCCCGTTCTGGTTCAGCCCCCAGCAGTATTCTGCTCCGGCGGCTGTCCGGGCACATGTTTGCGCCCCGCCGGCGTGGATCTCGGTAAAGCGATGTCCTCCGTCGACTTCGACCGGGCGGGCATGGTTGGCCGTCGTGCCATCCCCAAGTTGCCCACTGAAGTTCTGGCCCCAGCAGAACGCCCGGCCACCGTCGACCAGAGCACACGTGTGGATTGCGCCGGCGGCGAGATGCGTGGGAACGGTGGGCAGGCCGACCACCTCGACCGGCTGACCCTGACTCACGTTGGTGTCATTCCCCAGCTGCCCGAACGAGTTGTCACCCCAGCACAGCACGGAGCCCTGGCTGATGCCACACGTGTGAGCACGTCCGGCGACGATCGTCGAGACCGCACCGCGCACCAGAACCGGCTCGAGGCGATCCAGGGTGCTGCCGTCACCGAGCTGTCCGTTGCTGTTCAGGCCCCAGCAAAACGCGTTGCCGTTCGCGGTCAGGCCGCAGGTGTGGTTCCACCCCGCGCCGATCGTACTGAATACCAGACCGCCTCCGACCGTGCGGGGCACGGTCTGGCTGTTACGCGTTCCGTCGCCGAGCTGACCGCTGAGGTTCTCGCCCCAGCACAGCGGTACGCCACCTCCCGACAGACCGCACGTATGGCTTTCACCCGCGGTAAGCACGGAGAAGCGGAGATCGGTGCGCACGGATGCGGGCTGCCGCTGGTCGGTGCGAGAGCCGTCACCGACCTGGCCACCTTCATTGGCCCCCCAACATTGGGCACGTCCCCCGGCGTCCAGCGCGCAGGTGTGGGCGGCGCCTGCCGTGATCGCCTCGTAGCTGCCACCCGCTCCGCCACTCTGGCCACGCTCGTTGCCGCCCCGGCACGCCAGGGATCCGCTCCCGATCACGCACACGTGACTGCCACCCACCGCGAAGCGCTGCGGTCGCACCGTCACCTCGGTTTCCTCCAGGCTGCCGGGTACGGCCCTGCCGGGCCCTGCGTTCTCGATTGGGGGCGTAGCTGTCGCCGAGATCCGCACCTGCCTCTGGGCGTCGGTGAGGGTGCCGGTAAGCTCCTGAGGCCCCTCGACGACGCCGAGGCGCCAGATTGCGGAGGCTGCGCCGGTCGAGTCGGTTCGTGTCCGCGACGGAGCCGCGATGCCGTCGCCCCGAGTCACATCAAATCGCACCTCCGCGTTCGAAACCGGGTTGCCCTCGTCGTCTACTACGCGTACGACGGCGCGGGTGGGGACCAGTTCTCCGATGGGTGCGCTCTGACCGTTCCCGGACACGATCACGATGTCGGCGGCGAGTCCTGGCCGAGCACTTGCCAGGATGCGAGTCGGCACGATCACCGAACCCGGTACGCTGGCTTCGATGACGGTGAGGCCCGGCTCGAGCGGAAGCTGGATGAAGGTCTCACCTACGCCCTCGACTCCGGTACGGATCTCCTGGTCCTCCAGAACTCCGTTCCCCGATTCGACCCGGAACTGGACCGTCGTGTCCGTCATGGCGATGCCGCCGCGGCCGAGTACGCGTACGCCTACGCGGATTCGTGAGCCCACCCGCCCCTCGAGATCGACGCGAGGGATCGGTACGATCTCTCCCGGGCGAACGGTGGTCGTTGGGACCTCCGGAAGATCCGGCAGCGCCTCGTCCGCGTCGGAGTCTCCGCCGCCGGCGACAAAGAAGGCACCGAACCCGATGATCGACAGCGCGAGCATGCCCAGCACGATCTGCGGTAGCCGAGACGGGCGCTCCTCTTCCGGCTCACCGTACGCATCCAGCTCGTCGAGCGGGATGGGCGCGGTGGGGTCGAACAGCAGGGCACCGG
>Ga0181578_10006240_pt1 | contig 10277 bp, 10 predicted proteins | sample 071ome_21_FD_148659 | JGI IMG/M metagenome (GOLD analysis project Ga0181578, IMG submission 148659) | Coastal salt marsh microbial communities from the Groves Creek Marsh, Skidaway Island, Georgia - 071401CT metaG (spades assembly) | ecosystem: Environmental > Aquatic > Marine > Intertidal zone... | reverse complement strand
GCGCATCAATACTCGCCCGCAGTGAGGGCATGGCAATCCAGAAGGTATCGACACCATCAAACCGAATGTTGTCGGGGGTTCCGGGCAACTGATCCACGAAGATATCCCGTTGGCCGGCTTTGTCGCCGCTGATCCAAAATCGATGTATGCGACCCATGCCCGTCTCGTTCACCAGCACATAATCCTCGCTTGGGCCGAGTGTGACGCCATTTGCGAAGAACAAGCCCTCCATCATGACTTCTATGCTGTCTGTGCCGGGGTCATAGCGAAGCAGCCTGCCGGTGCGACTCCCCTCGAAGAAGTCGAGCGCGACCTCGGTGTAATCAAATCTCTGGCTGGCATCCGAGAACCAGATACCGCCGCGACTATCGATATCGAGGTCATCTACAAATTTCAGCGGTGCGGCTGCAATGTCGGTGGCTACCACCGTCATCTGGCCTGCCCCACTCAGGTGCAAAAGCCCTCGCATCGAGTCAGCGATCCAGACCCCACCCGCGCCGTCCGCTCTCAACCCTAAAGGTCGTCCGCCGGTATTGCCGATGGTGCGCCATTCACCGTCTTGGTCGCGACGTAACACCGTGCCGCCTTCGAGGCTGGTGTAAAGCCTACCCTCGGCATCGCAGGCGACGTGTTCAGGAGCGGGGCCGACGGCGATTTCAGAAATAGCTGAGAGTGCCCGATTAGGGGCGAAAACCCCGGTCAGGCCAGGGTTCGGCGGGGGCTGCCAGGCCTCGGCCTGAACGGGCGCCCATCGCGGCAGCAGCCAAAGGGAGGCGACGATGATCGTCGTCAGCCCCAGTGCCACCCGCAGCACCCACTTCACGCGCTCAAACTCTCTGAGCGCGGGATATGGCGGGCTGGCTTGTCATCGTGCCACTCAAGCGTCTTCGGCGGGTGCTCTTAAGGTTCGATCCATCGCCGCTCTGAGTCGTGTTGCCCAGCCTGAAAGGATGCGGTCCGCCGCCTGCCGGTTAGTGATGCGATTTGCATAATTGACAAAGGTCTCGGGGTCGGCCTTGCTGTCATAGGCTCGCACGAGCACTTCCGAGGTCTCCGCATCAATCAGCTCAAGATAGAGCGTCATGGACCCAGCAGAAGCGGAGTAGGACCGGCTCATATTGGGGCTGTTGAGATCGGGGCTGGTGATGTCGAGGTTGACGATGTTGGGGAACACCAGCAGGACGTCCTCACCCTGTTGCCACTCCGTCACGAGGTTGTAAGCCGGCTCTTCCGTGAGTGCATTGGTGAAGAACGTTGTGCACTCCTCGCCGAGGTCAGTCTTGATGCGGTCGATGTCGCGCTGTTTGACCTGCTGGCTGCTGCTACGGTGCGCGGAGTTGTAGTCGCGCTGCCAGTTCTTACGAAACGCCACTTTACACGGCACAACGCCAAAGGTTTCGTAGATCGTGAGCTGCGCATCGGGCTTGATATAGACCGCGCTATGTTTGTCGCTGCTGACCAGTTCCAAACCATCAGGCGTCGTGGTGGGCGGTGGCGTGGCCGTTGAGGCGCAGCCGAGCGTCATTGCCAGCACTGTAAGGCCCGCCAAACCGATTAACTTATTCATACTGTTGTCCTTTTCATCAATCCTTGATCTCAAGGCCGCAAGGCCCGTTTCAGCCCAATACTCTGCCAGATGCCAGTGCGTATCGGCACCCCTTTATAGCGTATTTGTCGCGATTCGCTAATGTGAAAACCACCCACCTGTCAGCGTCAAGACGCGCCATTCTCCAAAGCCATGGCGATGCGCGACGATCACTCACGGCGGGGCGCTGAGGGCCTGTGGGATTCTTGATGCGCCACCAGCAGATCGGTATTCTCAGGCCCTCGGTACGGGAGAGATAGCCATGAACCAAGCTTTGCCAAAGCGCGCTCAGTTCCATCACATGAAAGATGGCACGCGGGAAGACTGGGAGATCATCGGCGCTGAATTTTTCGAGTTCAGAGGCACAGTATATGGGCGGATCAAGGAACATCTTCTGCTCCTTAAGGGTGACTGCGGCGGGTTTCCTGTTGATCGTCTGACCCACTGCTTGCAAACGGCAACGCTGGCGCATCAGGACGGCAAGGATGAGGAATACGTGGTCTGCGCGCTTCTGCATGACATTGGCGACACCCTGGGCCCTGCCAATCATGCTGATGTCGCCGCGGTGTTACTGGAGCCCTATGTGAGCGAGGCCAACCACTGGATGGTGAAGCATCACGCCATCTTTCAGGGGTATTACTTTTTTCATTATCTGGGTTTGGATCGTAATCTGCGCGATCAGTTTAAAGACCACCCCCACTATGAGCGCACGCTGGAGTTCATCGAGAAGTATGATGCACCCGCCTTCGACCCCGACGCCGAGTGTTTCGAACTGTCATTTTTCGAGCCTATGATGGAGCGCGTATTTAAAGAGCCCAAGCGGTCTCTGTATTTAAACGAGTCTGCGTAATTTTCTCTGCTGGGCTCGGCGAGGGAGCCTTGCATGAAACTGCTGTTCATATGCACTCATAATCGATGCCGAAGCATCCTTAGTGAGGCCATCACCAATCAACGTGCCCGCGGTATTTTGACCGCGGCGAGCGCGGGGAGCGCACCGGTCGATGCGGTGCACCCCCTGACACTCCGTTTCTTGCAGGAACGTGGCTACGAAACCGCTGGCCTTGCCAGCCAGTCTTGGGTTGACCTTGAAGCCTTTGAACCCGATCGGGTGATCACGGTTTGTGACACTGCGGCGGGCGAGGCCTGTCCGCTTTGGATGAGTGATGTGGAGAAAATGCATTGGGGCCTTTCTGACCCGTCGCGGGTTGACGGGGACGACGAGACCGTTCGTGCGGCGTTTATGGCAGTGATCGACAGAATCGAGCTGAAGGTGGACGAGTGGATGGGTGAGGTGCGCGTTCAATGAATTCGGCAAATAGGGTCGGCGGGGTAGGTTTTTAATATGGGGTTGTTTGAGCGCTATCTCAGTGTTTGGGTGGGGCTATGCATTCTTGCCGGGGTCGCACTGGGTAATGTTCTGCCCCAAGTGTTTGAGGCGTTGGCCGGGTTAGAGTTCGCTCAGGTCAACCTGGTGGTGGCGGTGCTTATCTGGATCATGATCTACCCGATGATGGTGCAGGTTGATTTTGGATCCATCCGTAGCATTGGTGCCCGACCCAAGGGATTGATCATCACTCTGATCGTCAACTGGTTGATCAAGCCTTTCACAATGGCAGCGCTGGGCTGGGTCTTCTTCAGGGTTCTGTTCGCTGATCTGGTAGACCCGCAAACCGCCGGAGAATACATCGCCGGCATGATCTTGTTAGGGGTCGCACCCTGTACTGCCATGGTATTTGTGTGGAGCCAGCTGACCGAGGGTGATGCCAACTACACGCTGGTTCAGGTCTCGGTGAATGATGTCATCATGATCTTCGCCTTTGCGCCGCTGGCTGCCTTTCTGCTGGGGGTCACGGACATTGTGGTGCCCTGGAATACGCTGGTGCTCTCCGTGGTGCTGTATGTGGTGATCCCTTTAGTCGCCGGCGCGCTGACGCGCAGAGTGCTACGTCAGCCTGATACAACCGCAAGGCTCGACGCCCTGCTGACAAAGCTTAAGCCCTATTCAATGGTGGGCTTACTGGCGACGGTTGTGCTGCTCTTTGGTTTGCAAGCGGGGACCATTACTTCCCAACCGCTGGATATCGTGCTCATTGCGATTCCCCTGCTCATCCAGACTTATGGCATTTTTGCGGTGGCCTATCTGGCGGCTAAATGGTGGCGGGTAGAGCACGCCATTGCGGCGCCGTGTGCGCTGATTGGGACTTCCAATTTTTTTGAGTTGGCAGTTGCCGTCGCGATTGGTTTATTTGGGCTTCACTCCGGTGCTGCTCTGGCAACAGTGGTTGGCGTTCTGGTTGAGGTGCCTGTCATGTTGTCACTGGTGGCCATCGTGAACCGGACGCGCTGGTAATCTGATCGGCTGTCGCCAGCGCTAGAGCGCACTGCTACGATCATGGGGAGATTGGAGACAGCGATGGCTTCTGCGCCATTTCCGAAAACATCGCTTCGATCAACAACACAATAAAAAGGGACTGGCATATGACCGTAGCGTATCAACTGACGGAACCCGGCACGCGATTGAGCCCTACCACTATCGAGCGGCGCCCACTGGGGCCGCGGGATGTTCGGCTGGCATTGAAGTACTGTGGGATTTGCCATTCTGATCTGGTGGCGGCCAGTGACAAGTTGGGTGGCGGGATGTACCCCATGGTACCAGGCCACGAGATGGTCGGTGTGATCACCGAGATGGGTGCCGAGGTCCGCGGGGTAGCCATCGGGGATGCTGTCGGGGTGGGGTGTATCGCGGATAGCTGCCGTACCTGTGCTTCCTGTGAATCGGGGGATGAGCATTACTGCGAGACCGGCTTCACACTGAGTTTTAACAGCACGGATCGAGATGGGCGGGTCAACTATGGTGGCTATGCCTCTGACTATGTGGTCGACTTCGATTACCTGGTGCCTATCCCAGAGGGCGCTGATCTTGCGCGCATGGCACCGTTACTCTGCGGTGGCATCACGGTTTATACACCGCTAAAACGCTTTAATGTGGGCCCAGGCACCACTCTCTGTGTGTTGGGGGTCGGTGGGCTGGGCCACCTTGCCATCCAGTTTGCCAGCGCGATGGGAGCAAAGGTGCTGGTGGCGTCGCGGTCTGAGGCCAAGCGCGCTGATGCGAAGAGACTCGGCGCTGATGAAGTGTTGAACCCTGAGTCGGACGACCTGCAGGCGTGGATGGGGCAGTGCGATCTGATCGTCGACACGATCTCCAACCCCCATGACCTTAACCAATGGTTCCCGTTACTCAGAAGAGGCGGCAAGTTATGTCTGCTGGGTGTGCCGACTGAGCAGCTGGAGGTGTTTCCGGCGCTGATCGTTTTTGGCGACCGCAGCTTGGAGGGCTCCCTCATTGGCGGTATCGCCGATACCCGGGAGATGGTGCGGTTTGCGCACGCAAAGGGGATCGGTGCCGAGATTGAGTTGATTCAACCCGAGGAGATCGAAGCGGCATGGCACCGGCTTCATGACGGCGATGTGCAGTATCGGTTTGTGATTGATCTGGCGTCGCTGACCCCGTCCTGACGTGAGCACACCCCTTTATACCCAGTACTCGACTGGCTATCGCTGGTATGTGCTGTCGGTACTGACGCTGGGCTATATCTTTAACTTTATCGACCGGCAGGTCATGACCATCTTGCTGGAGCCTATCAAGGCAGAGTTTGGCGCCACCGACACCCAGATGGGGTTACTGACCGGCCTTGCCTTCGCCCTGTTCTATGCCACCCTTGGTGTGCCGATGGCGCGGCTGGCTGATAGGTGGTCCCGCCGTAATGTGTTGGCCATGTCGATGGCCGTCTGGAGCGGAATGACCGCGCTGTGCGCGACCGCCTCCAGTTTTGGTCAGTTGGCGCTGTACCGGATTGGTGTGGGCGTGGGAGAGGCGGGGGGTATGCCGCCGTCCCAGTCACTTCTCGCCGACGTGTTCCCCCCCGAACAGCGCTCGCTCGCCCAGGGGGTCTTGGCATCCGGTACCAATATCGCCGTGCTGGTCGGGCTTTTTGGCGGTGCCCTGCTCACTGAGGCCTACGGGTGGCGCAATGTCTTTTGGATATTTGGTTTACCGGGAGTCGCGCTGGCAGTGCTGATTCGCGTCACGGTCAGGGAACCTGTGAGAGCAAAACGGACGACGCTGGATGATAGTTCGCTCTGGGTGGCCATCCGGCGCATCATCGCGCTGCCCGGGTTTGTGGCGATCGGCATCGCAGTGGGGATGACGGCGGTCTCGGGGTATGGGCTCGGGGTCTGGTCCCCGAGTTTTATGATCCGGGTACATGGCCTCACTCTTGTGGATGCCGGACTGTACCTGGGTTTGATTGGCGTTTTCGGCGGCATTCTCGGTACCTTGATGAGTGCGATATTGGTGGACCGCCTCGCCCAGCGTGACGCAAGATGGCAATTGCGACTCCCGATGATCGGTGTGCTGATATCCATACCCACGCAAGCACTTTTTTTGCTGTGGCCTGCAGAGCAGGTGTGGTTTATCGGGTCGAGAGCCTTTCCTGTCGCGTTGGTATTTATGTTTTTCAGTGCGATTTTTGCCAGCTTTTGGATTGCCCCCAGTTATGCCGCGGTACAAAACCTAGTGCCCGCCCACTGGCGTACCCAGGCAGCAGCATTGCTGCTCTTCATACTTAATTTGCTGGGCATGGGTCTAGGGCCACTGGTAGTGGGATGGTTAAGCGATGTTTACGGCGCGCTGGGTGATGTCTCGATCCGCTATGCCTTGCTGAGTAGCTTGTTGTTCTGCGCAGTGGGTGCCCTCGGTTTTGCCCGCGCCAGTGAGCCCTATGCCCGGGCAGTGCAGCCCACGGGGAGTGCTTGACCTGATTCTGTCGGGCAATTTCGCTATGGTTTCGTGCCCCGCCAATGAATTGGTTAAATCTTATGAACGCGCCTGTGGACGAACCCGTGGTCTCCTCGCCGCAGCACAGTGACTGCGCGTTGGGCGACACGTTGCAGGATAATCCCGTCGAGGGTAGCCCTTCAGGAACCGCATTCTCTTCAGGTAGTCACGTCGCGGGTGACGAATGGCCCGCTTTTAGCGGGATGCCACGCTGGCTGCGCCGGGAGCTGCGCTCCGATCACGCCGGTGAGTACGGCGCCGTGATGATCTATCGTGGCATTTTGGCGATATCACGCGACGCACATTCCCGAAAGTTTGCTGAGCGGCACCTCGTGACTGAGGCGCGACACCTGAAGCTGATGGAGGAGATTGTTCCCCCGGCAAACCGGACGCGTCTCTTACCCCTCTGGCACGTGATGGGGTGGCTGACCGGTGCCCTGCCTGCGCTGTTTGGCCGCGAGGCAATATTTGCCACCATCGAGGCCGTTGAGACTTTTGTCGACCACCATTACGCGCAGCAAATTGTGCGCTTGGGCAATGCAGGTGAGGAAGGAGTACTGCGTCAGACGCTGCTGGATTGCCAGGCCGATGAGGTGAGCCACCGCGACGAGGCGGCAGAGCTCGGGGGTCGGTACAAAAACCCGCTGCTGCGGTTGTGGTGCGCAGTCGTCGGTGCTGGGTCCGCCGCCGCGGTGGTGGCAGCGAAGCGCATCTGATCAGAGACCCGCTTAGGCTGATTCTTAAGTCCGGTCTTCCCTGTGGTAGCCTCTTCGAAATCCAAAAAAAAGGGGGAAACATGACTTTCGCTAAACGAATTCTTGCAGGCTTTACTGCGACCATATTGGCTACCACCGCGTGGGCAGATGACCACGCCGCGCCCAAAGCGCTCCCCATGGCCCTGTGGTCTACCTATGAAATCCCTGCCGGGGCCAAACCCAGTGAACTGGAAGCTTCACTGAAGGAATACCTCAGGGGCGAAGAAAAACGCGGTTTTAATAATTGTGCGATGTATAAGCACGAGTTCGGCTCCCCCCGCGCTTTCTATACCACCTGTACCTTTGATGACATTGATCATTTCGCGCGCATTATGGACGGTTCACCGTCGGTTGCCTCTCCCGATGAGGTGCAACTCTTCGGCTCGCATATGGATCACATCGTGCTGATGACCAAGCAGGGTATGACCAAAATGCCGAAGTATGTGCTGTATGCGAGTACCGCGTTTGCGCCACATTTGAATCACGTCGAAATGCAGGCTAAAGCTGAGGAGTTTTACAGTGCGTACGATGACGGTTTTGGCGAGTGCAATCGTTACGAGCACGCGTGGGGCCCGGAGCTTGCTTTTTACGCCACCTGCGGGTTTGAGAGTTACGCGGACTTTGCTGCCGGCGTTAACAAGGTGATGAAGATCTTTGAAGGCCGGCTCGCCACGGCCAACCTCAATATTCTCAATCACCGGGATGACATCTTGGTCAAGGTAATGGACTGAGGCTGAATCGACTCATTGGTGGTGGCCGATGCGCGCCACCGATTAATTCCGGCGTGGCTTAGACAAGGCCAGCGTGGGAGCATAGAGGAAAAATAGAGGGGCCCTAGCATGCGAATCGCCCGATACGTTGTCTTCTTTTTAGCCTCGGTTATTTGCTCATTTGGCGTGTCAGCGGCAGAGATTTATTCTGTCGGGCCCATTACCCTCACCCCTACCTATGATGTGGCCGGATGTGCGCTCGTTACAGAAAACGGTTACGGCGGCACCGACCGGAGGCTGTTTATACCGTCGGAGGATGGCTACTACAGTATCAAGGACTACACGCCGACTGCCAGCAGTCGCTGGCTCATCACAGATGAAGCCTTTGATCCGAATCAACGTCTTGTCGACCAGGCGTTAGCTGTCGACCCGGGCTATGGAGGGGGTGGTTACCCTGCGCAAGCTGCGCTCACTGCAGGCGGCCGATATTTGGCCTGGGCTGTGTATACGGGGGGTTATGGGGCTGTCGCGGGCTGCCAATCAGACGGCGCATCTGAGACCGTTGATTTTCGCATTGTCGGAGAGGATTCTGGCCTGCCCAGCCCTCCTACCGGCATCTCCGCATCACCAATAGGCGGAGGCGCGACGGTCAGTTTTACTCCCGGTTCGGCCAATGGCAGTGCCATTACCAACTACGAGTACGGTTCCTTTGATGGTCTCGACTGGAACTTTACTGCCCTTAGCCCCGCGGACGGCAGCAGCCCAATCACCATATCCGGTCAGAGCAACGGCGTGAGCGTGACGATGAGGCTGAGAGCAGTGAATGCGAATGGAAGCAGTGCTCACTCTGAGAATTTTACGTTTACCCCCGCTATTGACTCGGCAGTGCTGTGGTTCATAACGCGCTCAGATGATGAGGAGCAGTGACCTGACAACGATTTTTAGCTGGCGTCTGCAGTTTGGCTAGGATTTGTCGCCCGCTTGAGCCCTATTAGGTGAGACCAAACGGCGCTCATTTAACGAGAGCAATCCTTGGGTCATTGGGATGCACCCATTCCTCCCCGATGACCTGCTGGACAGCCAAGTCAGTGGGCACCCTGTCAAGACCAATCAAGCGGTCTGCATTTTGATTCCAATGGTAGATCCGCGCTTCCTGGTAGCTAAGCGGCACGCCTTTAAAGCCGGGTGACTCCATCGATCGCTGAATCTGAGTGCCGAATTCCGTATCTTCGAGCAGGATGTCGCAGAGTCGTTCGCCGTTATTGACCGTCCAGTAATCCGGGCCTTCTCCATCACCCCAATCCGGTGCGATGGTCCAGCACTCCAGCCGGCACTTGTTGATGCCATTTGGCCAGAACAATAAGGGTGCCAGCACGAACTCTGTCAGTTGGGAGACCCAGTTAGGGAAAATGCCATAGGACTGAATGCAGGTGCGGGCAATTTCACCAACTGTGGCGATCTCGGCACGCGCCCCCACATCCCGTGTTGACTCTGCGTTCTGAGCCTCATTAATTCTCGGCGGGGGTGCGACCATTCGGCCGTGACCGTTGGCATAAAGCGTGTTGACGTTGCGGCGATGGTCCAGCAGTGGCGCCACGGTGGTCGGGTGAATATTGGGAACGTGGTAAACCTCAGTGTTGGCCTCCATAGCGATCTTCCAATTGCAGTCGAGGTCAAAGCTGTGCCGTGCCGAGAGCCGGCACTGATCAAACTGAAACTCTCGCCATTCGTCGGCAATCGGCCCCAGCCAGTCCAGTAAGCTGACGGCTTCGGGGTCGAAGTTCACGAAAATAAACTTGCCGAAGGTTTCGCAGCGGATCCCCGCAAGACTTCTGCAACTGAAATCCAAATCCCGAAAATCCTCCGGGTCTCGAATCGCCTTCAACTCACCGTCAAGAGAGTAGCTCCAACCATGGTACTTACAGGTAAGTCGCAGACGTTTTCCTCGGGGTTCGGTCACAACGGGTGCGCCACGATGAGAGCACACGTTATAAAAGGCCTTCACAGCGCCTTGCTCAGTATGCACTAACACAACTGGCTCGCCCGCTTGCTCCCAGGTCATGTAACAGCCGGGTTCTGGTATCTCATCGAGGTGCGCGGCAAAGAGCCATGACTTTTTAAAAATCTCGGCCTGTTCCAATTCAAAAAAGCGGGGGTCGGTGTAGCGCCCTGCCGGGATATCAGGGAGGTGAGGAAAGCTCTCGGGTGGTTCGGTCCGCGCTGCTTCATACTCCATCAGCGCTCGGAGGGTCTGAATCTCCTGTTTCTCCATCGACTTATTCTCCCCAAATGTTATTGCTAACAAGGCCGGCACTAACCACTCGATATTGGAGGTTTGCCATTTGTCGTGCCGGTTATCTTAAGTCACCGAGCGTAAAGGCGTACCT
>Ga0181578_10006224_pt1 | contig 10292 bp, 10 predicted proteins | sample 071ome_21_FD_148659 | JGI IMG/M metagenome (GOLD analysis project Ga0181578, IMG submission 148659) | Coastal salt marsh microbial communities from the Groves Creek Marsh, Skidaway Island, Georgia - 071401CT metaG (spades assembly) | ecosystem: Environmental > Aquatic > Marine > Intertidal zone... | reverse complement strand
CGAAGTTGAAATTCCCGAGCAGTTTCAGCCAGATCTCCTGGCGCAGGTTGTCGGTCACGGTCACGTCCGTCAACGTATCGTCGAACAGGGCGGCAAAGGCTTGCAGCCGATCGGATATTCCACCCGACGCCTCGCCAAGGATGAGCCGGTTGTCGGCGACTCGCCTGATCACCCCCGGTTCGGGCACCATCGCCCCCATGTGCACGACCCCGCCAATCACCCGGTCGGTCGCAATGGCGTCCGCAATCGCGTTATCAGGATCGAGGGCCGGGACGGAAATGTCGGGACCGTCTTCGGGAAAGCCGTCGAAAAACCACCAAGGTAGCCCGTTCATCGCAGGCACTACCGTCGTATCCGGCCCCAGCAGAGCCGCGATTCCGGCGGCGACCGACTGCATGGCCGGCGCTTTTACCGTGACGATGACGAAATCCTGCGGACCGAAATCCGCCGGGTCATCGGAACAGTCGGGGCGGACGTTAAACCGGTCGTCGCCGCTTTCGAGCGTGCAACCATCCGCTTTCAAGGCCACAAGGTGATCGCCGCGCGCGATCAGGCTGACGTCATGACCTTTGTCTGCGAGAACGGCGCCCAGAACCCCGCCCACGGCGCCTGCGCCATAGACGCATATTTTGGCCATCAATCGTCCGCATAGGGACTGATGGTGCGTTCCCTGATTTCGCCTTCGCCGATGGGCGGCGTCGGCTTGTAATGATCCGGCGTCGGGCCGGCGGCGGCGACGCGCGCGCGGGCGACAGCGGGCGTTTCCAGAAGCTCTTTGGCCTTCAGCGCGGTTTTCCGGTCGACGGGGAACGGTTCCGGCTGGTCGGGCGGCGGCATCATGCTGGCATGGTAGTAGGCGATCTTCTGGCCTTCGATATCGACCTTCCTGTCCGGTTCGATATCACGCTGGTTGGTCGCCTTGGCATCGGTTGCGACACCATCGATGATTTCATGGTCGAACCACCACTTCTTGACCGGGTTGCGCATGCCGTTGCCGAGCTTGTCGTCGAGCCAGGCGGCGACCGGCACCATCAGCGGTTTCAGGAACATCGCATTGACGCCCATCCAGCTGGCCGCGCGGGTCAGCAGCGCACCGTCCAGATCGATCACCTTGTTCAAAGGGCAGGTCTTCATGCACCGCCCGCAGGCCGATCCCTTGGAGTTCGTCAGCCGGTAGCGGGTACACCGTTCGACATCCGGCTTCCACATCTCGTAACCGTTGAACATCACCTTGTCGCCATGCGGGATGGCGTCGCACGGACATTCGCGGTCGCATTTGTGACAGCTGGAACAGAACGTCTGCAGGCCGAAATCGATCGGTTTGTCGACCTCGAGCGGCATGTCGGTGGTCAGCACCACGGATTTGAACCGCGGACCGACGAACGGGTTCAGCACCAGTTCGCCGATGCGACTGAGTTCGCCCAGACCGGCCCACAGGATGAGCGGGATGTGCAGGACGTCGCTTGCGGCGTTGGTCTGCGACCGGGCCGGGAACCCCATGTCGCGCATTGCTTCACCCATAACGCCGGCGATTTCCGCACCGCGCAGATAGCCGCGCATCGATTGTACGCCCGACATCCAGTCGTCGCCGCTGGCACCTTCCATGGTCTCGTAGCCCTGGTCGATCAGCATGACGACGGCGTATTTGTGATACATCTCGATCGGCGTGCCGTCTTCCTTGTGCGAATTCCACGCATAGCGCGGAATCTCGCAAATGCCGGTCAGATCGGATCCGAGGAAATACGACAGCGCCTTGATTGCCTTTGCGTTGGCGGCGGGATCGCCGTAGGCCGACGTGTCCGCCTGTTCGTTCACCTCGCCGCCCTGGTGCGGCACCATCGAGCGGATCACCTTCAGAAGGCTCATCCCCAGCGGGTGCTTGAACGAAAACCGCGCGCGTTCGCGCTGGGATTTTTCGCCGAGATCGCCCTGCAGGGCGCGCTCGAAAAAGGCGGCGCGTTTCGGTACGCGCGGCACTTCATCGTCGAGGATCAGCGTCGTCGGCCTGTCGATGCGTTTGACCTGTTCCATCGGATATCGACTGTCGTGCGATTTGCGTTTCGCACGCCGCGCGCGTTCGCGCCCTGACGTCGCGCCGTTGATGCCCTTCCAGTATGCCTTGTTCCGCGCATTCGCCGCCGACGCCGCCAGCGGCACGTCGCAGGCAAGTTCGTAATTGGTCGACACGACAACGATGGTAAACCCGGTGTCGATAAACGGATTGGCAAGGCCTTCGCCCCGGCGCACGCACAGCCCGGCAAGCACCGCCAGCCGATCGAGATCGAGAAGCTGCGCGCCTGGGATATGAATGCGGGTGTCAAAGCCCATCTGGCGCATATGGCCGGACACGCAGGCCGCGATTTCCAGTCCGCGCATTTCGTAGGACGAGTCCACCGCGCCCTCGACCCAGCCGCGGGCGAGATTATCGGCATCGGGCAGGCGGGGATGCTCGAACAGCATGACGACCGCATGGTCGTGCCCGGCAATTGCGTCGGCGCCGTCCAGCCAGGCGTTGTCCGGAATACGGCAGATGCCGACCTGGCTGGCATCCATGAAATAGGCGCAGCCCTTGATGTCGACGGCGCGGCGGTCGAGATCGCGCGGCACGGGCGCCTCTTTCTCCACCGGCTCGCCCTCGATAAAGCGGCTGAACAGTTCGCGGTACTTCACGGCGGCCCGGCCGAGCTCGCCGTTGGCGGGCGCGGGAGCGGCGGCTGTTGTCCTCGGACGTTCGCTCTCTGCCGCCATCACGCTTTCGTCGCGGTCCAGGCTTTCAAGCGGAAACGTACCGAGATGAAAAGGACGGTTCTTTGAATCCGGATACAGAAGCATGCGTCAGGTCTCCGCCTATTCCGCCGCCTGATCCGCCGAGGCGTCCACGCGCCGGTCGAGCCAGTCGGGGGTGTTGTTCTTCTTCCAGGTCAGCACCGGGTGTATCTCCTGAATTTCCATCGAGATATTCAGTGCGCGCTTTGCCGCCAGATCGGCGAGGTGATCGCAGATGACCGCGTAGATCCGGTCGCCGGCCTCTTTCAGCGCGTCTTCGCGGCGGCCGTGGCCGACCCTCAGGATCGTATGGACGAAGGCATTGTCGGGATGACCGTCGGCGATGTGATAGCGGTCGCGCTTTTCGCCCCGGACGCGAATGCCGCTACGCGCGAACACGCCGGTCTCGATGCCTGCATCGCACATTTTCGGGAACAGAACCGCGGTCCGGATTTCGTCTTCGATATTGGCCGAATATTCGACGATCATGTGCGGCATAGGTCCCTCCCGGGATAATTTCGAAATCCGAAGGCGTCGATCATAGCCTCCGGCTATATTGTTGGACCGTCAACAGTCTCGTTTTAGTATCATATGAGACCGCAATCAGGCAACCGCCATTGTCGCCACCGTGCACCCGACCGCATAAATCGGAATCGGCGCGTAGAACCAGACCTCGCCGGTCGCGCCCTCGGTCGCCCCGGCGATGGCGATGAACGTCCGGATCTCGAACCCGCCCTGCCCGCCGTCGCGGTAGGTTTCCTCGTCCGTGTAGGACAGAAATGCGTCGCGGTCGTTGCGGACGAAGCGGTCGAGGAACGCCCGGTCCCAGTCTTCATTGATCTTTCCGGAATCCGGCGTCGCCGGCCAATGCGAGATACCACCCGTGCCGACGACGGCGATCTTCTCTGACACCGTATCACACGCTTTTCGCAAGGCCCGGCCGAACGCCCAGGCGCGGTGCAGCGGCGTCAACGGCGGTCCCTGGCAGTTGATGTTCACCGGGATCACCGGCATGTCGTAGCGCGGCGTCAGGAAATGCAGCGGCACCATGATGCCGTGATCGAACTGCCATTCCTCGGCATAGGCGACGTCGACCGAGTTCATCATATCGACGATCAGCCGCTTCGACAGATCGGACGCGCCGGGGATATCGTGGCGCTTGATGCCGAGCCAGGCCTCGTCCTCGATCGGGCCGCGATAGGTCTCGCCCATGCCGACGCAGAACGCCGGCATGTTGTTCATGAAAAAATTCGCGAAATGCTCAGCCGCCACGACCACCAGCACTTCGGCGCCGGAGTCCTCGATCGCCTGGCGCATTCGGTCGAAGGCGTCATACAGCCCGTCGCGCAGTTCCGGGTCGGCACGGTCTGCCCGACCGGTGATACCGGGCGCATGGCTGCACACGCCTGCGAAGACGAGCGGCATACTTAATCGCCTACCATCGCATAGATCCCCGCCCGCACAGGCCCGTGTTCGGCGACGCCGTCACGCATGGACCGGAGATATTCGTCCCATTCCAGTCCCTTCAGCGCTGCGTAGTGCATCAGCAACTGACCGTTGACCCCCAGCACGTAGAGCAGGCCGATGTCGGGCATCCGGATGGCGGTAATCTCCTCTTCCGTCAGGTCGTAGTCGTCCAGCACCGAACTCATATCGGCCTCGAAGGCAGCACGGGTGCGCTCGTCACGGTTCAGCTGATAAAGCAGTTTCTGGAGGGAATAGAGGCTCATGCCTCCCGCCTTCAGCGCGCCAGCAGGCGTTCGGCGTTGCCGTGCAGGACGGCCTGTCTGTCGGCATCGGCGATATTGGCGTCGCGAATGGCGGCGAGGGTCCAGTCGGTGCTGAAAATCGGACAATCGGTCCCCATGACGATACGGTCCGCGCCGAAGATCGACACAGCCAGTTCCAGCGCCCTTGCGCCCAGCGACGAGCAATCGACATGCAGGCGTTTCGTCTGCGTCATCGGCCGCGCGACGTCGATGCGGCGCGTCTCGACCACCTGTTCCATGCGCTCGATTACCATCGGCAGGGTACCGCCAAGATTGGCCATATGAACGGATACGTTCGAATAGTCGTCGAGAAAATCCGAGAACAGCAGCGTCGCCGTCGCGTGGGCCACGTTGGCCTGTACGTTCAACGCCTGCCGCGCGAAGGCGAGATCGGGAAAAGGGTCGTCCGTGTCCGTTGCGCCGGGCGGCGGCACCTCGTCGGGCCGGCGTCCGGGATGGATGAAAAAATGCACGCCGATGTCGTTCCCTGCCTCGAAAACAGGCCGCAGTTTCTCGGCTTCCGCAATCGTCAGAAACGCATTGTTCGGCAGGATCGCCCCGGCCAGTCCCAGCTCGGTACAGCCCCGGCGCAGTTCGGCCGCAGCCATCTCCATGTCGGCGAAGGGCAGCGCGGCGAGCCCGGTAAAGCGGTCCGGATACGCCTTCGACAGTGCGGCGACTTCGTCGTTGAAAAGGCGCAGCAACGGCGCGCATTCCGCAGCCGGCAAACTGTCGAGACCGAACAGACCGGGAAACGACAGCACCTGCCGGTCGACGCCCCGCGCATCCATGAACGCGATCCGTGCCGCCATGTCGGAATAGTCGTCTCCGAAATCCAGAACGCCGATCGGCAGGTGAATGCGTTCCGACCCGTCGGGCATGGCCTCGATCCAGGGTGGCTCTGTCCGTTGCCGCAGCGCGTCGGCCATCTGCGCGGGCACGAAATGGGTATGCATGTCTATTGTCATGGAAAACAGCTTAGCACCCCCGGCCGCGGCTTGCATTCGTCCGTCCGCGGTTCATAGTCCCCGACACCAGACAACGAGGGAGACCGTTCATGGCAGTCACGAACACGCCGAACACCAAGGACATGCTGCAGAAGGACCTGTATGTCATCTTCACCCGGGCGATCGCACCGCGGGAAAAAATCATGGAGCTGTTGCCCAAACATCTCGAACGCCAGGTCGAACTGGAAAAGCAGGGCATCCTGTTCGCCGCCGGACCGATGGAGCCGCAGGATTCGGACAAGCCCCGCACCGGCATGATCATCATCCGGGCGGAATCGTTCGAGGAAGCCCACGAAATCGCCATGGGCGACCCCTTCCACGCCGAAGGCCTGCGCGAATTTGACATCTGGAACTGGTCGATGAACGAGGGCAGCTTCACCGTGACGATCAATTATTCGGATCAGAGCGCGGCGGTGGTTTAGGACTCAGTCCCCCTGCACTACCGGATTGACCAGCTTGCCGATGCCTGACAGTTCGATCGTCACGGTATCGCCGGGCTGAAGGGATTTGCCCTTCGGGCGGCCGACGCCGGACGGCGTGCCGGTGGCGATGACGTCGCCGGGCCGCAGCGTCATGCGCGCGGCGATGTATTCGATCTGTTCGTTAATGTTGAAGAACAGATATTTCGAATTCGAATCCTGTTCGAGGCTGTCGTTCACCCACAGCTTGATGTCGATATCGTGCGGATCGGGAATGTCCGACGCGGGCACCATCCACGGGCCCAGCGGGCCGGAACCGTCAAAGTTCTTGTGCACGAACCAGTGCGTGTTGAACGTTCGGCCGACCGGCTTGCCGATATCGCGGGCCGACAGATCGTTGAAAATCGTGTACCCGGCGACGTAATCCAGCGCGTCCGCCGCCTTCACGTTGCGGGCGTGCTTGCCGATCACGACGGCAAGCTCCGCTTCCCAGTCGATAAAGTTGGACACCTTCGGCAGCCGGATATCGGCGCCGGGGCCGATGATGCAGTGCGGTCCCGCCTTCAGGAAGAAATAGGGATGGGTTTCCTCCTTCACCAGCGCTTTACCGTCGGCGGCCATCTCCTTCTGATGGTCGACGTAATTCGCCGCCGCGTTGAACACGACCGGCGGATACAGGACCGGAGCCAGCAGATCGACATCGGACAGCGGGCGCGAATCGTAGCTCGCCGCGTCGCCGGCAATCTTCGCCATCTTTTCCTGGTTGGCTTCCCAGTCCTGCAGAAGCTCGTAAGTCGACCCGGCCAGCCCCGCGGACTGCAGATCGATCACGTCGTCGCCGACCAGAATGCCGGGGCGTGCTTCGCCCGCAACGCCCGCATAGTTCAACAATCTGAAACTCGCCATGTCCGTCTCTCCATAGATGTTTGTTGGATTTGTTTTCGGCGCAAATCGGCCTCATTGCAATACCGCCCCCCGGCCATGCAGCGGCGGCGCTTGACCGGCGTTCGCGAAGATTCGATTGTCGTGGGATACAGCAACGCCAAGCGCAGGGAGACGGAACGTGGCCAACAAAGATCTTCGCAATTTTCTCGAAGAGATCGAAAAGATAGGAGAGCTGAAAAAGATCAGCGGCGCCGAAACCGAGGAGGATATCGGCGGTCTGGTCGATATCTTCATGCGCGATCTGGACAACCCTGCCCTGCTGTTCGACGACGTGCCCGGCTTTCCCAACGGCCACCGCGTGCTGGCCAACATCATCATGTCGCGGCCGCGCTGCGCCATCGCGCTGGGCCTGCCGCCGGATGCGACCGAAGAAGACCTGATCAAGTGGTGGCGGCATTATCTCGGCGATGCGCCGGCGCATCCGCCGGTGGAGGTGAACGGCGGGCCGCTGGTCGAGAACGTCACCGAGGGCGAAGCAGTCAACATCCAGAGCCTTCCGTCGCCGAAATGGCATGAACACGACGGCGGCAATTTCATCGGCACCGGCTGTATCGTCGCCATGCGCGATCCGGATACCGGCTGGGTGAATTACGGCACCTACCGCGTCCAGACGCACGAGCCGCGCGTCGCCACGGTGATGATGTCGCCCGGAAAGCATGCGCGGCTGATCATGAAAAAATATCACGACCGCGGCGAAAAATGCCCGGTCGCCGTGGTCGCGGGCGTGCATCCTGTGATGTTCATGATCGGCGGCTTCGAAGTCCCGTACGAAACCAACGAGCTGGACGTCGTCGGCGGCATCTTCGGCGAGAGCGTCGAGGTCATCAATATGCCGGCCACCGGCCTGCCGGTACCGGCCAGCGCGGAAATCGCGTTCGACGGCTTTATCGACGTCGACGACGAAATCCTCGAAGGACCGCTGGGAGAATGGACCGGCTACTACGCCGGCGGTCAGCGCCCCGAACCAGCGATCCGTATCGAAACGCTGATGCACCGGGACAATCCGGTCATCACAGGCGCTATCCCGGCAGTGCCGCCCAACGACAATACCTATTACATGGGCGCGTATCGCGCGGCCGCCGTGTGGAACCAGCTCGAAGCCGCCGGCATCCCCGGCGTCCAGGGTGTCTATGCCCACGAAGCCGGCGGCAGCCGCATGTGGCTGACGGTATCGATCAAGCAGATGTATGGCGGCCATTCCAAACAGGCCGGCCTGATCGCGTCGCAATGCCATGCCGGCGCCTATGCCAATCGCTGGGTCGTGGTGGTGGACGACGACATCGACCCGTCCAACATGAACGACGTCGTCTGGGCCATGTGCACCCGGCACGATCCGCGCGAAGGCATCGATGTCATCGACGGATGCTGGAGCACCCATCTGGACCCGATGTGCTACGACGACGATCACGATCGGCGCAATTCGCGCGTCGTGGTCGATGCCTGCATCCCGTTCCGCAAGAAAGAGACCTTCCCGGCGGTGGCGCGGTCATCCCAAGAGCTGGACGATCGCATCCGCGCGAAATATTCCGAGCACCTGCCGGAGAAATACCGGTGACGAGCTGGGTCCGGTTCGAGAACGGCGGAAAAACCGGTTTCGGTACGCTAGAGGGCGATATGTTCGATACGTCAACGGCGACAGGCGACGGCCTGGCGCTGGAGGACGTGACGCTGCTGCCCCCCCTGCGTTCCGTCCAAAATCATCGCACTGTGGAACAATTTGACAACCGTGGCGGAGAAACAGGGGCTCGCGCAACCCGAAGACCCGCTGTTTTTCCTCAAAGGCCCAAACACGTATCTGGCGCCGGGCGGGGTTATCCGTAAACCCGGTTCCTACGACGGACGAGTGATCTATGAAGCCGAACTCGGCATCGTGATCGGCAGAACCTGCAAGAATGCCGACGAGGCGATCGCCGCCGACAGCATTTTCGGATACACCTGCGTCAACGACGTGACCGCCCTGCAGGTACTGGACGCGGACCCGACCCTCCGGCAATGGGCGCGCGCCAAGGGCTACGATACGTTCGGGCCCTTCTGCCCCGTGATCGCCACCGAGATAGATCCCGCGACGGCGACCGTCCGTGCCGAACTCAACCGCCGGGAACGTCAGAACTATCCCGTCAACGACCTGTTCGTGCAGCCGGTTGAACTGGTCAGCCGCCTGTCGTACTTGATAAGCTTGGAACCGGGAGACATCGTTTCCTGCGGCACAGGCCCGGGCGCACTGCCCGTGAAACCCGGGTCAACGATCGATGTCTTCATCGATGGCATAGGGACGCTGACTAACGTTTACGAAGACTGATCTCCTTGTCACGATTTTTCACAAACCCCTACCTGATCACCAGCATCGGCATTCTGTGCTGGAGTGGTAATTTCGTCGTCGGCCGCTGGGCGAATATCGACGTGCCGCCGATCGCGCTGTCGTTCTGGCGACACTTTTTCGCGGCGTTGATGATCCTGCCGTTCGTCCTGCCCCTTATGAAAAAGGAGTCGCCGGTGGCGCGTGGCAGTTGGAGGGCGATCGCCATCATGGGGGCCCTGCTCGCGGCCGGGAACACGCTGGTCTATTACGCAGTGCTGTATACGTCGGTAACCAATGCGGCGCTGATCAACGCGGGCGTGCCCGTCGCGACGGTCGCGTTCTCTTGGCTGGTTCTCCGGGATATCATTAACCGATGGCAGGCGATCGGTATCCTGCTCGCCTTTGCGGGCATCGCCATTGTCGTTACCCGCGCGCAGATAGCCGTCCTGCTCGGCCTAGAATTCGGGCCGGGCGACCTGTTCATGCTTTTGGCGGTCGTCTGCTGGGCCATGTACCTGGTGATGCTGAAACGGGCGCCCATCGCGATATCGCCCGTGTCGTTGCTGTTCGTACTGACCGCTGCCGGCACGGCGTGGCTGATTCCGGCCTACGGCATCGAACTAGTTCTGGGCCTGCGCATGGAGTGGACGTTACTGACACTCGCTAGTCTCGGCTATGTCACCGTCTTCAGCACCATCGTCGCCTGGGCCTGCGTGAACTACGGGACCTTCAGGCTGGGGCCCAACCGGGCGTCCGCCTTCATGTGTCTACACCCGGTTTTCGGGGCGATACTCGGCGCGATATTTTTCGAAGAGGTATTGCGCGGTTACCACTGGTTGGGTTCGGCGCTGGTTCTGATCGGTGTCGTGATGGTCTCCCGCGCCTATGCGGCAAAGAAAGCCGACACACCCCGTCCGGACTAAGGCTGGTCTGATACATGGGCCGACACGATGCGCCAGCCTTCCGGCATCCGGACCCAGGTCTGGCTCTGACGGCTGATACCGTCCGCTCCGGGACGGGTCGATTCGGTATTGGCGACCGCGAAATTACGACCGAACGTGACGATATGGGTGTCTTTCAGCGCACG
>Ga0181578_10006221_pt1 | contig 10297 bp, 7 predicted proteins | sample 071ome_21_FD_148659 | JGI IMG/M metagenome (GOLD analysis project Ga0181578, IMG submission 148659) | Coastal salt marsh microbial communities from the Groves Creek Marsh, Skidaway Island, Georgia - 071401CT metaG (spades assembly) | ecosystem: Environmental > Aquatic > Marine > Intertidal zone... | reverse complement strand
AAGTAACTGTCTTTGGTGGTGGATCTCAGTTTGAGGGAGTGCCTAATGTTACTATTAGTGCTCCTGATGCTGGGGTAACTGCAACTGCACAGGCAGAGATTGAGGCAATTTATTATGGAGTATTGGAAGCAACTCCACCAGTTGCTGGTGTATCAACCATCAGTTTGATTCAGAATTTAAATAATGATGTTGGTATTGGAACTACTGTTTTCTTTGCAAGACAGAGTTTCCAAATTGTAAGCTCACATTCATTCCAATATATTGGTGCAGGTAACACCATTGAGACTGCATATCCTTCTAGAGGTGGGGTGACAATTCAAGAGAATGAAGTTATAAAGATTGACGGTGGTGAGGTCACCTATACTAGCACCGACCAGGCAGGTAACTTCAGAATTGGTGATGGTGTTGAGATTAACCAGGCAACTGGCACAGTGTCTGGAAACATTTATATTAAGAGTTTATTCACACAGGTTACACCATTCATTCTTGCATTAGGAGGAGATTAATCAAATGGCAGTAGCAGCAGCAGCGGTTAATGTATTTCAGACAATTACAGACACCGTAGGTTTAACGACATCAGTAGTTTATACATCACCAATTGCATACACTGGTGTTGTGCTTTTGTCTCAGGTTACAAACACTGGTGGCACAACTGAGACAGTCACATTCTCATATCGTCGTGGTGGTATTGATACACCGATTGTAAAGGACTTGGCAATACCTGCAAACGATACTGCAAATCTTCTTGCAGGAAAACTGGTCGTTGAGACTGGTGATTCATTGACTTTAGTTGGCAGTAATGCCACTAATCTAAAGTATCTCTCTAGCGTTCTGGAAACATCAAATCTCTAATATCTTAAAGTAAAATGGTAGCACCAATTCGTTTTCTTACAGGAAGACAGCAGCAACAAAAAATCGGTATACTTGGTAGCACTGAAGACCAAAAAGTCTTAGAGGTTATTGGTCGTGTAGGTATTGGTACTACTATTTTTGACCCTAATTATCAGTTAGATGTTAGGGGAGATGTTTTTGTTAGAGATACACTGTTTGCCGACTCGATTACCGTAACAGGTGCTGGCAATAGTTTCTCTGGCATCACAACATTCACCGATACAACTGATAATGTATTAGGTAATGCTGATACTGGTGCTGTTCAGATTGATGGTGGACTTGGTGTAAATAAAAATACTACCGTTGGTGCTGCTCTTTCTGTTAATCAAACTGCTTATATTGTTGGTGTTTCTACCTTTAAAGATAGAGTAATTTTTGATAGCACTAACTCTATTCAAATTCCTGTTGGCACTACTGCAGAAAGAGACATTGTAGGTGTTGCCGTCACAGGTCAGATTAGATATAATACTCAGTTATCGTCCTTTGAGGGTTATGGACCTGGTGGAGAATGGGGTTCTCTTGGTGGTGTTAAGGACGTAGACCAAGATACTTATATTATTCCAGAACTTTCTGCTGGTAGTGATGATGATACATTATTCTTCTACACTGGTGGAAATCTTTCTGGCACCCTCTCATCAACTACTGGTGCTATATTTAATGTTGATGTTGGTATTGGAACCACACAACCGACTGCAAAACTTGATGTCTTAGGACAAACTGAGTTAGATGATTTAAATGTCTCCGGCGTTTCTACCTTCAAGGAAAAAATAAACGTAGAAAAAGATATAGATGTAGATGGTCATACGGAACTTGATGACCTTAATGTCTCTGGTGTTTCTACCTTTACATCGGCAGTTGATATCAATGCATCTATTGACGTAGATGGACATACAGAGTTAGACGACTTAAACGTATCGGGTGTTTCTACCTTTACATCGGCAGTTGATATCAATGCATCTATTGACGTAGATGGACATACAGAGTTAGACGACTTAAACGTATCGGGTGTTTCCACCTTTACTGGTGCAATTGATGCTAATGGTGACTTAGACGTTGATGGGCACACTGAGTTAGATGACCTTAATGTATCGGGAGTATCAACCTTTACTGGTGTAATTGATGCTAATGGTAACTTAGATGTAGATGGTCATACAGAGTTAGATGACCTTAATGTCTCTGGTGTTTCCACTCTTTCTAATGTTTTTATTAGTGGAAAACTTGGAATAGGAACTGATGCTACTCCTACTGGAAAACTGGAAGTCTTAGGTGGTGATGCATATTTCCGTGAGAATGTAAATATCTATAAAGATTTAACTATCTATGGAAATGTTAGTGTTGCTGGTACTACCGTAACACTTCAAGGCGAAACTGTTGTTATTGAAGATAGAGATTTAATACTTGGATTTACAACAAGCCAAACGCCAAATGATACTACTGCAAATCATGGTGGTATTGCTATTGCTTCCACTGAAGGTTCACCATTAATACCTTTATATATTGCTGGAATTAATACACTTCCAGACACCTATAAACAATTCATGTGGGTCAAGTCTGGCACTTATAGTGGACTTGCAACTGATACATGGATTTCTAACTATGCAGTTTCTATAGGTTCGACAGAGTTAGAAAGTGGTATTGGACTTGGTGTAGGAACTGCAGTAAGAATATACAATTCTGGAATTATAAGTGCAACAGCATATTATGGTTCTGGTGGAAATCTTGAAGACATTATTAAAGAAAAAATTGAAGGTTTTACAGCACAATTAGTCGATAGTGTTGGAACTGCAACTACACTTGGAGATGTACTTAGGGTTACTGATTTAACCATTAATAATGAGAATGCAACAGTTGGATATATTACTGCTGTTGGATTTGGTAGCACCGCAATTTATTATTTCAATGACCCAATTGCTAGAGGATTAACAACTGATGCAAGTATAAACACCACTGGTATTGTTACTTTCCAGAGTGATGTTAATGTGGGTTATGGTGCAACATTAACACTCTTTGATATTAGCACTGGTAGGGTTGGTATTAATAGCACCACTCCAGAAAAGACATTAGATGTTATTGGTGATGTTAAACTTGCAGGAAAATTATATGATCATACCGTTAGTGCAGGATCGACTGATTATGTTATAACTTCTAATGGTGAGACATCTGAATGGGAATGGAAAGCTATTAGTTCTCTTGGTGTTGCTGCTAATATTGATGTACAAGAAATTGGTGCTAGTGATACCAGATATTTGAGTGGGGTAACTGGAATTGGATTAACAACAAAGGTCTTTATTGATACGAATAATCCTGTTGTAATTAATGGATCTGGTAATCTGGGTGTTGGAACAGATTCTCCACAGACAACTCTGCACGTCGTTGATGAATTCTTGCTCACCACTGCTGGTGCCGCAAGCAGTCAGAGAATTACTCAAAGAGCATATACGACTGATAATGGAACTCTGTCTTGGGAAGGTAGTGCTGGTCAGTTGTTCTCTGTTACAAACAACTTAACTTCTGGTAGTATCTTCTCGGTCAATGATGTCTCTGGTATTCCTTCTATTGATGTTGATGCCGATGGTACGATTCAGTTAGCACCATTCGGAGCAACTGAGTATGTTGGTGTTGGACTTACTAATCCAACACAAAAACTTGATGTTAATGGAGATGCACGACTTCGTGGAGCACTTTATGATTTCAATAATGCAACTGGCAATCCTGGTGAATTATTAACAACAACTGGTGCTGGTGTTTCTTGGTCAACAGCAACAACAACTCCATCAGGACGATCAGTTACAAATATAGCATCATCAACACCCTATTATATTACTGCATCAGAAACAAATTCGGGTGTATCAACTGCTGCGTATATTGATTCTAACATTGTTATTAAAGATGGAAATCTTGGCATTGGGACAGATAATCCAACAACAAAACTTGATGTTGATGGTGGTGTAATCGTTTCTGGTGTTGTAACAGCAACCGATTTTAACTCCACATCAGACGCAAGACTGAAGACAAACGTCCAAGTTATTGAAGATCCACTTGAGAAAGTATTACAAATCAATGGTGTATCCTTCAATTGGATTAAGGATAACAGACCTTCTATGGGTGTGATTGCCGATAATATTCAAGAGGTATTACCTGAATTGGTTAGTGATACTGATCCTAAAACGGTTAACTACAATGGTCTGATTGGTCTTCTGATTGAGTGTGTGAAGCATCAGCAAGAAGAAATAAATGCACTCAAAGCATCAATAAATAATAATAACTAGGAGAACAAAAGAATGGGTGTCAACATTCCTGGAAATGGAAGAGTAAGTATTACTGGTAAAATGAAGATTGGACCCACCTTTTCACCAATCACGGCAACTGGTGGTACTATTAATGATGTAACTGTAAATAATGTAACTTATAGAACTCATACTTTCACATCAACGGGCATTCTGACGGTTACATCTGCAGAAAATAATATTGCTACTGTTGAGTATCTTGTTGTTGGTGGTGGAGCTGGTGGTGGAAGTGCTAGGCATATTACTGGTCCAGGTGGTCGCAGTGGAGGAGGAGGAGGTGCTGGAGGTTTTTTAGTCGGCACATTAAATCTCAACACTGGAGACTATGATATTACTGTAGGAGCAGGTGGTGCGGGGGGAACAAACAACTCCTCTACTGGTGCACCCTCTGATCCAGGCACTGATGGTGGTCCATCAAAATTATCTTTTGGTGGTGGAGGATCTACCATTATCGAATCTCTTGGTGGTGGCGGAGGTGGCGGAGGCGATGTATCTGGTACGTCTGGTGGATCTGGTGGAGGTGGTGGAGCCAAAAGCCCAGGTTCTACTTCGGGTGGATCCGGTACTCTTGGACAAGGTAATGATGGAGGATCTGTTACAAACAACGGTACCGGAGCAGGTGGTGGTGGTGCAGGTAGTGCAGGAGGAAATGGTCAACCTAGTACTGGTGGAGCTGGTGGTGATGGAAAAGAATCATTCATCACAGGATATCCACAGTTTTATGCCGGTGGTGGTGGAGGTGGAACCCCCGCCTTTGTTGGTGACGGTGGATCTGGTGTAGGTGGAGCAGGAGGAGGATCTGATCTTCCCGGAGCTAATGCTGTAGCAAGTACTGGTTCTGGTGGTGGAGGAGGAGGATATAGATTTGGTGATGGTGGAAACGGATCCGATGGACTCGTCATAATCCGTTATAGAATCTCATAAATAATAAAAAGACATTACTATAAGTATGGCACATTTCGCAAAAATTAATAGTAACTCTGGTAGAGTTGAGAGAGTTATTGTTGTTGGTAATAATGATTGCGGTGGTGTTGATTATCCAGAGTCCGAAGCAATCGGTCAAAACTTTATTGCTAACGTTTTAAAAGACCCTGGCACTTGGAAGCAGACCAGTTATAACAATAATTTCCGTGTCCGTTATGCTGGTGTTGGATATACTTATGATGAAACTCATGATGCTTTTATCCCACCAAAACCTTATCATTCTTGGGTATTGAATGAAACTTCACTCTTGTGGAATGCTCCAGTCCCAATGCCGAATGATGGAAAGGTTTATGAATGGAATGAATCAATTGTAAACTGGGTAGAAGTTGTTACTCCAGAAGCACCAGTAGAAGAAACACCCGTAGGAGAATAAAAAAATGGCAGTTGAGATTTCTTATGGTGGTCAGGTAACAATCCCAGGTAATGCACAGGTAACCGTAACACCCACCTTTTCACCAATCACGGCAACGGGTGGTACTGAAGTAGATGTTACGGTTGATAATGTAACTTATAGAACTCATACTTTCACATCAACGGGCATTCTGACGGTTACATCTGCAACAAATAATATTGCTGCTGTTGAGTATCTTGTCGTTGGTGGTGGTGGCGGCGGTGGAACTTCGCCTGGTTATAGTAATTCTAGTGGTGGGGGAGGTGCTGGTGGATTTTTGACGGGTACAGTAAATCTCAATGTTGCGACTTATACAATTACTGTTGGTGCTGGAGGTGCAACTGCCACTTCTGGTGATCCATCGAAAATTGCTCCTCCAAGTGCCCCCGCAATTATAGAAGCATTTGGTGGTGGCGGTGGAAATGCTGGTATTGTCTCAGGACTTCCTGGTGGTTCTGGGGGAGGTGGTGGTGCCAACCGTGATGGTGGATCCAGTACTGGAGGTAATGGGACGCCGGGACAAGGTAATCCTGGTGGTAATGCTGCTAGAAGCAACCCGGATACAGACAAGAATGCCGGAGGTGGCGGAGGCGGTGCCGCCAGTGCTGGATCAAATGCTGTTGCTCCTGGGGCGTCACAGGCATTTGGTGGAAATGGAGGTGCTGGTAAAGAATCATCAATTACAGGATATCCTGCTTTTTATGCCGGAGGAGGTGGTGGTGGTGTTACAGCTACTGGAACAATTGGAGTAGGAGGAATTGGTGGAGGAGCTTCTGGGACAGGCGGTCCCACTGGAAATAATGCGACAGCAAACACTGGAGGCGGTGGCGGCGGCGCTGGAGAAATAATAAATAGTCTCAATATAGTTAGTGGTGGTTCTGGTGGATCAGGCATCGTCATAATCCGTTATAGAATTGCCTGATTTACATTTCTCTCAATACCATATATAATACACATATGATTGATTTTTTATATGGCGAACTTGGCGCAGTGGTATACGACTGATATTCCTTCAGACCTTGTAGATATTATTGAGAAAGACCTTCAGAAGTTTGATGAGAAGGCACATGACTCTGAAATCATGGGAGCACAGGTTGATAAGGTCATTCGTAATAGTAAGACTTTTTGGGTCCCCACTTCACATTGGATAGGTGGGTTTCTTTGGTATTATATTTCCAAAGCAAACCGTGAAAACTTCCTCTATGATGTTGAGGAGATTGATGGTGGAAGTATCCAATACACTCAATATGGTGAAGGGCAATTCTATAACTGGCACATTGATGCTGGATTAGATACCTGTTATAAGCCTCAAAATATTCCCACTGGTGGTTATCAACAACAGGCATTCACACTTCCTGATAAGACTGTTACCGAGAATGAAAGAATCAGGAAACTCTCATTCTCCTTGCAACTTTCAGACCCAACAGAATATACTGGAGGGGAAGTGCAGTTTATGGATAATTCTGGAAAGACTTTCTTTGCTCCAAAACAAAAAGGCACACTGATTATTTTTGACTCACGCACTTCTCATCGTGTGCGTAAAGTCAAGTCAGGACTTCGTAAGTCTGTAGTTGGTTGGGTTGTTGGTCCGAGGTGGAAATGAGTAACAGAGAATTTTTTGATAGGCACGGATATCTTTATGTGCCTAATATGCTTGATATCAGTGAATTAAAACAGGAAGTCCCAGAAGAAAGAGGGGCAATTACATACTATCGTAAAGACAAATTTGACCACAATCCTGTTGAAACTCAGGTGAATGGGTCATTATCTAGATGGAATTATCCTCCTTATAAGACTTCTCATTTTACTGTGAAGAAAAAAATTGAAGAAGTGCTTGGATATGATTTACTGAAGACTTATTTTTATGATAGGTTTTATTTCACAGGGCAAGAATTAACACGACACAGTGACCGTCCTGCCTGTGAGATTAGTGTTACCATTCAGGTTAGTAGTAATCAGAAAAAATCTTGGCCGATTTGGTTTGAGACTAAAGAAGGAAAAGAAGTTTTTGTGAATATGAAAGATGGTGATGGAGTCATTTATCGTGGGTGTGAAAGAGAGCACTGGAGAGAACCATTAGAATCCAGATACTCAAAACCAGAATTATTCCTTCGTAAGTTGATAAAAAAAGAAGACGATACATATCATCATCAAATCTTTTATCACTTTGTTGATTCACAAGGTCCTTATGTATGGGCAGCAAACGACTCTGTTAGATGATTGTCTAAATACTTACACTATTAAACTACCCAGTGTAAACGAGGACGGTAGATGGCAATTAAAATACAAGGATCTACTATTATTGATGATAGTAGGAATATTGTAAACTCTGGTATCGCAACACTTAATTATCAGGGTGTGGCGGAAGTCACAATTGGATCTACCAGTGTAGGAATCGGAAGCACTAATATATTTACAATCACTCCACAGGTAACTCAAACTGCGATTGGAGTTGGTGGAAGTGAAATTTTAAGATTATCAAATAATATAACAAACCAGAATATTTTTTCAATTTTAGATTCTGGGTCCTCACCATTATTTACAGTAACTACAAGTGGTGATGTTGGAATCGGCACCACAAATCCATCACAGAAACTTCATGTTGATGGAAACTTTTTAGTTTCTGATGGTAATACTACTGTTCTTTCTGCACTTAGTGGATCTAGTTCAAATATCTTATCTGTAAAGAAACAGTCTTCTAATCCAGCATTTGATATTACTGGTATTGGTTCCGTTGGTATCGGCACCACACAACCTTCGGGTGTTTTTGAAGTTAGTTCTGGATCCAATTCACTTCTCAGTGTTAAAGATACTGCACTTGAGGCAGGTGCAAATATTTTCCAAATTTTAGATTTTGATGCCGATGTAGTATTAGGTGTTACAACCACTGGTATAGATGTATATGATACTTTTACTGTAGGTGTTGGGACAACTAATAGACTTACAGTCACTCCTGAATCTAATCAAGTAACAGTTGGTGTTGATACTACTCAATTTATAACAGTTGGAACTAATACTGGAACTGAAGATATTTTCTCAATTTATGACCAGATTGGTGGCGATACAATCTTTACTGTAACTGCTGCTGGTAAAATTGGTCTTGGACTTACAAACCCAACAGAAAATCTTCATATTAATGGTGGAAATATATTAGTTTCCAATGGATCTACAACAATATTTTCTGCGAGTCAAACTGGATCGAGTATCCTATCGATTGAAGATGCCACATCAAACCCTGTTTTTGAAGTAACTAATTCTGGAAAAGTTGGTGTTGGACTCACAAATCCAACAGGTATTTTTGAAATTCAACAATCAGGAAACCAGTTATTCTCAATTTCTACAACGGCATCTAATACCCTATCAATTACAGATGTTTCATCAAATCCTGCCTTTGATGTAACTTCGAGTGGTAAGGTTGGTGTTGGTGTTACAAATCCATCAGCAAATTTTGAAGTTGTATCCGCAGGATCAACCGTCTTTAGTGTTAATGATACTGTTGGTGATTATTATCTTGAGATTGATACTGATAAGTTTGTTGTAACTGCTGCTGGTGATGTTGGAATTGGCACATCCAATCCAACATCAAAACTTCATATTGTAGGTGGTCTAGCATTTACTGATTTAAATGTTACTGGTGTTGCTACATTCCAAGGTAACGTAGCAATCGGTGGATCCATTTATGATGCTAATGGATCATCAGGTGCTGATGGTCAAATATTATCTAACGTAACTGGAATTGGTCTTTCTTGGGCCAATACTGCTACACCTGCTGCTGCGGGATCTGATGGGCAAGTCCAATACAATAATTCTGGTTCATTTAGTGGTGCCAGTGCTCTGTATTATGATGATATTAATAATCGTGTTGGTGTTGGGACAACTAATCCACAGACAACTCTGCACGTTGTTGATGAGTTCTTGGTTTCTACTGCTGGTGCCGCAAGCTCTCAGAGAATTACACAGAGAGCATACACGACTGATAATGGAAGTCTGTCTTGGGAAGGTAGTGCTGGTCAGTTGTTCTCTATTACAAACAACCTAACTTCTGGAAGTATCTTCTCGGTCAATGATGTCTCTGGTATTCCAAGTATTGATGTAGATGCTGATGGAACGATTCAGTTAGCACCATTCGGAGCATCAGAGTATGTTGGTGTTGGTAAGACAAATCCACAGGCAAAACTTGATGTTAATGGGGATGTATTAGTTAGTGGTGTAATTACGGCAACAGCATTTAGTGGTGATGGTTCTGGAATAACTAGTGTAACTGCTACAACTGCTACAAATGTAATAGGAACTGCGAATAGAGTCCTTTATAATTCGGGAACAGATACTACAACTACAAGTGCTAACTTAACGTTTGATGGTGGTGTTCTTGGAGTTGGTCAAACTGCAAATATTAATAGAATTACAGCAGCACATTCTACTGGTAGTATTATCGCAGGTGATGATACTACTGGTGTTACGATTAGTGGAACAAACACTGTAAATAATGTCTTTATTGGTGTAGGTGTTGGTCAAACAAATAATGGTAATAATGGTGGTTATAATAACGTTTTAGGATATCAAGCAGGTGGCAGCATCGCCGGCGGTGGTGGCGGTATCAAAGGATATAATAATATCATGGGATATCAAGCAGGACAAATTATAAACACTGGAAGTGGTGATCCTACTGGTTATAATAACATTTTAGGATATCAAGCAGGTAAATCATTAGATAGTGCTTCTCACAATAACATTTTAGGATATC
>Ga0181578_10006218_pt1 | contig 10298 bp, 9 predicted proteins | sample 071ome_21_FD_148659 | JGI IMG/M metagenome (GOLD analysis project Ga0181578, IMG submission 148659) | Coastal salt marsh microbial communities from the Groves Creek Marsh, Skidaway Island, Georgia - 071401CT metaG (spades assembly) | ecosystem: Environmental > Aquatic > Marine > Intertidal zone... | reverse complement strand
CTGAACTCAGGATGCTTGGCGTAGTGCACTCGCAGAAACAAATCGCCTGCGGGGCCGCCGCCCACGCCAGCGCCGCCCTGCCCGGTAACACGCAAGCGCTGGCTCTCGCGCACGCCCGGGGGGGGGAATGCGGACATTATAGGCATGCGAGCTCTCTTTCCCTGATAGGGGATCGACCTTCGTAAAGGAGATTCTCTGCGTGGTCGCCTTACTCACTTCGTAGAGCGTTACCATGATCTCGGCCCCGAGATCGTGGCCTTGTTTAGCGTAGGCTACCGAGCTTTCCCGGGCGAATGGCCCTCCCGGCCCGCTTCGAAAATCGAATCCACCGTCTTAGCCGCCAAAATACTGCTCGAAGAAGTCGCTGAAGCCTGTGCCGCCGAAATGCAACTCGTAGCTGCCTCCACCCGGTCCGGCCCCATGGTACGACCGATATTCGTCTCCCCAGCCCTGCGATCCGCCCGTTGCAGTAGCTTGTTGCCAATTAGCCCATAGCTCGTCGTATTTCATCCGCTTTGCGGGATCGCCCAGCACTTCTTAGGCCTCGTTGATCTCTCTCATCTTATCCTCGGACTCGGCTCGTTTTCCCTCCTCCCGAACTTTGTCTGGATGATTCTGCCGAGCGAGTTTCCTGAAGGCCTTCTTGATCTCCTCTTGAGTCGAGGACTTTTCGACGCCCAGAGTTTGGTAATAGTCCTTGTATTCAGGACACATGCGAAAGCGGTTGTAGTCATATTCGCCAGGATCGCAAGAATTTCAGATTCATGACTGGCTCTATGTTTAGCGTGAATTAACGGGCGATGTCGCTATCGCTTGGCTACCTGCGAGGGAGAATATTTCCTGTACTTTCACTGGACCAAATAATTGTCTTCCAATAGGGTGCCTCACGTCCGAGGATTTCATGGTCTTATGAGGACAAGCAAAGTAAAATCCGTCTGGAAGGAAGGGCGCATGGCCTTGGGAACCTTGGTAAAGTCTATCGATCCGGTTCACTCCGAAGTCTTGAGCCAGATGGGGTTCGACTTTCTTTGGTACGATTTGGAGCATTCGGACAAGAGTTTGGAGAGGTTTTCATCTCTGGCTCGGGCGACCCGCGTAGGAAATGTCGACGTGCTGGCTCGTCCTGCTCGCTGGGAGTATATGCGCATGGGTCGATTGCTCGAGGCGGGGGCGTCTGGCATCATGTACCCGCGCTGCGAATCTGCTGAAGAGGCGAAAGAAGTCGTGCGTTGGGCCAAATTCCATCCGATAGGCGAGCGCGGCTTTGATGGCGGGAGCGCTGACAACAATTATGGACAATACCCAGCAGACGGGTACACGCGTGATGCCAATGAGCAGACCTGGCTACTAGCCCAAGTCGAATCCCCAAGGGCCGTCGAAAACGCGGACGCTATCGCTGCTGTAGATGGCATCGATGGAGTGTTTTTTGGCCCTGGCGACTACTCAGCGTTAACGGGAACGCCGGGTCAGATTAAGAGTGACAGTACCATTGAAGCGGCTCGCAAAACGGCTGACGCGACAATCGCTGCCGGCAAGCTTTTCGGAACCCTCGTTTTCGACCACGAACATGCTGAAATCATGCGCGATGCCGGCGCTAAGCTGCTTGTTTACGGAGCGGACATCTTATATTACCGGGGAGCGTTTGAAAAGGCCCTCTCGGAAATGGCCGATTTGAAAGGATGAGCGTTGGTTAATAGCCCGGCGCCTTGCCAACGCTAGCTCCGGGCTGGTAGTCGGGCAATACGAGCGAGCGTTTAGACTTCAAAACATCGCCTTGTATCCTGGATTCCAACTCCGAGTGAATTTTGTGGGCCATCTTCTTGGGATCATATTGATAGCGTGCTGGTTCGGGAGTGAGGAAGCCCAAAAAATCGCTGTCGTATCGGGAGATTAGAGACAGGTCTTCGGGCACTCGAATTCCAGCTTTGATCGCTTGAGTAAAAAGGGCGAGGTAGCGGAAGGGGCAATCTATGAAAATGCCGGTTATGGGATCCTTCGTCTGAGTGGTCTGCTCGAGAATCGGACCAAAGTCGGTAATTTGGTTTCCGTAGCGAATCTTTTTTAAGCTTGGGCCTGATGGGCTAGCGGCGAGGCCTTCCTTGAAACCTTCGAAAAGCTCCTCGTCCCCCGGAAACCCGTTTCGCCGCCCCACGAAACCTATTCGTCGATGTCCTTTGGCTGCTAATACACCCGCCGCATGACGACCAGTCGCTCGGAAATTGATATCTATACTGGGCAGATCGATTCCCGGGAAGGGCGTGCCGCATACGATAGCGGGAACGCCTTCGCTTTGGAAAATGGACTGGGCTTCATGGGAACAGCGAATCAAGGCCCAGCAGCTGTGCTGGGTAGCCCGAAACAGCTTTTTTAAGCCGATTTTAGGGGAGCGTTTGATTTCCGGAATGCCATCATGGATGTGCACATGCCATTGGCGTTTAGCCACTCGTTGCTGAAGCGTGGATATCCATGCTCCGTCCTGCGAGCCGCGATTTCGATAGGGCGTCCCAATGAGGATGCCGATAGAAATTCCGTCGCTGGCGCTCGGCTCAACCTGCAACCTTTTTTCAATGACATAGCCCGATCCCGCAACCGCTCGAATAATGCCTGCTTCCTGCAAATTTTTCAGGGCATACCTCAGGGTGCCTCGGCTGACCTGATAGCGCTCGGTTAGCTGTCTCTCGCTAGGCAGATTATCCGTCCAAGCCCCGGAGGCGATTCCCGATTTGATAGCGGCCAAAACGTCGTTGCGGAGGAGATGTCGGGCAATTGGCATTGGAAAATCAGAAAAGAAAGCAAAATATCGTAGTACTTGGTGATTGGCAACAATTGGTATATTCATAGTACAAGGTAATCTCGCCTGAAATCAAAAACGCTGCGCCTACTTTTAGGATGTCGCCCCAGCCGATTGGGCGTTAGGAAATCGAAAAATGCCCAACATTACTCCGACACCCAAATTGCTTGCCATCCTTCTCCTGCTCTGGTCGGGCGCCATCTCCTTGTTTGCTGCCAACGACAAGCCGCTCAACGTCGTCTTTTACCTCATAGACGACCTGGGTTGGAAGGACATTGGCGCCAACGGTAGCGACTACTACAAGACACCGCACATCGATCGGCTAGCTGCGGACGGTATGCGTTTCACCAACGGATATGCGGCCTGCAACGTATGTACTCCTACACGGGCTGCCATAATGACTGGAAAATATCCGGCCCGATTGCTCATGACTCAATGGCTGCCATCGGGCCGATGGGATGCCAAGAAGCATCGTCTTCGAGAAGCTCGCTACATTCAGGCCATGCCCCTCGAGGAAATCACTATCGCAGAAGCCTTGCGGGATGCGGGGTATGCAACCGCCTTCATGGGCAAGTGGCATTTGGGGCCGCAGCCTTACTATTTTCCAGAGCATCAGGGATTCGATTTGAATGTCGGCGGACGAGACTATGGAGCGCCGGGATCCTATTGGTATCCCTACGAAGGCAAGTGGCTGATCCCCACGACTCCGGACATGTATTCGAAGCGGGATCAAATTCTGGAAGGGCAGGAGGGCGACTACCTTATCGATCGCATCGCAGAAGAGGGCGAAAAATTCATTCGGGCTAAGGCGGATGAACCTTTCTTTCTGATGATGTCTCACTACGGCGTGCACACGCCTTTGCAAGGCAAGCCCGAGAAGGTGGAACGCTATGAACGCGTATCCGAAGAGGAGAGGCAGGGGGATCCTCGCTATGCGGCCATGGTGGAAAGCATAGATGATAGCGTGGGCCGAATCGTGGGAACGCTCGAGGAACTAAAGCTCTCGGATCGTACCATGGTGATATTCACCAGCGACAATGGCGGATTTGCCAGGGCGACTAATAATGCCCCGTTGCGAGCGAACAAAGGATCGAACTATGAAGGTGGCTTGCGGGTGCCCGTGATATTCAAGTGGCCCGGGGCCATAGCTCCGGGTTCGGTTTCGGATGAACTGGTAAGCAGTATGGATTATTATCCGACAATCCTAGCTGCCACAGGCAATCCTATGCGCCCAGCGCAGCATCGGGATGGCGTGGATTTGACTCCTTTACTGAAAGGCGAGGGTGGGTTGGACCGGGAGGCGATTTTTTGGCATTATCCCCATTACAATCGCCATCCCCAGAGTTTTCCTGCTAGCGTGATACGCAAGGGAAAGTGGAAATTGATCGAAGTTCTGGATACGGGTGGGTTGGAGTTGTATAATTTGGAATCCGATTTAGGTGAAACGGCCAATCTGGCAAAAAAGCAGCCAGAGATTGCCCAAGAGCTTTATGCGGAATTGGAACGCTGGCGAGAGGATGTAGGAGCAGATCCCATGCGTCCAAATCCTGAGTACGAAGGAGACTAGAGCGGGGAAATCTGTACTGCTATGAAAATAGCGAAAGAAGGGCGGAACCGCTTGAGCTCAATTGCGACCTCAACTGACTGATTTCAGTGTGTAATTAAAATCTTGTAAGGATAGAAGCCCTCTAAGGAACACGCGTTGACGGGTTCCTTAGAGGGTTTCCTCGCAAGCTGGCTAGACCAACGGCTCTTGGCCTGGAATGGGGCGAGCCGGTATTTTATTGGGGCCCTTTTCCCATTTTGCTGGGGTCAAATCCAGTTGCGATCGGTTCAAGGCCCAGTCAAATCGAAGCTCGCGACCGGTGTAGGCGGACATTCTGCCTATTATTGCCGTCAGAGTCGATTCGGCGATGCGCTTGCCATGATTTAGATACTTGCCCGATCCGCGAATGCTGTTGATGAAGTCGACATGCTCCTGCTCTTGTCCGTCGACAACCGGGCCCTTGTACTTCCATGACTTCTTTCCGGAAATGCTCTCGCCATTCGAGCTGCCCAGCGAACCAACGATATTCTGTCCGATTCGAGTAGAAGAGCCAGGGATCTGGCTAGCCATGGCGGTTACGCGGGCTCCGCTTTCGTATTCATAAACGATAGCGAAATGGTCGTAGATGTTTCCAAATTCGTGCTCGATCATGATGCCGCCCATTCCCAGTGCTGATACCGGAGGACCGCCGAATGCCCAATTCATAACGTCGATTTGATGGATGGCTTGCTCGACCAAGCAGTCGCCGGAGCCCCAGCAATGGAAGTACCAGTTGCGTATTTGGAATTCCATTTCCGACCATTTTGGATTTTGAGAGTTCTGGCCAATCTTCCGCCCCCAATTCCAATAGCAGTCGCCGCCGCGGAGTTCTCCAATCTCTCCATCGCGGATTCGCTCCATAGTCTCGAGATAGCTAGGCATGTGGCGGCGTTGCGTACCGGCAACTACGCTCAGGCCTTTCTGCTTAGCGAGCTTCGATGACTCGATAACTTTTCGGACGCCAACGGGATCCACCGCCACAGGCTTCTCCATGAAAACGTGTTTGCCCGCTCTTACCGCAGCATCGTAGTGAAGGGGACGGAATCCCGGTTGCGTGGCAATGAGTACAACATCAACGTCAGTCGCCAGCAGTTTCTTGTAGGCGTCGAACCCGGTGAACTCGCGTTCGCGGCTTACATTCATTTTTTCACCGAGAGGTTTGTGGTTGCCCCAGCCCTCTTTGAATTTTTTCCGAGCTGCTTCTACCTTGTCTGCAAAGAAATCCGCGGTAGCGTAGAGCTCGACGTTTGGGGCGGCGTTACAACATTGGACGGTTGCGGCCGTGCCCCTTCCACCGCAACCGATCAGGCCGATTTTCAACTTGTCTGACCCTTCGACGTTGGAGGCGAAGAGGCTGGGCGATTTTCCAATTGTGGCGAGTGTTGAAGCAGCGAGCCCTGTCTTGAGGAAATTTCTACGATTGGGGTTGGTTGGTGTGTCTGTCATAATTGATTATTGGTTGGTGTCTGTTTGTAGCGACGACGAACGGGTTCTTCGAGTATAAAAAGAGCTCCGCAAAGGGGGTAAATGGGTATCGGTTTGGGGCTCATTGCGTTAAGGATGCATCCAGTTGCGAAAAACTTCGCCCATCGGAGGCTTTCGCCGACTAGCAACTAATCTCTCGATTGGAGCTGGATCAAAGGATTTCTTCCAGCTCTCGTAACGCGTCGTCGAGGGCGTAACGTAGGATCCAGGCTTGGCGAGTGAAAGACTGGGCTTGGCTCGCGTCCATAAGCGATTGGGAAATCCTAGTTTTGGTAGATTGGCTTAAGGCGTTTCGCTCCAGAAGAGCTAGGCAAGCGATTTCATAGATGGCTGCGCAAGCCTCCGGGTTGCCGCTGTTGAAAAGAGGTACGCCTCGGCTTATCGCAAGATTGATGATGGCTTCCGGGGTGCTGTCCAACTCGCGTTCTACTTCTGAAACAGTAGAAAACGAATCGTTGGTATCTCCACGAGCGACCGTTTTCACGTAATCGATTTCGAGGTGGAAGGGTCCCGGGTTTTTGTCAGAAAGCGTGAAGCCGATCGAAGAGATATTTTGAGGCCTGAGTGGAGTATTTGGATACGGTCGACCAAAAGATTGGCGAACGAACTCTGAAGCGGGAATGTAGGTTTCGGTCCACTCGCCTTCTGTAGTGGCGAACCTGGCTCGAAAAGAGCCCGCGGTCATTTGCCGACTTTCGCGAAGGTCGAGATAATAGGAGCGACCATCGCCGCGAGCCCGGACAACAAAGCCGGCAACATCATCGAGACCGAGGTTTTGCGGGCGGTTGCGGAGCGATACGAAGCCACCGTTGTTTTCTAGCGAGAGCCGCCCTTGGAAAAGGAGTGTGCCGTTTTCGGTTTGCCGGAAGCCGCTGGTGGAGACTCCGCCCATAACGCTGTCGTTCACCACCCCCCAGTCATTCAATGTGGTAGGGTTTTCGAATGAGGCAATGGTTCGGTTGGCATCGAGGCTTTGAGAGGCGGCTGATGTCATGGCGAGTATAGCGACCACGAGGGTCTTCTGACGAATAGAGCTCATGTTAGTATTAACGAAGAAAAGGTGTTAATGAGCCTGCAGTTTTCGAGTGAAAGCCTTACGAAAGTTTGTCCGGAATTTGTTCATTCGGGCAGGATCAATCCTGAGTCGCTCGCTCGCTCGCAGCGCCGCGCATTGGGCGAGGCTATTCCGGGAGAGTGACCTTCTTCCCCTGTATCCTTATCTTTCGCACGAGCTTTTGCTGCGATTCAACCTGCCCGGGGCTTGTCGCGTTTCCGCCGGAAACGAATTCGCCGTAGGGACGCCCGGTGGTTTGGACCGTTTGAGCCAGCATAGATCGCAGCTGCTGCAAGGCGCTTCGCGATTCGGGATCGTCGATTAGGTTTTTGCGCTCATTCCCATCGCGGTCGATACGGAATAGCGCGTCTTCGTAATAGAAATTCGGATTAGCGGATCCGCGCGTTCCGATGCCTGCCCGGTTCAAGGGAGCCATGACTTTGGGCAGGTTCTCAGGCTTTGATTTTCGGATGACGCTCAGATGCTCTTCGGGGTACCGTACTGAAATGTATTTGTACTCATGGGTGCGAATCGCTCGACCGAATCCGAGTTCCAAGTACACGTGATTCCTCCAGCTTTCGGGCACTTTCCCTCCGAACAGAGGAGCAAGGCTTTTTCCGTCTAGTTCGTATTCTGCGGGAATCGTCGCATTGCCAATGTCGAATGCTGTCGCCACAATATCGATACTTTGAACGAGGTCTCGACTTTCGATTCCTGCGGCAATCTTGCCAGGCCATCGCATTATGAACGGGACGGAGGCGCCGTCCGCGTCAAACAGGGAACCTTTTTGCCTCGAGCCGTGATCGGCGGTAAAAACGAGCAGGGTGTTGTCGTCGATGCGGAGCTTCTCGAGTTTGGCCAAGACAGCCCCAACGCCCGCATCGATCCATGAGTAGCCGGCGTGCCCTTTATCTGGATCGAGCCCCCGCTTCGATAACTCATCAAGAATCGCTTTGCGCGTCAACATGCCCTCCGGTTGAATCGCTTCTTTCTCCAAGCCGGAACCGGAGACGAGCGGTTCGCCAATCGAACGACTCCAAGAACGGTCCGGCCCATGGACGAGCGTGGTGCAAAGGTGTAAATAGAATGGCTGACCGCTGCTGGATTTGACGCTGTCTTCGATAAACTCTAGCCCAGCGTCGATAGTCCATTCCAAGTTGTGCTCCGAGTAGGGTTTCTCCATATTACCCAAGTAGATGTTCTTGGCCCAATGGAATCCTCGTGATGTGAGCAGCTTGCGGTATTGGATCTCGTTGTGGCGGAAGGCGGCGCTCAATTCAGAAGAACGCTTTGCATTCCGGGGGATGTATTTCAGGCCCCACGCTTTATAGTCCGATTCCGTCCTCAAACTTTCGATACCGCTAGCGTGGTACTTGCCAACGAAGCCGGTTCGATAGCCTGCCCTAGACAGAACGCCAGCGACGTTTAGATTATCCGGCTCGAGCCCCATGTTGAACGCGGGGAAGGCTTGGTGACCATCTTGATTCTCGTGCAGGAATGGCTCGGAGGTAGAGCGGCTCGCGTAGCGTCCGGTTAGGAAAGAATAGCGCGATGGCGTGCAGACCGTGCTGGTGACGAATCCATTATGGAAGAGCATGCCTTCGCGAGCCATGCGATCCAAGTTGGGCGTCCAGACGTTTCCGCCATAGGCGCCGATTGACTCCTTGTCTTGGTCGTCCGTAAGGAAGACGATGATGTTTGGCTGCACGGCGAAGAGGCCTTGAGAAACCAGTAGAGCGAGAATCGAGCAGGCGATTCTCTTTGTCTGAATGAAGTTCATAGGGTCGAGTTTTTATCCCTTGCTGTAGTGCCAACCCCAGCCTTTAGGGACTTGCCCGCCGCCTTTGTAGTTCGCGCTGGGCTTGAGTGGCGGTAGGGTGTTGATGAAATCGTTGTATCGTCCGCGGAGGTGTCGGACTACGTCGGGATGCTTTCGGGCTAGGTCCGTCATTTCTTTGGGATCCTTCTTAAGATCGTATAGCTGCCAGTAGTACAAGCCTTTGACCATGCGCCAGTCCTTCCAACGCACCGCGTATAGATTGCGACGCGGTTCGTCCGTGGGATCGGCGTTGTGCCAGAAAATATACTCGTGGGCGTCGCCTTGCTTCTCCCCTTTGAGATAAGGCAGCAGATTGACGCCATCACAACGATCGGGCAGGGGCTTGCCGATAGCCGCGGCCATGGTAGCGTAAAAATCGATGGTAGCGGTTTTGCCTTCGTAGGTGACGCCTGCGGGAACAGTGCCAGGCCAGGTGATAATGGTGGGTGTGTGGACCCAGCCTTCTTGCTGGGTATCTCTGCCTTTGCCGCCGCGGTACGGCTCGGAAGAACCGCCGTGAGAGCGATTGGCTCCGTTATCGCCCGTAAAGAAAATGAGCGTGTCGTTTTCAAGGTCGTGCTTCTTGAGTTGCTCGAGCAATTTGCCCACGGCGTCGTCAACCGCCACGACCGCTCCCTCGTAGGCGGTTCCATCGCCGCCGGGTATTCGGTCGCGATAGTGCTGGGGAGTACTTTTCACGTTCGAGTGAACGGCGAAGGGCGAGAAGTAGAGGAAGAACGGTTTGGCCTGCCCTGAGCTCGTCGTGCGAGCGGCATTTCGGTTGACGAATTCGGCCATGTAGTCGCCGTCCAGATCGGTGAGGTAGGCGTGGCTGCCGTCTTCATTTTCGCGATCGTATTGATTTCCGGGGGCGCTCTTGGCTACTTCCGAGAAACCACGCTGGTGGGGGCCTTGGCTATTATCGCCGATATCCCATTTGCCGATCTGCCCGGTTGTGTAGCCAGCATCGCGCATGAATTCGCCCATGGTGGGGTGATCGTTGGGAATGGGTAGTCCGCGAGACATACCCGATTTGCCGAAGCGCTGCGCGTACATACCAGTCATGAGACTGCAACGGCTTGGACAGCATGGCGGATTGGTGATGTAGGACATTGTGCACTTGGCCCCGCGAGCGGCGAGCGAGTCGATGTGCGGGGTGGGGATGCGCGGGTTGCCGAAGCAGGCAATATCCCCATAGCCAAGATCGTCGATGAAGAGGATGACGACGTTGGGCTTTTTGCGGCCCGCTTCTTGGGCGATGCTAAAATTTGGGCTCAAGCCAGCGGCAATAGCTCCAGCGGTGGCGGTCTTTAAGAAGTGACGTCTATTCGTAGGGTTCATAGGATATAGGAGGGTGTAGTTGCTTTTTTGGAGTAGTTTACGAGGCTTAGGCTGTATCAGGACTTCATTGGGGGAACGTCTTCGTATCGATAATCATCTTTCGGAGAGTGTCGGATCGATCCTGAGTTTGTCGGGTCGTTGCTTGGATCGATCGGGCAAGCAAGAGCATCGGTCGCTTCACCGGTCGCCGTAAGCAGCGAGCCAACAAAGTAGATTTTCAGCC
>Ga0181578_10006198_pt1 | contig 10310 bp, 7 predicted proteins | sample 071ome_21_FD_148659 | JGI IMG/M metagenome (GOLD analysis project Ga0181578, IMG submission 148659) | Coastal salt marsh microbial communities from the Groves Creek Marsh, Skidaway Island, Georgia - 071401CT metaG (spades assembly) | ecosystem: Environmental > Aquatic > Marine > Intertidal zone... | reverse complement strand
GTTCAGCGCAAATGCACCTAGCACAACGGCAGATGCAGGGGCCTTGACGTTCGTGCGCGTTGCAGGGTCGCTGATCACTACGCTCGGGTAGTAGGCTGCAGCGAAAGAGCTGTCGAGCGCACGGCCGGCGAAGCGATTGACCGTATTGGTGACACTAGGCACCTGGAGTGAAGACGTGACGAAAGCATCTACCTCGTCCTTCTCTTCGATGTCCATGATGAACAGAGCATCGAATCTTCTCTCTGTTGCCTCGATGGCATAGTCAGTCACGGCTGGATGGCTAATGCCAGGGATTGCCAGCAGCTGCACATCGACATCTTGCTTGGCTTCCATAAGATCCATTGCCTTGCGGTAAGCAGCGACCGTGGGGCCATTCTTGCCACCCTGTGCAGTGTCGTCCATCTCTCGGCGAACTGCAGTATCAAGCAGCTTGGCCTTGTCTTGGTCGAAGATATTGACGCCGTCCCAACCACCAATCATTGGGAAGGTGAACTTGAGGTACTTTTGCGTCGGCACGTGCGAGAAGTCCTTAGCAGGATCTAAGAATCTGACCTTATCGCTGCTAGTACCGTCTCTGTCGTCAAGAGCTGTGGTCAATACACCGTTTCTGCTGTATGTTGCTGCTGCCCACTGCTGCGGATCTGGGCGATCGTTTGAAGCAGTGATGACCTGCACTCTTTCCAGAGTGAAGAGGTTGTTATTGAAGCGGTCAGCATCCAGAACAGAACCGCCAACATCAGCTGCGCCATTATTATCGCCAATCCAGAACTTCTGGATTGAAGTCATCTGATTTGGGAACCACTTAGAGAAAGAAAGCAAAGAAGCATCGATCTTCTCGTTTCTGTTTGGCTCGGTAATCGAATCCTTGTTTTCGAACTGCACACCCCATGTAAATGCATTCTGCACGTTCTTGCGAGGCGAAACGCCGACCGCAAGAGTTTCACGCATTGGCACTGGAGGCTGAACAACCTGAGCCATGGTGTCTTCAGTAATACCAGCTTCGCTGCTAGCCTCAGAGGTCGTGAACGATCCGGTCAAGATGGATGACGTGTCTGACGTACCAGATGTTACCAAGTGGTACAGGCCGCGGAAACCAGTCGGCAGTGCAGTCGCATCAACAGCACCACGATCAAGAGCATCGCTAATCTCAACTCTAATAAAGTTAGAAACATTTGGATAGTCGCCTTCAACCACGATCTTCTGGGCACCGGTAGCAGCATCGAAATCGAAGTAAGTGTGGCGATCACCGATGCGCTTGGCAACATAAGTGTCAGCAGTCGGATCCAGTGTGCAACCTCGGAAAGACTCGACAACCTCAGGGTTGAGATCGTTGTCTAAGAAGCGACGAACCAAGACATCGAACGTACCGTACTTGTTATTGGCTTTGTTGGATGCTTTGATGTTTTCAATAGTGATCTTGAACTCGCCAGAACCAATGGCACCGTCGGACAGTGTGTGGAACTTGAACAAGTTGACTTTGTTAGCGCCAAACTTCTGTGAAACCACGAAAGGCGAGAAAGCAGCTGAGAATCTGTCTTCCCAGTTTTCAAGGTTAGGTGTTCCAACCGTTGAAGCCCCAGTCGCTGTACCAGTATTTCGATCTTGTGAAGACGTTAGCAATAGAACCGAAGGCTCTCCGTCAGGCCACGATCCAGCCGCGATGACTCCGTCACCAGTTACATCTGCTAGGTTTTTAGATATATCATAGTGAGCATAGAGATAGTGTCCAGCATCTTCGATCTTTGTTGGATCTGTGTTGAAGACGTTGACGAAGTAGTTTGATGCATCCGGATCTAAAGAAGCAGTCAAGATGTTTTGGTATCTTGCACTTGGCTTAAGACCATTTGCGAACAACACGAATTCCTGTGTTGTGGTATTGATTGTTCCTATCGGACCGCCTGCATCGTCAGTCGAAGCACCAAAAGCCCCAGCAGCAGCCAACGTTGTTGAAGGCAAGTTGTTGGACTCTAGATTCGAACTAAGTGCCAAGACAACGCCGGAAGGAGCTAACAGCAACCCTCGAACGATTGGTTGTGCTTTGTTTTCGCCAACGATCTGAATGCCGGCATCTGAAAAGATTGTCGATCCAGCTGACTGCGACATGAAAGCAGCCAAAACGTGGGTTCTGCCCAAAGGAGTAGAACCTTGCTTTGTGCCAGCTTTATCGTTATCGCCGAGAAGCCCATTGTCTTGCGGCAAACGAGCGCCAACGACGAATCCTGCATTGTTTACGCGACCGATATTGTCACCGGCTGTAGTTCTAGCTTGTCCATCGCCTACGCCAAGAACGCGAACGTATGTACCAGCTCCAGCATTGCGCAACCACTCGCGCATTGCCATTGGGCCGAACTTTTCGCCATCTGAGTTACCGAAGACTGAAATAAAATCTTGAAATGTTGCAACAGTCACAGGGACAAATGCAGGCCCTCGGACAGCTGTACCGACAACGCCGGCCGGCACGCCTGTCGGCGAAACCTGAGTGGGACCCGAGAGGTCGATTTCTCTTGTCACCACACCTGGACTAACTGGGAATGTTAACTCTGCCATTTTTTCTCCTGCCTGTTTCTATTTATCCTCTTACTCAAATGTAACGCCGCTATTTGTGACGATGAAATCAACTGCAATGAACTCGACCGCTCTAGTCGGCACGACCTGAATTTGGCCGCGCATGCGATTCTGCTCAATGTCGGCAGCAGTGTTGTTTGTATCATCACAAATAACCCGGAAGGCCTCGATGCCTTGTCCGGCTTGAACAATTGTCAGCTGCTGTACTGCCTCTGCAGTGAAGCGAGCTCGGGTTGTTGCATTGTTTTGTTCGAACACCAATCTCTGAGCAATGCCGCCGATTCTTCGCTTGATATCAAGCATCATTCTGCGAACATTGATTCGATCAAGAGCACTCTGTGCAACTTGCAGAGTTTTCTGACCGAAGATAACGAAGCCTGCCCGCGGGAAGGTTGCGATTGGGTTAATTCGAGCATCATAGAGATCATCACGATCATTTGAAGAAAGTCTGTTCTCAGCATTCGTAACAAAATCAAGAGCACCACGATTGAAACCAGCTGGAGCAAACCAGACTTGCTGCGTCTTGTCGTTGAAACCAAGGGCTCCGAGAGCAGCAACCGATGGCGGAACTTCAACCACACGATTGTTGACGTTATCTTGAATGTCAACATTCGGGAAGTAAGTTGCCACGTAGTTGTTGTCAACCTGGCGACCGTCGAACTGTGCGATTGTCTTATCAACGCTGGATCTTGCAGCCGAATCATCGTAGAGACGATTGCTATCTTTGTCGTACTCAGGAATGTCCATGAGGTACATTGCCAAGTTGTAGCCCTTAGTTGCATCAGCAGCGTGGTCAGTCACGTATGCATCTCTCACACCAGGCACTGCCAAGAGGTTAATCTTAGAAGTCGTTGGGTTGGTGATGATATCAATGCCTTTCTGCAACGAGTAGACCTGGTTATTTCTGCGGCCGCTACCGGCAACATTTACATCAAGACCGATGTCAGGAAGCGTGACATTTTTACCGCCGGTATCTGCCGATAGAGCACGGTCACGGAAGTAGAACTGATCTTCGTCAAGAATGTTGACGCCATCAAATCCGCCGTGGAAAACGTTGGTAAATTTTGCGAAGCCAGTAAAGCGATTGAACAGCGCTGAAGATGTTGCAATCAGCGATGCCATTGTAATTCTATTGGCGCGTGTTCCATCGTCTACAGTGTAGGTAACAGAATTAGGAATTCCGTTTCTTACGTAAGCTGCTTGAAGCATGTGCTCAGTAGCAGTTCCAGTCACCTGAGTTGTCACATCAGATAGCGTCGAAGCTGCATTGTAGAGAGCAACTCTTGCAAGGGTGAACTTGTTGTTGTTGAACGCGTCCTTACCAGAGCCGGTGACCAAAGTATCCAGTTTCTGAATTCCCTGGAATCTAGTGTATGCCCTAACGAGTGGGTTAATTCCAGCGCCAATATTTGCATTAAGTGCTGCATTTTCAACGCCGTTCACAGAATCAGTTGTAGAATCAACCGGTATTGGATTAGTCTTTACGCCCCAGTACAGACGACCGTCGACTCTCTCGTCTTCACCAGGATCTCCCAAGAAGCTAGGAGAACTAGCCACTGCACCTCGAGTAACCTTGACTCTATAAGGCATAGGAGGCACGATAGAAGAAGTAACGCCGGTTGGAGAATAAGCTATTCTATTAACCGAAGTGCCACCGTAAGTCGTGCCGTCAAAAGATAGAGCAGACGTCGAATCTGTAAGCGTATCCGTTGTCTTGACAACTGGGATACCGCGGAAACCAAATGGTAAAGCATCTTTAGGCACTTGGCCCTTGTCTACTTGCTCGTTCATTACGATGCGAATTCTAGACGAGACATTCGGATACTTGCCCGTAACAACTAATCTTCTCTCGTCTGGATCTTCCTGATCAAAATCAAATCTAACTTTTTTGTCGCCGATCAGTCGAGCAACATAGCGATCTGAATTGGGATCAAGAGAACAGTTAGGGTATCGTTCCAAGATGGCAGAATTTCCATCTGAATCTTCGAATGAACGAACCTGAACTTCGAATGATCCATAAGGCTGCTTTTCATTAGTGGAAGCCTTAAGGCCGGCAATCGACACCTTGTACTTTTCGTTAGCGTAAGCTCCGTCGTCGATTGTTTCGAAACGGAAAAGATCGTATTCTGCTTTGCCGTAAGGCTGCGAAATGAAATCTGATGTCTTAGGAGTTGTGTATCTTGTATCAAAACGTCCAAACAGGGTCTCAAAAGCATTGTCCAAAGGATCATTTGCGCTGTTATCGCTAGAACCAGAGACGATAGCAACAGTTGGAATGTTTCCTATGTCGTCAGCTGCGATTACAGGCGCCAAGTCGTGCTCAACTGCGAAATCCATGTAAAGTAAGTGCTGATCTTGCTGAAATCTCAGAGGATCCGTGTTTAGAACTTTGGCAATATAAGCACCATCGTTCGGATCAAGCGAAGCTGATAGAATTCTAATACCTGCTTGAGACTCGTCGTTACCAAACGTTGCGCCTGCTGAAGAGCTGATAACGAGCTTGAAATATTTCGAAGCTGACAGTGAGGAACCAGCAATGCTGCCTACTGTTGCTTCAGTTGCAACATCGGAGTAACTGCCATCGTGGTTAATCGCAAGAAGTCTAGTGCCAGAAGCCAGCATGACCATGCCTCTAACGAGACCGATTTCATCTGTATTGGCAACACTAGCATTATCAGTAAAAACAGGAAACCCAGATGCTTCATCTGCTACAGCATTGTGCTTTGCAATAATGAACTGCACGTCGCCTTCTGCGCTGACAACAGTACCATCTGCAGAAACTGTTCCGGAAACTCTAAAACCTGCATTTGAAACAATGCCGGCAGTACGTGTATTTGCAATATGAGTTGCTGTCTCATTTGCTCCGGCGCCTAGAACACGAACATACGTGCATGCCGTTCTATTTTCTAACCATTTTTGTACAGCATATGGACCGAAACGCTTGGGATCTAATGATCCGAACTTGGTCTCAAAGTCCGCAAAAGACCCTACTGTAACTGGCACAAAAGCCGGTCCTTTTTCAGCCGTGCCAACCACGCCGGCCGGAATTCCGTTGACTTGTGTCACGCGTCCGGAAAGATCGATTTCCTGGTCGAAAAATCCCGGTGATCTAAATGTCTGTTCAGCCATGACTTCTCCTGTTTGCTAATTTGCGAAGCTCTACTGTAAGTATCCATGGAAATCTAAAAATGCCAGCAAAAGTTGTATTCTTTTGCCCGGACATTAAAAGACCTCTCTGTAAACTGTTTCGCCGTTTCGACTGGTGCGGGTCTTTAAATAAGAACGTTCTTCTTCGTTCTCTCCAGAAAATGGATTTTTTTCAGTTACAACCACTGGTATCCTTTCCGGAGTACCGCTACCGCCTCTTTCAGCAGAGCCACTAATATAATTTGTCGGATGCGCCACAATGTCGTTTGTAATGCCTCCAATAAGCGCAGTATCTTGTTTGTCCAAATTTTGAACTCCAGGCTGCCTAGGATCCGTTGCCGATGTAGAACTGTCGGCAATTGCCTGTCCAGGCAAAGGAGCGTCAATACTGCGATTGTCTAAAAGATAATCTGATGAATCACCACTAGGTATGTTTGAAACTTTGTTTGGATATTCTACTTCTCCATTTACAAAATTTGCTTCAAAAGTGACCTGCGGGGATGACATCACTCTTCTTAGTCTATTTGGTGCTCCTTTATAGGTGGATCCCAAAAGGTATCCAGGCACCTTAAGCGTAAAACTAGTTCTGATTATTCTCTCATCGTCGGTAAAATCATCAAAGTTATTGCCAGGATCAAAATTAGAATCCAAGTAAGCAACGAAAGTGTAGCCTTTTTTGGTCTCAAGCCTAAAAGATCTGCCAGAGTAGCTCTGCATGTTAGAAGCAATTGCCATCATGATATCGTTCATCTGTTGAACATATTGCGTCCATACAGTGACTTCGTAAGTGGCAGTGATAAACTGCACAGGAGGCATTTCTGTAACTTCAAAAATGTTATCGTCCAGCTCTGGCGACAATAAGTCTCCTCTTCTAACACCTAGAGGGACGTTGGAACCTTGTCTTCTGCTAGCAAAACGGCCAGGTTTCGCACCGGTTAGTGGCTGAGTTTTATCTGGTTCCAAAAATGCATCAGAAGATGGCAGATCATCAGAATTTTTTAAATTGAGCTTATTGGCAATTCTTTGATATTTCGGATCCTTTCGAGACAACTTTGTACGAATTATATGCGGAACAGCTTGATTGGAAGCTAATCCCATTTCGTTATTCATATCAACTCCCTGTCTCATCACTGATATAACAGGGAGTATGAGAGCATTGTTGACATCTCGAAGAGGTTTCTTTCTGGCTATCAGAGCAAATCTCTCACCAGATGCAAACACGATCGGCACTCTTTTGGTGCGCTTCTTATAAGTGTAGTGCAATGGCAAGTCTCTATCCAGCAGATCAAAGACGCCTCTGTCTATATCTTCTATAGTGCAGCTGGGGATATCCAGGATGGCATCTGTGGCATTCTCTCCAGATACAGGTATGTTACCTTGGCTATTAGCCTCTAATGTCTCACGGGTACTCATATCTGCTAACTCTCATCGTAGAATGCAGAGCCGACATCTTCCGGATCTCCGCGCTCAGACACTTCAGCCGGACCAGAAATTGGAGCATCAAGCACACCTTTTTCTTGTAGTGCTCGAGTATCGCCAGTTGGACCAAGTCTATTCTCTTCAAATCCACGCTGCTGCACAAAAGTTTCTTGCACAGATCCTGGATCCGTGTAGCTCTCTGATGTTGGACCATTCGGGTCTTTTTGAATCTGGCCCAATCTTGCCTGGCGGCCCATGATTTTTACGCCCATGGCATGCTCAATCTGGCCGTAAATGTTGGACTCAATTTGGTGCTGAATAATTTCAAAAAATGTAGCATCGTAAGAGAAGTAATCGCCAATCTTAACATCAATGTTTCTATCTAACAGATCTCTATTGTGCAGATAGACTTCGATTGAATAGAACTCTTCAACGCCAAATCGATTGATTCGGTTGTCTTCGGGTTGGTACTCCACTCTGGCTTCGATCTCGATGGGAGGATCAAAAACCTTATCAGGAGCTTCTTCGTAGACATCGTGCACGTCAGTCACGTCTGGACGGACTGTGTAGTAATAGATCTTCTGGCCAACGACGTCTTTGATAATTTCTTTATTGATGTCGTTGATGAAGTCGATCTCTCTGGGTGTTAGAAACAGTCTAGCCATCTACGTTTACCCGATGAAAATTGCCCGCCCGTTAGGGATCGGAATCTTCTTAAGAATGTTTGTTAAACTCTCTGCTGCTCCAGCCTCGTCCTCAAGCATCTTGCTGTAAGTCAGCTCGTTTAGCATCTCAGACAGTTTGGTAATCAAGTTGTCTTTTTCTTCTCGACCCTGGGAGATTAGCTCAGCACCATTCAGCTGCAAATCGCCGCCAGGGATCGGGACCGTTGAGAACTTATTGCGCACCAAGCCTAGCAATTCTTTTGCCAATGCTAGTGTATACTGCCTCACCCACTGACGGCCTACAGAGTTTATCTTAGAGAACTGCAAGTTGCCGAAAGGCACATTGGACATGTTAGACACGCCATAGATGGCAGGGTCTGGAATGCCTGGATTCATTGGATCTGGCGAGAACTGCACTCTCATAAACAGATTCAAAGGATCATGCTGAGTGGGCATCGGAAAAATTCTTATGTTACGACCAATAATCTTGTAAGTGTAATTCGACCTTCTAACTCTGTTAGACAGATCTAATTGACCACCTCGAAGAATGTCTTCAAAAACTGGCAATACATAGAAAACAGTCTCCGGAGTAAAAGACTCAAAAGAAAATTCGTTGTTCAAATAGTTTATTGCAGAAGTCGTATCAAAGAATCTGTATGCTGCTTGTGGCGAATAGTGGAACACTTCCATGATCTTCATCTTAGAATTAGAAGTGTTTAGACTACTCGAAAAAATTAAGTTGCCATTGGCATCCTTGAGCGTATCGTAGATGTCGTAATCTTGCTGGTTTCTGACCAGAGCAATTGATCCTGAAATACTGTCGTAAGAACCACCCAAGCCGGCTTCCATTGCATATGGCTCTGCTCGACGAAGCATGAACTCAAGATTCTCGCGCGGATATCTCTGTTCGAACCCTTCGAGGGAACCGGTTGGAAAGCCCAATAAGTTTGCTAACTGCGACTTAATTTGGTATTGATTGATCAGTGAGCCGTATTCGCACAGCGCTTCTTCAAAGCAAGCCCAGATCTGTTTTTTAGTGAGCTCAACGCTCAGCACGTCGTCGCCGAGTTTGCGCTTGACAAATGTAACCATCGCGTCGGCTTCAATTTGAAACTCTGAATCAGTATCAAAGAAGCCGAACGGAGTGGGATTGATTGTGTTGAGAAAACTACTCATGCCGATCTCCAAGTACTAAATATCTCGAGACCGATAAGTTTGATCAAATCATCTTTTCCAAAAAAAGTGCAGCGGCCATGAGAAACTGAACAACTGCAAAGATCGTGACTGCTTTGGTCTTAAATCTCTCATGCTCAGCAACTTGGTCCCTGAGATCTTTCATCTGGCTCGGAGAATAGACTTCGTCGACTTTATCCTTCCAGGTTTTGAGATCATCAACTTTGCTCTCTTTTGCTTCGAGTCGCAGAATGTCCTTTCGAACTTCCTGCAGCTCAGCATTTAGAGCTTGGATGCCTTCAGCTAAAGTCTCTAGCTCTTTCAGCACAAGTCTGGAGTACTCATTCCAGCCGTTATCCCTGTTTTCTGTCGACACAACTGGCTCCTTTATTCTTGGATACAACTTCAAAAATTTTAGACATTTTTTCGTCGAGAGCCAAGTCGCCCTCAGCTATTTTCGCAATCTGATCAAATAGCTTAGCTTTAACTTCACAGGCTGTTTCATATTTCTCATGCTGAGCTAATAACTCATAAAGCTTATCAAACCTGCCGGATTTATTAAGCTTTTCTTGTTTCATTTCGTTAGTCTAGCAATGAGATTCGCGTAATGATTAGCTGATCCTAGCCAGTGCAGTTTTCTAACCGCATCGGCTCCGTGGGCTTTGGCAACTTCAACAACTTTGTCTAGATCGCTGCCATACATTGTTGTATCATAACCAGCAGCATACACTGCAGCTCGAACAGCCTTCCAATTGACAACCTTTTTGGGCTCAGGTGCTAAACCGCTAGCTCTTGGCTCAGGCTTAGGCTCAGGCTTAGGCTCAGGCTTAGGCTCAGGCTTAGGCTCCTCTTCTTTTGGCTCTGGAACTAATCCACTAGCACGAGGCTCCGGAGCAGCTTCAACTACTGGCTCTTCTGAGGGAGTGGGCGCAGGTGCTTCAATCTCAACCGCCTCAGCTTCAACCTCAGGCTCGAGCGAAGGCACAGGCACGAAGCCGCTAGCTCTTGGCTCGGTTGCTTTCTTTGATGTGTTTGCTTTCTTTTTAGAAACACTAGTTTTTTTGCTTTTACTTGCCACGTCAATTCTCCTTGCTCATAAAGCAGTTTCTAGTAAGTATCTAAACGATCGAGAATTTGACAATTTTTCAGCGAGGATTTGTTTTCAAATTTTAGAAAATTGAAATTAAAAAAGAAAGGCCCCGACCTTTCGGAAGGAGCCTTTCAGATTGAATGATTTCTAATCTAAGATTAGATCACGTTCATGTCGAGGCACGTGACAGTTCCGTAGAAGTCGGAACGAACCATCTTCTTGCCGTAGCGAGTCATCACGCCCTTACGTGG
>Ga0181578_10006197_pt1 | contig 10311 bp, 8 predicted proteins | sample 071ome_21_FD_148659 | JGI IMG/M metagenome (GOLD analysis project Ga0181578, IMG submission 148659) | Coastal salt marsh microbial communities from the Groves Creek Marsh, Skidaway Island, Georgia - 071401CT metaG (spades assembly) | ecosystem: Environmental > Aquatic > Marine > Intertidal zone... | reverse complement strand
TGGGAACTGATCACCAAGGACTTTGCGCTTCCTAAGGACAAGCTTTTGGTCACGGTCCACGCATCGGATGAAGAAGCGGCAGGCTTGTGGGCCAAGGTAGCCGGACTGCCGGACTCCAAAATCCTTCGCATCCCGACTTCGGACAACTTTTGGGCTATGGGCGATACGGGGCCGTGCGGGCCGTGCACGGAGATCTTTTTTGATCACGGCGAAGACATTCCCGGCGGCCCGCCCGGCAGCGCCGATGAAGACGGCGACCGCTTTATAGAAATTTGGAATCTCGTGTTCATGCAATACGAACAAATTTCAGTCGACGAGCGCATCGACTTACCCAAACCGTCTGTCGATACCGGAATGGGATTGGAACGGTTAGCCGCCGTGCTACAGGGTGAACACGATAATTACGACATCGATCTCTTCCGCGAACTCATCGCCGCTATTGCAAATGCGGCCAACACCGATCCCAAGGGTCCGCACAAGGCCTCTCACCGGGTCATCGCCGATCACCTGCGCGCGTCCGGGTTTCTGATCGCCGACGGTGTTCTGCCGTCCAACGAAGGACGCGGTTACGTGTTGCGCCGGATTATGCGCCGCGCCATGCGTCACGCGCACCTCATGGGATGCTCTGATCCGCTGCTGCACCGTCTTGTACCGGCCCTCCTCGCGCAAATGGGCGCCCACTACACGGAGCTTGAGCGCGCCCAGGCATTGATTACCGAGACGCTTCTGCTGGAAGAAACGCGCTTCAAGTCCATGCTCGACCGCGGGCTCAAGCTGCTCGACGAAGAAACCAAATCTCTGTCCTCCGGCGGGCACCTGCCGGGTGAAGTGGCCTTCAAGCTCTATGATACCTACGGGTTCCCGCTCGATCTCACTCAAGATGCGCTCCGCGCCCGCGGCATCGGGGTGGACACCGAAGGCTTTAATCAGGCCATGGAGCGCCAACGGGCCGAGGCGCGCAAAGCCTGGCAGGGCTCTGGTGAAGCGGCCACGGAGAAGGTCTGGTTCGAGGTTCACGATCAGGTCGGGGCCAGCGATTTCCTCGGTTACGCGACGGAACAGGCCGAAGGCCGCGTGACGGCGCTCGTCGTCGACGGAAAGCCGGTGAAAGAAGCGGCCAAAGGCGAGAAGGTCGGCCTCATAGCAAATCAAACCCCGTTCTATGGTGAGTCGGGTGGCCAAGTCGGGGATACCGGAGTGATTTCCGGCGCTGAAGGTGAAGTTGAAATCACAGTGTCGGATACGCAAAAGAAATTGGACAACATGCATGTTCATTTCGGAACCGTCACCAAAGGCACTGTTCATGTCGGCGATGAAATGCAGTTTACGGTTGACGGTATTCGGCGCTCGTCCGTGCGCGGGCACCATTCAGCCACCCACCTATTACACGCAGCGCTGCGCCGTACACTCGGCGACCACGTGACACAAAAGGGGTCGTTGGTGGCCTCCGACCGGCTCCGTTTCGACATCAGCCATAACAAAGCGCTGACCCCGGAAGAGATTCACACAATCGAGACTCAGGTAAATGCTGAGATCAGATCGAACGATGCCGTCACAACGCGGCTTATGGATCCTGACTCCGCGGTGAAGGCCGGTGCCATGGCGCTGTTCGGGGAAAAATACGGCGATGAGGTGCGCGTCGTTTCCATGGGATCGGTGCAAGAGAGTGAAGCAAATCCTTACTCGGTTGAACTCTGCGGCGGCACCCACGTCCGGCGCACGGGCGACATTGGCCTGTTCAAGATCATTTCGGAGTCTGCTGTTGCCTCTGGAGTACGCCGCATTGAAGCGGTGACGGGTGCAGCGGCGGAAGCTTGGATCGCCGACGAAGAGCGCATGCTCAAAGAAGCAGCCGGGACTTTGCGTGTCGCGCCCGCCGAATTGCCCGCGCGTATCGCCAGTCTCGTGGAAGACCGTCGTAAGCTCGAACGCGAGGTCGCGGACCTGCGCAAGAAACTGGTGATGGGTGGGCAAAGCGGCGGCGCCAAGGCCGAGCAATCATCCAAGGACGTTGGCGGGATAGCGTATTCCGGCAAAGTGCTCGAGGACGTTCCCGCCAAAGACCTCAAGGGCATGGCCGACGAAATCAAAAAGCAGTTGGGGTCCGGCGTGGTCGCCCTCGTAACGGCGATGGACGGAAAAGCCTCCCTGGTGGTCGCTGTTTCGGACGATCTCAAGGACCGCGTGAATGCCGTGGACTTGGTTAAGGCAGGGGCTGCTGCCGTTGGCGGGAAGGGCGGCGGTGGACGCCCGGATATGGCCCAGGCCGGGGGCCCCGATGGGGGTAAAGCACCTCAGGCGTTAGCGGCCATCGAAGCATTTATTGCGGCGAGTGTCGGATAAAATAATGTAAAATCAATTACTTACGTATAATTATGCGTGCGCAGCAAAATTTTGTGCAGCGCACCATTTTTCATTGACAGAGAACCCGTGGTTTCTTATCTTGTGTGCAATGCAGCAAACAAATTTCGCGCTGCGTTAAGAGATTAAACGGCCGCCTGGGTTGTTTTACGGCCGCTGAAAACGGGAAGCGAACCCGTCGAACAAACCAAAGAAAAGGAACCGAACTTATGACTGTCGCATATGCTGATTTTGCAGCTTTTAATCAGGACGCCTTTGACACCGTCGTGAAGTCCAATACGGCCGCGGCTGAAGGCTTTGAAAAGTTGACCAAGCACTTCGTCGATTTCTCCAGCAAGTCTGTTGAAGAAGCGGTGGCTGCGGGCAAGAAGCTCTACTCCGCGAAGACCCCGGTAGAATTCGTGCAGCTCCAGATGAAGCTGGCTCAGGACTCTTTCGAAACCATGGTTGCGGAAAGCAAGAAAGTCTCCGACCTCTCCACGAGCATCATGAAAGACGTGACCGCTCCGTTCGGCGAGAAGTTCAAATTTCCGACACCTGCCAAGACTTCGAAAAAGGCTGCCTAATCCCTCCCCCTTCTTGAGTTAGGCAGACTTCAGAAAAGCCCGGTTGGTCCTCCCCCAACCGGGCTTTTCACCGTCTACGGCTCTGTATTCAGACCCGCCGGTCCTATATAAGGGCTTCATCCAACGCACAGGCCCCGATCAGGATGGGGCCTTACGTATTTATGACGGAGCTTGAGTACATATGCGGTTTTCCGGGACAGAAAGTTATATCGCCACCGAAGACCTGATGGTGGCTGTCAATGCAGCGGTGACTTTGGAACGGCCCCTTCTGGTGAAGGGGGAACCGGGGACCGGTAAAACCGTTCTTGCCCACGAAATCGCCGCTTCGCTCGATTTGCCCCTGCTCACATGGCACATCAAATCGACAACCAAGGCGCAACATGGTCTGTACGAGTACGACGCCGTATCCCGTTTGCGGGATTCGCAATTGGGCGATGAAAAAGTCAAAGACATCGCCAACTACATTAAACCCGGCAAGCTCTGGCAGGCATTTGAGTCGGCGCCGAAGCGCTCGGTGTTGCTGATCGATGAGATCGACAAGGCGGATATCGAATTTCCAAACGATCTTCTCCTCGAACTCGATCGTATGGAGTTCTTCGTCTATGAAACAGGCGAGACCATCCGTGCGGAATCCCGGCCGGTTGTAATCATCACCTCCAACAATGAAAAAGAGCTGCCGGATGCGTTCCTGCGGCGTTGCTTCTTCCACTACATCCGCTTTCCCGATCGGGAAACGATGGAGCGGATCGTGGATGTCCATTTTCCGGATGTGAAGAAACTGCTGGTTCGCGAAGCGCTGAATGTTTTCTACGACATCCGGGATGTGCCGGGCCTCAAAAAGCGGCCCTCCACCTCAGAATTGCTGGATTGGATCAAGCTCTTGATGGCGGACGATATTTCGCCCGAGGCCCTGAAATCCAAGGACGTCAAAACGGTGATCCCACCGCTGCACGGGGCCCTTCTGAAAAACGAGCAAGACGTACACATGCTCGAGCGGCTTGCGTTCCTCGCTCGTCGTGAAGGCCGATAACCGGCAGGGGTAGCCACGATGTTCGTCAATTTGATTGAGGGACTCAAAAAAGCGGGGCTGCCGGTCTCGATCACCGAATATCTTGCGCTAATTGAAGCGGTCGAAGCGGGCGTTTCCAAATACGACGTCGAGGACTTCTACTATCTTGCGCGAGCGACCTTGGTGAAGGACGAGCGCAACCTTGATCGCTTCGACCGGGTATTCGGTGCGGTGTTCAAGGGGCTTGAAGGCGGAGCGGGCCTCGAGGGCATCGACGTCAATGTGCCCGAGGAATGGTTGAAGACTCTTTCCCAGCTCATGTTGTCCGAGGAAGACAAGAAGAAAATCGAAGCGCTCGGCGGATGGGAAAAAATCATGGAAACGCTTCGTCAGCGCCTCGCTGAACAAAAGGGCCGCCATTCCGGTGGCTCAAAATGGATCGGCACGGCCGGAACATCTCCGTTCGGGGCCTACGGCTATAATCCTGAAGGTGTACGCATCGGCCAGCATGAAAGCCGCCATCGCCGCGCGGTCAAGGTGTGGGACAAGCGTGAGTTCGCGAACCTCGATGACCAACTCGAACTCGGCACCCGAAACATAAAGATGGCGTTGCGCCGCCTTCGCCGGTTTGCGCGCGAAGGCGCGGCGACAGAACTTGATATCGACGGAACCATCCAATCCACCGCGCATCATGGTGGATTGCTTGATCTGAAAATGGTGCCGGAGCGGCACAACGCGGTCAAAGTGCTTCTGTTTCTCGATGCCGGCGGGTCGATGGACGATCATGTGAAGATTTGTGCGGAATTATTCTCAGCGTGCCGTACGGAATTCAAACATCTTGAATACTACTATTTCCACAACTGCGTTTACGAAGGCGTTTGGAAAGACAACACACGCCGTCATACGGATAAGATGCCGACCTGGGATGTTCTGCATAAGTATCCGCCGGACTACAAATTGATCTTTGTCGGCGATGCGTCCATGAGCCCTTATGAGATCGTTTATCCCGGCGGGGCCGTGGAGCACTGGAATGAGGAGTCCGGTGAGGTGTGGATGCGGCGTTTGCTGTCCACCTGGTCGCGGGCGGTTTGGCTTAATCCGGTGCCCCAGCGGCACTGGCCGTACACCGAGTCCATTGGGTTGATGCGCAAGCTCATGGAGGAGCGGATGTATCCGTTGACGCTTGCGGGACTGGACGATGCCATTTCTGAACTGACCCATTAGCGACGGGATTGGCCGGATCGGGCGTTAAACATCTGAAATCTGCTGAAAAAGTTACACTTTCTTACAGTTCTGGCGTTTCTCAGGCGCTACACTTGAAGGTAGTATCACTCAATACCGCTCTTAATATTTCCAAGGTGCAGACGTATTGCGGTCGGACGGCAAAACACCGACATAAGTGCCGGCGGAAAGAAGAAAGTCCATGAAAGACGAAGCGCAAGTTAAGCCGGGTGCGGACGAGGATGTTTCTGCTGTCCTCGGATTGGGCCGGGTAAGAGACGCGGACGGCAAAATATCCAGAAAGTGGATGATTGCCGGGGGCGCGGGCATTACCCTCGTTGCACTGATAATTTTCTTTGGCCCGTTCGGGGGTCCTCCACCTCCGGTTTTCAGGACGGGAGAAGTGGTTACTGGAAATTTGACGGCAACAGTGACGGCAACCGGCACGTTGCAGCCCGTAAATTCGGTTGATATCGGGCCCGAAGTCTCAGGGCAGATCGATCAGGTATTTGTGGACTTCAATGACCGCGTTCAGGAAGGCCAATTGTTGGCAGTTCTGGACACGGATACTTTGCGTGCGCGGGTGTTGCAGTCGCGGGCGTCTCTCGCCGCCGCCAGGGCGCGCGTGCAAGATGCAAGGGCGACGCTTGCGGAAAGCGAAGATAAGCTGCAGCGTTCTCGCGAGCTCGCAAAGACCGGTTTCACATCGAAGCAAACTCTGGAATCTACCGAAGCCGCGGCGGCGCGCGCGGCGGCAAGCCTCGCCAGCGCCGAAGCGCAGGTCGAGGTCGCCCAGGCTACTTTAAGCTCGGATGAAACGGCATTGTCGAAAGCCGAGATCAAATCGCCCATTAACGGAGTTGTCCTCTCGAGAAGCGTAGAGCCGGGTCAGGTGGTTGCCGCGAGCTTTCAGACACCTGTGTTGTTTAAACTTGCTGAAGATTTGACCCAGATGCAGCTTGAAGTCGATGTGGACGAAGCGGATATCGGACGTGTTGTCGAAGGACAGAGCGCCACTTTTATTGTCGATGCGTTCCAAAACAGGGAGTACCCCGCGACCATTACCCAGGTCAGGTTTGCCCCCAAGACCGTGGACAATGTCGTCACCTATCAGGCTGTTCTTACGGTGGAGAACGGAGATTTGTCATTGCGCCCTGGCATGACGGCCACGGCGACGATCGTCACGGCCTCTAAGAATGATGTTTTGACCGTGCCGAACGCGGCCCTCCGCTTTGATCCCTCCGTTGTACGCCAGCAGCGACGTTCTGGTCCGCCAGGACCGTTTGGAAGACTTTTCGACGACGACCGGCCGCGCCCACCTGAAAACGGTGCTCGGGAAAGCGGACAACGGGTCTGGATGCTGCAAGCCGACCTGCCCCGTCCTATTCCAGTAACTGTGGGCATTTCCGACGGTCGGCGCACCGAGATCACAAGCGGAAACATCCAACCCGGCGATGCCGTCATTACCGGCGTGGACGCCCCCGCGCCGTAGCGCCATGACCACGAATTACAATCCCTCCGGTTCAATACAGATGGCGTCGGGAAACGTATCGGGCCAGCCCCTTATTCGCTTTGAGAACGTTTTTAAAATTTACGGCCAAGGCGACGCTGAAGTGCGGGCGCTCGACGGTGTTAGCTTTGAGGTCAACAGCGGTGATTTTGTTGCGGTGATGGGCGCGTCTGGTTCGGGCAAGTCAACGACGATGAATATCCTCGGCTGTCTGGATGTGCCCACGCGCGGCAAGTATTTCTTCCGCGGCGTGGATGTGGCCACGCTGTCGCATGATCAACTGGCCCTGTTGCGCCGTCATTACCTGGGGTTTGTCTTTCAGGGCTTCAATTTGCTCGCCCGAACAACCGCTCTGGAAAACCTCGAGCTGCCGTTGATTTATCAGCGCCTTGATAAAGGTGCGCGCCGGCGCCGGGCCATGGAAGCCCTTGAAACAGTTGGGCTTTTAGGGCGCGAGAACCATACGCCTGCGGAATTGTCAGGGGGGCAGCAGCAGCGTGTTGCAATCGCCCGTGCCATCGTCACCGAGCCGTCGGTTATCTTGGCGGACGAGCCGACCGGCAATCTCGATTCCGCGCGCAGTCACGAAATCATGCAATTGCTGACGCGCCTCAATCGGGAACGCGGACTCACGGTTGTCCTGGTGACGCACGAAGACGACATCGCAGCTTATGCGCATCGGCGTTTAGAGTTCCGCGACGGTAAAATAATAAACGAAACCAGCACTCAAGACGCGGCGTAACAGGAAAGACGGCCGGCATGTTCGCAACCACCATATTGATGGCCTTCAAGGAAATACGCCGGAACGTCTTGCGTTCAGCGCTGACCGTTCTTGGCATAATCATCGGTGTGGCTGCGGTGATCATTATTGTCACCCTTGGTGCGGGTACCACAGCGCAGGTCGGCAGCGAGATTTCAAAAATGGGCAGCAATATGCTGACCCTGATGCCCGGCGGCAATCATCGCATGGGCGGTGCGGCAGGGTCGTCGCCGCCGTTCGAGTTGTCCGACATCGAGGCCTTACGCCGGGATATTCCCGAGATTGCAGCCATTGCCCCGTATGCGCAACGCATGTCTCAAATCATTGCCGGAAACGAGAATAGGCGCTCGAACGTCGTTGGAACGACAAGTGAATTCATTCAGGTCAGAAACTGGGCGCTCACTGCTGGACGGACATTCACCCCTGCTGAGGAGAGCGCGGGACGCGCCGTGTGTATTATCGGCGCAACGATCCATGAAGAGATGTTTCCCGGCCAGGATCCGCTTGGCGCAATGATCCGCGTCGATAAAATTTCCTGCGAAATCATCGGCATTCTTGAATCGAAGGGGCAGGTGATGTTTGGCGGCGATCAGGATTTGGTCGTCGCCATGCCGACCCGCACCTTTCAGCGGCGCATCTCCGGATCCAATCGCATAGCGCAGATATTTATTTCCGCGTATTCCCAGGAAAGCATGCCGGCGCTCAAGGAGCAGGTAACTCAGCTCATGCGCGAGCGCCGCCGCGTGGACGAAGACGAAGATTCCAATTTCAACGTGTTGGATATGACCGAAGTTTCCGAGGTCATGGAAAACACAATCGGCGTTATGACGACGTTCCTGAGCGCCATAGCCGCCGTCAGTTTGCTGGTGGGCGGCATCGGTATCATGAACATCATGCTTGTGTCCGTTACCGAACGGACGCGGGAGATCGGTATCCGGCTGGCCATCGGCGCGACGGAAAACGAGGTCATGATGCAGTTTTTGGTGGAGGCGGCGCTTTTGTCGGCTTTCGGTGGTTTTGCCGGCATTGTCCTTGGTATGACAGGTGCGGCCTTGGTGGCGCCGGCTATCAACGTGCCGTTTGTATTCGAGCCGGTGACGGCCCTTATGGCCTTCGCCTTTTCTGGGGCCGTGGGCGTGGCCTTCGGATTTATGCCCGCGAGGCGGGCCGCGCGCCTCAACCCTATCGAGGCATTGCGTCACGAATAGGCGGTCTAGCGCGGGCTGATGGCGAGGCCCGCCATATACCCCAACCACACTGCAAGGAGGCAGGCCGCCACCGACAGCATGATATTTGCGGCGGCGGGCAACCACTGCCCTCCCTCAAGCAAGGTCAGCGTTTGCAGGCTGAATGCCGAGAAGGTTGTGAAGCCGCCGCATACGCCGACCATAAGAAACTGGCGCACGGCGTCAGGCGCGGGAAATCTGCCGTCGGCGCTCAAGATGACAGCCGCTAATCCAATAATGAAGGAGCCGATGACATTGACGGCGAGGGTGCCCCAGGGAAATCCGACGCCCACCAGAACGGCAGCTAGGCCATTACTCCAGTGCCGCGCCATGCTGCCGACGGCGCCGCCCAAACCTATCCACAGGTATGCTTGCATCTTGAGGGCTCCACCGCTCTGGACTGTGACTCTGTTGTGACATGGCCGATCATCGATCGCACCACTTTTATCTATTCGCCCGCAACCCTTTTCAAAGACGGCTTATGCAGGTTATACCGAACAAAGACCGAAGGTCCGCAGCTCTCGGGCACCATATTTAGTTTAGGATTGTACCCGGCAAATGTCCGTTAAACCCAAGCATTACGCTGAGATGTTCGATCGGTTTCAAGCGCCGATCTCTAAAGTTTACGACTGTGGAAGTAAGTGCGCGCCCTATAACGGTGGGCAACCTGTATGTTGTACGACCGACTACGCCATTCCCATCGTCGAAAAGACCGAATGGAAGCTTCTCAAGTCCCGCACGGATATGTGGAAGCCCTACAAAGCCGTGACCGCGGATGCCAAGCGCGAGCTCGCGGACTTGAAAGGGTCCGATTGTTGCGCAATCGAATGTAAAGGCGCTGCGCATTGCGAGCGCGATAACCGCTCCATGGCTTGCCGGTCCTTTCCGTTCTATCCCTATTTCAATCCCGAGGGCGAATTTGTGGGGCTCGCCTGCTACTGGGGCTTCGAAGGGCAGTGTTGGGTGATCTCGAATATCACGATTGTCGAGAAGAAGTTCGTGAAGCAGTTCATCGACAGCCACGAATATATGTTTAAGGAGGACGACGATTGGCGCGGTACGTATATCGACCAATCGGTTTCGCACCGCCGCGTTTACTCGCGCCGCGGCGAGAAGTTCGCCGTCATAGGACGGGACTTCAAGTACTACTGGGTATTGCCGAAATCTGGCGGCAAAATGGTTCCGGCGACAAAGGCCCAAATCCTCAAGCTGCGTAAAGGATTTCCCGGCGAAGGTATGGAATTGAGCGAAGCCTGACCGGCTGGCCGCGCGCTCAACAGCTGCGCGCGGCAGGCACCTTTTCCTACTTCATTTCGGCTTGCAACAGCTCATCCAGCTTATTCAGAAACTGGTTGGTGGTCATCCACGGCTGCTCCGGACCGACCAAGATCGCAAGGTCCTTGGTCATAAACCCACTTTCTACGGCTTTAATGCAGACCTTCTCCAAGGTTTCACCGAAGTGCGAGACATCCGGGGTGTTGTCGAACTTGCCGCGGTATTTCAGGCCCTGGGTCCAGGCGAAAATCGACGCGATGGGGTTTGTCGATGTCTCTTTACCTTGCTGGTGCAGGCGATAGTGGCGGGTCACGGTGCCATGCGCCGCTTCCGCTTCGACGGTTTCACCGTCCGGCGTCAGCAATACGGAGGTCATCAGGCCA
>Ga0181578_10006180_pt1 | contig 10333 bp, 9 predicted proteins | sample 071ome_21_FD_148659 | JGI IMG/M metagenome (GOLD analysis project Ga0181578, IMG submission 148659) | Coastal salt marsh microbial communities from the Groves Creek Marsh, Skidaway Island, Georgia - 071401CT metaG (spades assembly) | ecosystem: Environmental > Aquatic > Marine > Intertidal zone... | reverse complement strand
CCCCTAACAGGTAACGCCACAGCCTGACGCGGTTAATCAATTCCAACCGCCCCGTATCGAACTCAAACCAAGGCTCAGGCCTCATTAACGTCTCTTGAATCGCTGAGGCTGCTGTATTGTCCTGCCAAAAGGTTGCACGCTGCTTCGCGTCAGCCGGCGTCAAATCATCGGCGTTCCACTGCCTGACTTGTGATCCTCCGGGCGCGAGCCTGATCTTATAAAGAAAGCGAGTTTGGTCGCTCCGATTCAAGCCTCCCCCGTGCCAAAGCCCTTTATGAAATATGAGCACCGTTCCAGCAGGGCAAACCACGTGCTGTTGGCCCACAATATTCTGATAGCGCGAAATCGCCGCCTCGCTCACCACCCTAAGATGTGAGCCAGGCAGGAATCGGGTCCCACCCATGGGCTCGGTCACCTCCTGCGGAAAGTAAAACAGCTGAATATCGAATGCCATCGCAGGATCGATGGTCGAATCTTGATGATAGTGTTGCGCCGTATCTGGCATGCCCATTCGACGTCGCTCGCTTGGAGGAATCGTGACGTGCAAGAAGTGATGATCAAATATTGGTCCCTCACCCAGCAGGCTCTGAATCGCCCCTGAAATAGCAGGGATATCCAGCAGTGCCTGAAAGTCTGGCGAATGCTGAAAAAGGTCCGCTAGCGGGACACCCGAATCGCAAACAGGAAGCACCCGCTCAGCCATGGCCTTGCGGTAATAATCGCCCAAGTGACGACTTTGACTGGGATCGATCGCGCTGAACCGTTCTAGCAATCGTTGATTTAAATCCTCGGGAACAACCCCATCAAAGCGTAGATATCCCTTGGCAACGAAGGTTGCCATTTGCAGAGAGGTTAATTTCATTCCGATCCTCGATTTATCTAGGCGCCCCACTGTCGATTGGGCTCTCGGGTTGCGCTAGCCAACGCTCAAAGAAGAATTCGTACTTCAAGTAACCCGTTCGAAACTCCGATCCATCTCCGTGATCGATCAAAGGGCTCGCCTGAATCAGCCTCCAGCCATCTCGTAGCGCTTCAAGACCAGTGCGGTAAGGTGGTTCAGACTCGTGTCCAATACTCACGGGATTCTCCGACCAACCATCGTAATAACTCCAGCCTTTCACTGGGCTATCCAACGCCGAGCTCGCCAGATAAAGCACAAGTACCTGCTGCCTATTCTGGTGCTCAGTCTTTTGTTCGGCCTTCTGTTCAGTTTTCTCTTCAATTGGCTCAGTCGACAATGGCCGCCTCAATTCTCGTGGTTTTCCTCCGTAGCCTAACACGGCTCATAAAGTCGGAAAATAGTATATTTTTCATCTACTTACTGCGGACACCAAGCAGCCTCGCGGTTGAAATTGATAAAAACGCCTTTTTTTCAATCCTGAATCGACGCTGAACAAAAGTGAAAAAAATGGTTGATAGTGGAGAAAAAATGAATAATATGGCGCGTTCATTGTGGTCAACCGGTGGCAATCATGCGACGCATTGCCTTATTGATGATCTGTTTAATTCCGTCCAGCGGCTTCGCATCTGGCGAAGGGGATCTCGTAGCCACGCACTTTTTCCAATCGAGTGTGGAGTGGCCAGCTGCTCCTGTCTTTTCTGAGATCGAGAATGTTAGAGAGAAAAAAGAACAATTCTTTGACTTCCTCGCACCCAAAATTACACACGCTAATGCTGAAATCCTTAAAGCCAGAGCGTTTCTACTAAAGCACAGAATCCGGCTATCAGAGGGACAACCCCTCGACGCAAGTGTCGTTGCCAGAATTAAGGCACTTTCAGCCCATTACAAAGTGCCCTCGCCATCCGTCATGAACGCGATGGACATTGCGTGGGACAAACTATTGCAACGGGTTGATACCCTCCCTATATCGCTAGTGCTTGCTCAAGCAGCCAATGAATCTGGCTGGGGAACGTCGCGCTTTGCGCTCGACGGGAACAACTTCTTTGGCGTCTGGTGCTATGTCGAAGGCTGCGGGCTCAAGCCAAAGCAGCGCGACCGGGACGCAACCCATGAGGTCAAGCGATATGCTTCAATCTATGACAGCGTGACTGCCTACATCCACAACATCAATACCAACTCAGCTTACGCAGACTTACGAGCCATTCGTATGTCCTTGCGCGGCCTCAATACACCGTCACTGGGTTCTCAGTTGGCAGAGGGATTGAAGGCCTACTCGGTGAGAGGCGAGGCCTACGTGCAGGAAATCCAAGCCATGATTCGAAGCAACCGCCTCGAGCAGCGCGCGGCTGCAGAGCAGGTTTAAAAAGGGCGTCTCACAGTCGTCATAGCCGCTTCATCACAGCATTTTATCTTCGCATCCGATCATCAATCTCGATCGTTCTCGCCATCGCTCTCTCGGGCGAACAGGGCCCGTTATGCATATTCTCTGAGCAGATGTCAGACCAGGCCTTTTACCGGTTGGGTTGGGATGACCACTTGCCTTGCAAGGTATGAAGCCCGAGTCTATTCAATCCCAAACCAGCGAGCGATCCGAAAGGAAGAAAGAGAATTTTGTGAAGCAAACTAGTTCAACCGGCGGATAGCAAGCCATTTTCACGGGCATAAAAATACCGCCAAATGGTTGCCACGACGAGCGCATGATCGATCGTACCGTCCAGCATCAACTCGGGCAGCGCCTCGAGATCAAATAGGACGAGTTCGGTCTCTTCGGTCGCTGTGTTCTGTATTTGACCGACCTCGGTGACATTGTGCGCAACAAACGTGTGCAGATAATTCGAAAAGACGGCAGGATTTGGTCGTAGTGCGCCGAGCGACACCAACCCTTCTGCCCGAAAGCCACTTTCCTCCAAACACTCGCGGGCCGCAGCCACCGCCGGCTCCTCGCCTGGATCAACCATCCCACCCGGGATCTCAAGTGAGATCTCATCGCTTCCATGTCGATATTGACGAACGAATACCACTTGACCATCCGCGGTGATGGGCAAGACATTGATCCAATCGACGGTGTCAAAAACATAAAAAGGATGGGGGGCAACCCCTCTTGCCGAGCTCGCCTCAATTTCGAGCACTTTCATGATCCGCAGATCAAGCAGCACCTTCTGCCCAAGCCGTTTCCATTTCTCAATCACGCGACACTCCCCAGTCGGGCGCCTTGCCCATCACCGGCCCGTTACAGGAATCATCGCGCCATGCACCGCGGCGGCAGCATCAGAAGCTAGGAAACCAATGACCGCGGCAAGATCAGACGGCGCTACCCAGCTCGAATAATCTGCATCGGGCATATCCGCTCGATTTCTCGGCGTGTCGATCACATCGGGTAATACACCATTCACGTTGATTCCAACCGGCTTTAATTCAGCTGCGAGGCTTTCAGTGAGACGAATTGTGGCCGACTTCGACGCAATATACGCACCCATTTGGCCAAGCCCTTTGCCGGCGGCAAGCGCCCCTACGTTGATGATCTTTCCGGCCCCTGACTCCCGCATCAGCGGCACCACAGCTGCCGCCATGTGCATCACGCTTTTGGTGTTCAGATTAAAAAGAAAATCCCATGTCTCGTCTGATGTTTCGGCGACCCCTTCACCCATCATGAAACCGCCGGCAACATTACACAGTACGTCGATACGCTCAGCATTCTCTCTGATCGACCCGACACACCGCACGCAATCCGACCGGCTCGTTAAATCAACCGCATAACCTTGCACACGGCCTGGGTCAGCGCCCACCAGAGCAGCAACGAGTAGTTCGTCTGAGATATCCAGTGCATGCACGTGTGCACCTTGAATCAAAAAATGTTCGACCACCGCTCGCCCTAAGGCGCCGGCAGCTCCAGTGACAATGACGTGTTGAGGTTGGCTCATCTCTCGATCCTGCTTGAATTCCACGATGCTAAAGGCTTTACTGCCCTAAGCCAAGCGACGGACCGAGGACTATCATGACTGAGACGATCAAGACGTTCTGCCGAGTATGTGAGCCAAGTTGCGGGCTCATTGCCTCTGTTGAAGAGGGTGAAATCACGTCGCTCAAACCCGACAAATCCCACCCCGTCACCAAAGGCTTTGCCTGTCACAAAGGCCTAGCCATGCTTGATATTCACAAAGATCCAGACCGATTGAGTCATCCGCTTAAAAGAACACCGGAGGGATTAGTGCAGGTCTCTTGGGAGACCGCTTGCACAGAAATCGCAGAGCGTCTCAACGCCATCAAAGGAAAGCATGGCGATCAGGCAATCGGGTCTTACACTGGCAATCCTCTCGCGTTTAACTCAACCGCCGGTCCAGCCATCGGCAGTTTCATTGGCGCACTGGGATGTCGCCGCCGCTTTGGTTCCGGTACGCAAGACTGCACCAATAAATTTGCAGCATCTGAAGCGGTCTATGGCTCGAGCACCATCCACCCTATTCCTGATATCAATGCCACCGATTTTCTATTGATCCTGGGCGCCAACCCCCGCATCTCGCACATGAGCTTCATTTCAATTGCAGATCCGATGGGCGCGCTTCGATCCGTTACTCAACGCGGTGGCAGACTGGTCTTCGTCGATCCTCGAGAAACCGAGAGTATCCGCGGCCTAGGTGAGCACCTCGCGGTGAAGCCAGACACCGATAGCTATCTGCTCGCAGCGATGATTGACACCTTATTCACCGAGGAACTCGTTGACCAAACGGTGATCAACCAGCATGGGCGAGGGGTCGAGGAACTCAAAGCATTTACTAGAGGGTTTAGCGCTGAGCGGGTCGCTTCGGTCGTCGGCGTGTCTTCGGAGGCCATTAAGCAGCTCGCCCGGGACTTCGCAGCCGCCCCAAGCGCGTCAATCTACATGTCCACCGGGGTGAATATGGGGCAACAGGGTGCGGCAGCCTATTGGCTGCTCCAGATGTTAAGTCTGGTCTCTGGCAACCTCGACCGCCCTGGCGGGAATCGATACGGCGAGGGCTTCTACCCGGCCGCGAAAGCGGGCGCAACCAGAGGCGAAGCACCCCGGTATGAGGAAACGGCCCAGGGACTGGTTCGCGAGATCAGAGGCAACCTGCCCGGCAATCTCATGGCCGATATGATCTTGGATGACCCAGATCCAATCCGAGCCATGGTGGTCATATCTGGCAACCCTTTAATTTCCGTCGGCCAGAGCGCGAGGCTTCAATCGGCCTTCAAAGCGCTTGATTTCGTCGTCTTAGTTGATATTTACCCCAACGCCACGAGCGAAGTCGCAGATTACATTTTGCCGGCCACCGATATGTTCGAGCGATCAGACATCAACCTTGCCGGACTTGGTCTGCAACACGACCCGTTTGTTCAGTACACGGCTCCTATCGTCTCGCCAAGAGATGAGCGCAGGCCGGAATGGCAGATCATGGGCCTGCTTGAGCGTGCGCTCGCCGGAGAACCCTTTCAAGAGATTACTGAAGATCCACTCGCCAGAATGCGGTATATGCTGAGGCGATCGGACATTGACCTCCAAGACCTCGAAGAGGACGTGATGCCAGTGCGCGTTTTGCCCCGTCGTCCGACTGGGGAATTCTTCGAACGCACTATCCAGACCGACGATCAGTTAGTGGACTGTTTCCCAGACACAATGGCGGACTCACGGGCGCGGATGGCCGTGCTGTTTGAAGCACTCGCAAATGAGCCACCCTCCCAACTCAAGATGATCAGCCGTCGAACCAACTACATGCTCAACAGCTGGTTTCATAATGTAGCGTCTTTAAAGCGCCCGTCCCAACAAAGCAATCCGCTATTCATTCATCCCCATGATGCCGAATCACGGCAAATCCAAGACGGAGATCGCGTCCGAATTCATAATGAATATGGAGAGCTGGAGGTGGAAGTGGCCTTCGATGATCAATTGCGCCCTGGCGTTGTAGCGATGACGCACGGATGGGGACAGCGCGGCAGTCTGAGCATTGCCTCAAAGCATCCTGGCGTGAATGCCAATGTGCTACTACCCGGTGGTCCGGGGAGCTACGATCCGTTTAGCAACCAGTCGTTCATGACTGGCATACCGGTTGAGGTGGCTATCGCTTAACGGAACCTTAGACGGTAAATATCGCCTTCAAAACATAGAAAAAAACGATCGCCAAAATAGCGCCTGCCGGCAAGGTAACCACCCAGGAGGTGAAGATGGTGCCGATTACCCTCAGATTCAAAGCAGCAAGTCCGTGAGCGAGCCCTACCCCCAGCACGGCTCCAACTAAGGTGTGTGTGGTCGATATCGGTAGACTGGCGCCCGAAGCGATCACAACGGTGATTGCAGCCGCCAGAACTGCCGAGAACCCGCTGCTCGGCGTCAGTTCAGTGATCCGTGTGCCTACTGTTTTGATCACCCGATGGCCGTAGGTCACCAAACCAAACACGATGCCGGCCGCTCCAATCAATAAAAGCCAGGTAGGCATCAATGCTTTTTGAGATACCAACCCCCCGCTCTGGACAACCGCGTTCACAGCCGCTAGTGGGCCTATTGCGTTGGCTACATCATTGGAACCGTGGGCGAACGCCATCGAGCAAGCCGTAAAGATACCTAGGATTCCAAAAATTCTCTCCACACTGGCTAGCTCTTCATGAGCAGTCCCCGACGCCACTTTCAATCGCGTGATCATGCTGATGCCAACCATCGTGACAACTAACGCAACCAGCGCGGAGTAGAAAAGCGACTCTTCAAAGGTAAGATCCAACCCAACATGCTTTAGCCCTTTCACCATCGAGACCATGCTGATGATGAAGGCCACTAGAAAAATATATACAGGCACGCCCCGCTTGGCCGAAGCAATGGGTGTTGCGGAGGCTAGGATAAATCGCCGAACACTCTGATAAACAACAAACGCTGTTACCCCCGCCATGACCGGGGACACGACCCAACTCGCGACGATATTCATCACCTTGCCCCAATTCACCGAGTCAACAGCGATACCGACACTCGCGAAACCAACAATCGCTCCTACAATCGTGTGTGTCGTGGAAACGGGCCATCCATAAGACGTTGCAACGAGTAGCCAGACTGCTGCAGCCAGCAACGCTGCAATCATTCCAAACACCAGCAGTTCAGGCGTTCCTTCCAAAATTTGTGGATCGATAATGCCCTTCCGAATGGTGCTTGTGACTTCGCCTCCAGCAAGGAAGGCTCCGGAGAACTCAAAAATCACAGCGATGACAATCGCCTGTCTAATGGTGATGGCGCCGGACCCCACCGAGGTACCCATTGCGTTCGCTACATCATTCGCACCCACACCCCAGGCCATAAAAAAGCCGAAGGCCGCTGCCATAATGAGGAGTATTAGCCCATAGGCCTCTATGATTTCCAACGCTGTCCCCTCGCCTCTGTTTCTACGCCCCAAACGTCGTCCACTTATACGGACTAACTGTCAAAAACTATGTGCTTTTACCTCGATCCGGCTATGAATCATGCCCTCGCTGTCAACGAGTGATCATCGCAACCACACGATAACCCGCCTCTTGGCAGTGGTCCGATACACCAGCAATGAGGCTTAGCATTTGGTAAACGAACATCATGTCTATGGCCGATTCATGGGCCTCTGCCGCACGCAGCATTCGGTTCAGCGCGATACGATCTTGATCGGCCTGATGTTCTAGTGTGGATATATCAGTTGCAATCACACCGATCGCTTCAATTTCCCGATCACTGAACCCGGAGCGAAACAGATCGTCGAGTTCGACGATCAACTTTTCGAGCAGTTGAACACAGTCCGCTCCAAGGCGTAGATAGTTAGAAAACGCCTCTGCAGCAGTCCCGGGTACCGCCAACTCACGACCTAGGGATATCCCTGAAAAATCCTTAATCTCGTTCGGTATCCTGTCCAAGATGAGCATGATTTCAAGCAAATCGGATCGATAAACGGGCATGAATACGCCTCGGGGCAATTGCAACTGGAATTTCGCTTTGACCTGATCGGCATTCCTTTCAACTTCCTCAATGTCACCGAATATCTCAGCACATACCGACCAATCGCCTCGCTGAGCCGATTCATGAAATTTGCTCGCCAGCAACATTATTTCTCGGATCAAGACGACATGATCCTTTAAATAACGTTGCGGCGAATGTCCAAAAATTTTTGCGTAGATGGGCCCGGATACCATACGTAATCCCCCTGCTCGACTGTCACTATAGTATTAAAGCGATACACCGAAGCGCGCACAGTGTATCAACCCCGGCAGCACTTTCGAACGCTTGTGCCAAGCTTATTTTAACGGTAAGTCGAGGCAAGCCGAGAAGCTTTGTGGTATAAAGCCCGCGATGAACGATACTCACACCAAACAAATCACGGGATGGCTCGACCGATTAGGCATCAGTCTATCGGCTGTTTGTTTAGCACATTGCCTCGCGATCCCCGTGTTGCTAACCCTTCTGCCTATGACGCAGCTAGGATGGCTGAGCGAGGAATTGTTCCACGATATCCTGCTCACCGTCATTTTGCCCACCTCGGTGATCGCCTTAGGACTCGGTTGCCACCGGCATCGGCAATGGCAGATCTTGCTCTTGGGTTTTGTTGGGCTTGGGTTACTGACATCGCTCGCGGTTATGCCTCACGACAGCTTGTCACTGATGACAGAGCGAGCCATTACGGTGGTAGCTGGATGCCTTCTCGTCATCGCTCACTACATGAATTTCAACCGGTGCCAACACCTCGACTGCGATCACTAAGCGCACCCACACCGCGCTAACAATCAACCGGTACTCATCGCGGGCAGATTGAACATTATCTGCCCCTCCCCAGCACTTACCCGGTAAGCCGATGCAGCAAGTGGATACACATTGAGATTGTCGGCCCTGAAATAATCATCTCTCCATACTTGAATCGGTAATTCGCTCGATCATTTGATCGCCAGAACAGCTCATAGCGATCAGTATTTGCCAGCTCAGCCAACGGGACGAGCGCTATCTCGCTCACTTCGGAAGATGTGCGCCAAGCCGCTTTCGGATCCAGGACGAAGAGTTCGGGATAAATGCAAAAGCCAGTATGCGTGTAGTACTGGCCCATCGAGCCGAGATGAAGCATGTGGTCAGGGTCAAGGCCAATTTCTTCATAACTCTCTCGCTTGGCAGTGGACGGCAAGCCATCGTCTTCTGCTTCTTCTTTGCCTCCAGGGAAGCACCACTGACCGGCAAAGGGCAACGCATCACTTCGCTTAGTTAGGATTAGCTTGGGACTATCCTCCTCGATGAAGATCAATGCCACGGCAGCCTTTCGCGCGCTGCGCCGCCGCCACTCAGGCACCTCTGGTTCGGCATGGGGGTTATCCATCACTCGTGGTGTCACTTGCTTCAAGCGATGAATTAACTCTTCCCTGCGCTCAGGCGGTGGAGACCAGCCGAGTGGAAGTGGGGCAGGCGTCAATGGAGCACCGGGCTTTTCATCATGAGTAGATAGTCATGGGCAGACAGCTCTAGGCAGGCGGCCCGGGGTGGACAGATATCGATTGAATCGCATGGAGTAGCCTGCGGTTTTTCATGGATCTGTCGAGCGCTATGTTGAGTCAACCGCTAGCTCACGCCTTGTCCGCGCATGTGATCTCTCAGTTCACGATACCCGACGAGGTGAACGCCAAGTTGTTTAGCATGATCGCTAATGGTTTGGTCTCGGTACGCGAGGTAATCCGCATGACGGGATCGGTGGGTATCCGCGATGGCTCTCAATTCCTCGCCATCAACGGCCGGGTGAAACAATAAATGGGTTAAACCAGGTTTTGTGTTCTCGATGAGTTCTGCATAGAACGCGCGCTTGTCCTCTAATGGGATGAGGGTTTCGATGAGTATTTCGTCCAGCGTCGGAACCGCATCTCTATTGACCGCCTCAATCACCTCAAGAAATGCCTCGGCCATCTCTCCCTCACCGATGGCATTCAAACGATCACGGGTAATGCTTGGCAAAAAAGCAGGCACATCATATTCACGCGCAAGCCCGAGATAATCGGCAAGAAACTTAGGATGCACCACAGATCCCATGTGCGTATCAATATGCGTGATGTCTATCCCCGCCGAAAGCGCACCCTCAATCTGTGCGCGCATTTCATCACGAGCAGCCACCGCATCGACATGACGAATTGCATCCTCGCGCGTTGCCCAGAGATAACCTTGATCGTCGAGCAGTCCAGTCGCTGGATCGCGGCTTGACAGTGCCGGCCATCGATAGGTCGGGTACTCGGCCGTTAAGGTCAGATGGACCCCCACATCTAAGTCGGGATTCTCAGCACATAAGGATGCTGCTTCTTGGAACCAGGGCGCATTCACGAGCACCGAGGCGCAGGTCGCCGACCCTCTCGTTAAGCACTCATGGGTTGCAACATTGGCAGCGTGAGAAAAACCCATATCATCAATATGCAAGATCAGCACTCGATCTTCTGGCCCGAAGCCCATGG
>Ga0181578_10006179_pt1 | contig 10336 bp, 15 predicted proteins | sample 071ome_21_FD_148659 | JGI IMG/M metagenome (GOLD analysis project Ga0181578, IMG submission 148659) | Coastal salt marsh microbial communities from the Groves Creek Marsh, Skidaway Island, Georgia - 071401CT metaG (spades assembly) | ecosystem: Environmental > Aquatic > Marine > Intertidal zone... | reverse complement strand
GGCGTCATGCCCCGGCCTGTATCTTTTAGGCAGATCTCTATATAGTCGCCTGCGACCGGCTTTTCCCAATCGGTGACATCGTCTTCCGTTAGCCGCCTGTTTTCTGCGGTAATCCGGAAAACGCCACCATCCGGCATGGCGTCACGCGCATTGACCGTAACAATCAACAATGCCGCTGCCAATTGTGACTCATCAACGCTGGCGGTGTAGAGATCCGGTGATACTTCCAGGTCTATTTCAATATCCTCGGGCAATGTCCTGCCTAAAAGCATGACTTGGCTTTCAATGTGTTTATTGACATCCAGAGCATCAACTTCAAGCACCTGGCTTCGTGAGAAAGCAAGCAGTTGTGTTGTTAATCTGGCGCCGTCATCAATAGCGGTACTGATCGTCTCGGCATATCGCTCTGCCGCTGAATTTCCAGCCACTTCTTCCGCCAGGAATTCGAGGTTCAACTGCATAGACATCAGCATATTATTGAAGTCATGGGCCACACCGCCTGTCAGTTGGCCTACGGCTTCCATCTTCTGGGCCTGCTGCGCCTTTTTTTCTGCGGCCCGCCGGGTGAGACACCTGTTGCCTCGGGGCCCGCGCTTGACCAGCGCCGTGCTGCCATTATCAGTACTGCCGGCTTAACGCACCGCGGCGACCGCCCCTTTGGCATGGGTGCTGCAGATTATCGAGTCGTCCCTACAGACGCAGCCGATGACCTGGTCATCACCCATCTGTCGACCAATTTTGACCGCACCGGGTTCCAGCAGGATATGAATGTCATGTTCCCGCTGCAACGGCTACAAGAGATGGCAAATGTTGGGGAAATTGGTTCTGTCGTCGAGTTTCACTACACCTTTATTGGGGCGTCCGATCCGGCGACCATGAAAGAGTCAGCAGACCAGATAGCCGGTTTGCTGAAACAGGACAAAGTTGACGCTGTTCTGCTCGTCCCCGTCTGAACATTTTGTACGCGCGCAGTTAGCGTGCTCGCCCACTATTTTGAGGCCGCAGGCCTGCCGACAGTCTGCATCAGTCTCGTTCGTCTTCACTCTGCGAAAATCAAGTCACCCAGAACCTTATGGGTACCCTTTGAACTTGGACGCCCCTTGGGAGCGACAGGAGATGCAACTTTCCAGCACCGCGCGTTAACGCAGGCCCTGGGGCTGTTGGAACGGTCCGACGTCCCCATCCTGAAGGATTTTCCAGAAGATGCCCCCGTCAGTAGCTCAGCAGAGGAAGAAGGCTGGGCCTGCCCCATCAACCTGCCCGCCCCACCGAAACCTTTTGATGCGGATGCAGATGTTCTGGACGAAATCGAGTTTCTTCAATCCTGGCACGACCTTGCGGTTCAAAAGCGAGGGCGGACGGCCACAGGCTCAGCCCAGCTGACAATCGAGGAAACCGTTCGTTTTGTGGCAGCATGGGCACGGGGTGAACACCCCGAAAGCCCTTTTGAGGGTATGTCGATTGTCGATCAGCTGAGACTCTGCAGCGAAGACCTGAAAGCTTTCTACGCTGAAGCGGCGACCGCGCAACCAGGCAAGAATGGACTGGAGGCAGATAGCTCGGAAATTGCCAATTGGTTCTGGTCCGAAACCCGGGGCGGCAACCTGTTGTTGACCCTGGCAGAGACCTGTCGCCAGAGCGACGATAATATGATTACCGCGTTGGGTAATTTCCTTCTCGTGCCATACGATCAGAACCACAGAGAATCCTTAAAATAGGCATTCTGTCGATTGCCATGTCGTCAATTGTCCTGTAGCATCTATGCTCTTATCAAAAGAGGGGATGAATAATGAAACTTCGTACTGCTTTGATCGCTGGTGTGTTTGCAGCCCTGATGGCCGGATTACATTCCTGCCCATGGTACTGCGTTGCGCATGATTCTGGCGTCCTGACATCTCAGATTATTTGCCGATAGCCTGCTACCAGGTTCGCTAAAAAAGGGAAATTTCCATGAAACTTCGTTCTGCTTTGATTGCTGGGTTTTTTGCCGCCCTGATGGCTGGCAACATAGGTTGCCCCTGTGGCGGTATAGTCTTGGGTAATGATGACGTACCTGGTGCTGAAACCTATTACTTTTGTGACAATCCCTTTTAGGGACAACACAACTAGCCAGGGAGACTTACTATGAAACTTCGTACTGCTTTGATCGCTGGTGTGTTTGCAGCCCTGATGGCCGGATTCCATTCCTGCCCACTCTGCACGGCTTCTTCAGACGCGCCGGAAGCGACATATTGGTGCATTCCTTAAGGGAATAAGCACCTAGCGTTAAAAATGCCAGGGGATGATTTATCCCGTGGCATTTTTTTTGCTATACAGAGCCTGCACAGAAGGGAAGCTGTGTTGGGAAAGAAACAAGAACAAGACCAATGAGCACACAACAGAACTATCAGGACCCCACGAAAATGGCTCTGGCCCGGCGGCTGCTGGACCATCACCAGGCAGGCACCACCGACATGGCGCCAGATATCATGCGCCAGACCATGGATGCCTATTTGGATGAAGAACGTTGGGCCCACGAGGTCGACAAAATTTTCCGCCATTTGCCGCTGCCCATGGCCTTATCACTCGAATTGCCGGAACCCGGCGACTATCGCGCCATTACAAAGGTGGGCGTCCCCGTCCTGATCGTGCGCGGGAAAGACCGCAAAGTCCGCGCCTTTATCAATGCCTGTAGCCATCGTGGTGCACCTGTATGCGACGACGGCCATGGTCATGCGCCCTCCGGGCGCTTCTCATGCCCTTACCACGCCTGGACATTCAATGCCGAAGGCAGCTTGGTCGGCGTATTCGGATCCAAAACATTCGGCGACTTTGACCGCGATACCGCTGGCCTGACAGAACTTTTCTGCGAAGAACACTCCGGCTTTGTCTGGGTTGGCCTGACCGCGGGTGAAACCTTCGATATGGATGAGTGGCTGGGCGGTTTTGCCGAACGTCTGCAGTCGCTGGACCTCGAAAATTGGCATCTGTACGAGCAACGCGAAATCCCGGGCCCCGGCTGGAAAGTCACTTGGGACGGCTATCTGGAAGGCTACCACCAGGCTGCCGTCCACCCCGAGACTGTCGGCAAGAATACCATCGCCAATCTGATGACCCATGACACCTATGGACCGCATCAACGGTTCGTTTTTGGCCGTAAAAGCCTCGGCGAACTGGCGGATATTCCGGAAGCAGAATGGAATCCGGATGACCATATCCGCCTGATCCATTCTGGTTTCCCGAACTTTTCGCTGTCCGGCATTCTCGGCGGTTTTTGCCTGATAAGCCAAGTCTATCCTGGCCCGAACCCGAACCAGACAACCACCATCCAGACCGTGCTGACAGCCAAAAAGCCAGAGACACTAGAGGAAATCGCTGCGGCCGATGAGTTCTCAGAAATAGGTCGTGTCGCCATCGTCGATGAAGACTATGCCCTCGGCTTCCAGATTCAGGAAGGCTTGGCAGCGGGTGGCAATGAATACTTCATGTTTGGTCGGAATGAGCCAACTATCCAGCACTACCACAACATGGTTGCCAAATACTCAGCTGACTAACGATCAGGCCTCAAGACTCAGCGTTTTGCGGCCCATCCCGTCAAACAAGTCCAACATGCGCTGGCGCCAGGCTTCTACTGGGTCGTCCGGCTCCAGTACCTGTGGGGCATAGGTCGTGCGCGCCCACATAAACCCGCCCATGACGCAATAATCAGTGAAGGCTGGTATATCACCCGAAAGGAAAGCCTGTTCCGCCAGGGTCTGCCGAATTGGTTCGAGCGAACTACGCACGCGTTTAAGTGCCTCAGCTTCCATGGAACGGATGTCTTCAATGGTCATACCCGTCCATTCCTGGCGACTTTGCGCGAAATATGGCTTGTCTTCATCCTGGGTCACATCATAGGTGCCTGGCGTGCACAAAAGGAACATCGAGCCCAACAATACGTGATCGCAGAACTTGTTGATCATAAGCCCAGTCCCCTGCCCTGCAGCGCTGCCAAACAGGCTTGGGCGCTCGGGATAGGCCTCTTCCAGATAACAGGCAATTTTCCATGAGTCCGATACGACCATGTCACCATCCACCAGCACTGGCACGCGATCCTGGCCGGAAAACACGAGTTGGTCCTTATCATGGTAGCTGATGGGAATGCGCTCTGCCTCGAGCCCTTTATGGGCAAGGCAAAAACGTGCGCGCCATACAAAGGGTGAAACGGTGCGCCCCTCTGAAAGGGACAATTCATAAAGCTTCATTGATGTCTTGCCTGCTTCCCTGACATTGCTGCAACGCCAACAATGCGCTTAAGATGGTGACCAAAACAAGGATGAAACGACATGACACCTGATGACGAAATCCCTGCCGTCTGGGCCGGACATATCAATATGGATACGGACCAACTTCGAGCGTCTGCAGACTTCTTCCTTGAGGTGGGCATGCGCCCGGTTTTTGAAAATGAAACCCGCGTGATCCTGGAATTGCGGGCTGGTACCCATTTGGTGCTTAGCCAGGTTGAAGACTTTCAGCCAGGGCCGGTCTCATTCGACCTGATGGTCGAAGACCTCGACGCCGCACACGCCAGGTTTACCGACGCCGGCCTGAACCCTGGCCCCATTGGCAACGTGCCAGCGCATCGTGCCTTTGACTTAACCGAACCTGCCGGCAACACCGTTACCGTCTTCGATTCTCACAATACGGAATTTCCCGTCTAACCGCGGCGAACCGGTAGTGTCTTCCTACCCCAAAGGAAGAATGGCTTAATCCGTTCGCCATCATTGACAAGTTCCAGGTCGGGCGCCCGGCGCACCAGTGTTTCCAGCGCCACGCGGGCTTCCATCCGGGCCAGTTCCGCCCCCAGGCAGAAATGCACGCCCAAGCCAAACCCCAGATGGCGGCTCGGCGGGCGGTCCAGCGAGAATGTATGAGGGTCGTCATAGACTTCCGGGTCCCGATTGGCCGCAGCGTAGTGCAGCATGACCTTGGAGCCTTCAGGAATTGTCTGGCCGCGTAGCTCGACATCACATGTTGTGTTACGATACAGACCCAGCACCGGCGGGTCATAGCGCAGGCCTTCTTCCACCGCCCGGTTGACCAATGAAGGGTCTTCTACCAGTCGCTGCCACAGCTCGCGATTTTGCAACAAGCGCCAAACACAGTTCGTGATCAACGACGTTGTGGTCTCGTTCCCGCCAACCAAAAGCTGGTTTACGATGGAGAGGATGTCTTCATTTTCCAACCCCTTGCCATCGGTCTCAACCTGGACCAAACGGGTAATCAGATCGTCCTTGGGGTTGTTACGGCGGTCGGCAATCTCGCCCGCAATATAGGCCGACATTGCCGTCAGGTCTGCCACCCAGGGGGTTGGGTCTTCTGATCCCATGGCCTCCACCGAAGCATCCGACCATCGTTTGAACAGGTGCAGGTCGCCATCCGGCACCCCAAGCACTTCGGCAATGATCGTCACCGGCAGGGGGAAGGCATAATCATCATGCAGACAAAAACCACCCTGGCTGTCGACTTTGTCCAGCAATTCGTCTGCCAATTGCTGGATGCGCGGCTGCAGGGCCTTGATGCTCTTGGGCGTGAAGGCTTTCTGCACCAGCCCACGGAAGAACGTATGGTCCGGCGGGTTCGACAACATCCCCGCAGGCGGCGTGAAGCGCGGCCCTTGGCCAAATTCAGACGAATACGTCTCAATATCCATCAATGCCGCCAACACATCTTCATACTTCGACAGCGTGTAAAAAGGCGGGTCATAGGTCTCAAAGAAATCGACCGGGCTCATGCTGTGCAGGAAGTCATAGGTAGAGGCAGGCTCTGCCATGGTGGCATCTGCAAAAGGGTCATAGGCCGAAATAGGTGGAAACACGTTCATTGGTTATTCCTTCAAAAAATTCCTATCGACTAGCGTAGGCGACAAGGGCATCCGACATACCCATGAAAGACCCTTTGAGGCTTTCAGCAACCTGCGCCTCATCCGCCCCTTCAACGGCCGTCATGTCACCGTTCCAGTCGATATTGCAGGTGCCGTCGCCCTTGTCGGTCAGCTGTACGACCGCCACATAGGTCTTCATACCCAATGGGTTCCCCTCGGCTATTTCATAGGACAGCAGCATGGCGTCGGGATCGCGGGCAACCAAGCGCTCGGCAATGATACCCAGGCCCGGCAGGTCGAGACGGCGGATCATGCCAATACCTTCCTCGCCGACAATTTCGATCGTCCCCTGGCCACCGCCGGCCCAATTCAGGAAGCCCCCAAAGTCCGCAAGGATAGCCCAGACCTGATCAGCTGGTACTGGCAAGTCTACATTGTGTTTCACGGTCGCCACGTTTCTCTCCGTTGTATCTTGTTAAGGTAAGTCCAGGTTCGGCAGCTCCGCACAGGCTGCTTCCATCCGAGGAATATGCTGGTCAACGCTCAGCCCGCCACCAAGGGTCCGCAGGCAAATATGGCTCAACCCAGCCTTGCCCCAATTGACAACACGGTCTTGCCATTCGGCTTCGCGTTCACCAACCACGGCGACACCCGCCTCCGTCCCAATCGTCGATGGGTCACGCCCCGCCTCGCGCGCAACCGCGTGCACGGCATCGCGCACACCAGGATATTCCGACGGGTCACACAGATTAAACCAGCCGTCTGCCAAGCGACCGATACGATTGATCACCGGTTGCGAGGGAATGGGCCGTGCGCCGATCCACATGGGAATTGGGCGTTGGATAGGCAACGGGTCAACGCCGCCACCTTCGAGCTGGTCAAACCGGCCTTGATGAGACACATCTTCCTCGGTCCACAAGCGTTTCAGTAAGGCCATCTGCTCTTCGCATCGGGCACCGCGCGTGTGAAAATCTTCTCCCAGTGCTGCATATTCTGCTTCATTGCCGCCAACACCGATGCCCAGCCTCAAACGCCCACCGGACAGAACATCCAACGCGGCCGCCTGCTTGGCAAACAGCACAGTGGGGCGGGCGGGTAAAATGATCACCGAGGGCACCAGTTCAATGGTCTTGGTGACACCCGCGACCCAGGACAACAACATCATGGGTTCATGCAATGCACCAGAGCCAGGCCGGAACACCTGGTCTGGCACCCGCAAATGTGTCAGCCCAAGAGCTTCTGCAGCCTGCGCAAAATCTCGAATGGCGATCAGGTCTTTGCCCATTTCCCGAACAGGCAAAGAAATACCGATTTTCAATTCGTCCCCCTTTGATTTGTGTAATGGACTCTAGCCCATTGTACAGCCGGGCAGCAATGTCTGGCACCGACTGGCCGTAAAAGAACAACGCCGCCCGGGGGTAGAGCGGCGTTGCCTCGCAAGGGACAGATCAGAGAGCGGGGGGGGCTCGTGATCCGTCTTAATCAGCTTTTTTCGGGATCAGCCGATAACATAAAACTGGAGTATTCCTGTAGCCAAGGTCAACCCGACGACACCCAGACCAAGTCTGGCTAGCCCCTGCGCGGAGCAAGCCGCAACTGAGGCAACATAGTGTCTTGAAAGGGTTCTGCTATTTTCACGATTGATCAATGGCTTTACTCTCTTGGTTGTTACCTATCCAATGTCTCAACTTCGGCCGGGCCTGTGTGTAAAGAATAATTAATTTCAAATTCTTAACATTTCTGGGTTAGGCCCTTGATTCTTTTAAGTTCAGCCTTTCACAAAGGCTTCAGCTTTCCCCTGGGCAAGCGAGGCAGCAAATAAACACGACCAATCAAAGTCCCTGCTGTCGCGCATGAAGATGCCCGCTGTTTTGGCAGTCAGGTAGATATTGGCGCCCATGCCTCCCGTCACATAGCCAGTCGCTGGCAGCTTCAACATGGTCAGTCCCATTTGCGCCTGTAAGCCGACAGACCCTTCATAGGAGTTTAGTGTGAAACACACTTGCTGCCCGGCACCGATGTCTGGCAATGCGATTGCTGTACCCCGAGAAAGCAACAGTTCCACATTGTGCAGGTCCTCCGCCGTTTCGTTCTGGACGACAATGTGATTGCTGAAGAAGACCAGACCCGCATAACCCACTGATCCTACGGTCAAAGCGACCAAAACAGTGACCATGAGAAATTTTTCTTTCATGGACGATATCCTATTGCGGAATTGTGGCAATATTGGGGACAACGACACCGTGCCAAACCGAGAGACGGACCCATGCCCTTTTTGCCTGCATCAGATGCGCTATCTCATCTTAAGGTGATCGACCTGACTCGCGTTCGGGCCGGGCCCACCTGTGCCCGCCAGTTCGCCGACTGGGGCGCCGATGTTATCATGGTAGAAATGCCAGAAAAGATTGGCAGTCATACCGATTTTGGCGGCCGACATGGTGGCGACTTCCAGAACCTGCATCGCAACAAGCGCAGCGTGACGCTCAATCTGAAAAAGCCGGAAGGCGTTGCCATGCTCAAGGAGCTGGTAGCAGATGCAGACGTTCTCATTGAAAATTATCGGCCCGATGTAAAATTCAGGCTTGGTATTGATTATGACAGCCTTCGGGAGGTCAACCCGCGGCTGATCTACACCTCTGTTTCCGGTTTTGGCCAGGATGGCCCGTACGGCGACAGAGCAGGCGTTGACCAAATCGCCCAAGGCATGGGCGGCTTGATGGTAGGCCAGGCGACGCTCCCCTGCGCACAGGCATTGCTGTGTCTGATATGGCAGGCGGCCTGTGCGCGGCCCTGGGAACACTGACGGCACTGTTGGAGCGAGAAAAGTCCGGTGCAGGGTAGTGGGTGCAAACATCGCTTCTGCAATCGCAAATTTTCATGCTCGACTTTCAGGCCGCGCGCTGGCTGGTCGACGGCGAAGTACCCGGCCCGGCGGGCAATGACCATCCCACAACCTTGCCGATGGGCTGTTTTGACACCGCAGACAAACCGATCAATGTGGCCCCCCTACCCCAGCATTTCGAGACATTCTGCCAGCTGATCGAGAGGCCAGACCTTTATGACGACCCCAACTATGCAACCATTCGAAACCGCTCTGACAATCGGGAAAAACTGAATCAGGAAGTCGGGCAGGCGCTCGCAAGCCAAAACAGCGAACACTGGATTGAGCTTTTCAATGATGTGGGCATCCCTTGTGGTCCGGTGAACCAGATTGACGAAGTCTTTGACGACCCAAAGGTCAAACATTTGGGCATGGCCGCAACCGTGGCATCGGGAGCCCTGGGAAATATCGACTTGGTCGCCCAGCCCATGACGCTGTCTCGCAGCCAGAACAGCCTGGTCCGAGCCACACCGGAAAGGGGCGAGAACACCGATGAAATACTGCCTGAGCTTGGCTATGATCGCGGGCGTATAGCGCAATTGCGCAACCAGGACATTATCTGAAGGCTTCATCCATGACCGAAACTCCATTGGCAGGCGGACAAATACTCACCCGAGTCGAAGGGCCGACGCGGTGGCTGACATTCAACCAGCCTGAAAAACACAATGCAGTATCGCTGGAAATGTCAGAGGCAGCCTGCGAGGTCATTGATGCCTTTGCCGGGAATATTGACGAGCGTGTGTTGGTTGTTGAGGGCGCGGGCGACAAGGCCTTCGTCTCTGGCGCTGACATCTCCGAGTTCGACAAGAAGCGCAACAATGCGGAAACATCAGACGAGTACGGTCGGCTGTTTTTCAAAATGTTCGAAGCCCTCAGAGATGTTGAGAAGCCAACCATTGCCATGATCCAGGGCTATTGTTTTGGCGGTGGTGTGGCCATTGCAACGTGCTGCGACATTCGCCTGTGCGCCAATGACGCCCTATTTGCCGTGCCCGCTGCACGCCTAGGCGTGGGATATCGAGCAGAATTCGTCAAGATGCTGCTGGACATCGTTGGTCCCGCAAAGGCCAAGGAAATCCTGTATGCCGTCCGCCGTTTTTCCGCTGCTGAAGCGTTCGGTATGGGCCTCGTCAACCAGGTAACTTCCGCTTCAGAATTGCCGAAACTGGTCGCTGACTATACAACCAGTATTGGCGAAAATGCGCCTCTTTCACTACGGGCAGCCAAAATCATTGTGAATGAGCTACTTAAAGATAAAAGCGTTCGCAACACACCCAAAACCAAGCAAGTAATTGACGATTGTGCTGACAGCGAAGACTTCCGCAATGCTCGCCGCGCCTTCATGAACAAGGAAAAGCCAATATTTACAGGGCGGTAAAGGGGAAAAATCTATTTGTTAAGATGTGATAAGAGCCCCCATTAATCCCACACATCCATCACATGCCCGTTAGTATCTGGTGCAGCGCCCTTGCCGAGCCGCGATGAAGTGTTGCCTTGGCACATTGGCAACATTCAGTAGAGAGGGGCCGGCCAATATTATGGATGCTCTTGTTCAACAGGATGAGGCCTTTGCCGAAGCCAAATTATTTGAAAGCTTATTACCCGCTTTCGAT